>Ga0163154_10006195_pt1 | contig 14765 bp, 7 predicted proteins | sample OliLakLV19MP9P1_FD_148649 | JGI IMG/M metagenome (GOLD analysis project Ga0163154, IMG submission 148649) | Freshwater microbial mat bacterial communities from Lake Vanda, McMurdo Dry Valleys, Antarctica - Oligotrophic Lake LV.19.MP9.P1 | ecosystem: Environmental > Aquatic > Freshwater > Lake >... | reverse complement strand
TATAAGCCACGCTTGCGGATCAATTATTCCACTCATAATAAATGGGTGGGTTGTTCGCGAACCCTCGCGAACGAATCCCAAAGGGATTCCGTCACATAGCCCAGGGTTGCAAAGCTACCCTGGGTATTTGCGGAGAAACCGCTCAACCCCAAAGGGGTTGCGTCTCAATTTGAATGAATAAGATGCCCGCGAATTCTTGAGACGAATACCAGAGGGATTCCACCCCAATCTTAGAGTTACCGAGCTACCCCAAATGTAGACCGTCAAACTTTTTAACTGGTTCCATATAAGTTACTCAATTTATGACGACCTACACTAGCTAATATTCCCCCAAGAACGCCAACATTCGTTCATTGAAAACCTTGGATTTTCCTACGGTAATGCCTGGGGGAAATTCCGTGATGCTCAGACATGACGGCGTAGAAACGACTGAGCGATCCGAAGCCGGCATCCATCGCGATATCGATGATCTTACGATCGGTACTCGCGAGGAGGCGTTGAGCATGGGATAAACGGTGTCTTATAATACAGTCGTTAATGCTCACTCCCAAAACCTTAGAAAAAAGGTTCATGGCGTAGTTTGGGTGTAATTGCACGGAGTCAGCCACTTGCTGAACGTGAATTGGTTGAGTGTAATTTTCGGCAATAAAACGGGCCATTTGATCCACATGCCCCGTGTGGAGTGAGGTTCTTTCAGAGCGAATTTTTGCTGAACCTGGTTGGGAGACAGACAGCCGGATTAATCGACCATGAATTTCGTGAAGACACGCTTCAATTTGATTGGAGCTCGGGGTATTAGATTTTTGCAGGTCGGTAACCCACTGGTCAATCATAAGCCTGTCGCGTTGACCTTGGGCGCCGTCGGGTTCAATAAGGAGATACCCCTCCATAATTTGATGCACAAAATCCTGAGGCAGTTTCCATGATAAGAATAGAGAAAGAGGGAGGGTCACCCAATACGTAGTAGTCTTAGGCTTAAGGGAAGTAAGTTTGTGAGGAATAGCCGCCCAGAAAATGGCTAGACGCCCCGCGGGTACGGTGACCCTGCGCCCCGCGTGAAGGTAAGTAATCGATCCCTCGACGGCAAAGTTAAGCTCAACTTCATCATGGCGATGGAAGCAATCCATAACATGCGCATAACCCTTGTGAGCCATCAGGCCGAGAGACGAAAGCTTTTGCTCCGCTTTGTCTAAACCTCTTGTTTTGGCGTTATTCACCTTGACCCTTTTCAAAAACGCATCCTTTCGTATAATGAAAAAATATGTACGAACATAAAGGGTATGTGGGTGTTTTTGAAGAGGACTTTTCTCGCCGCCACGTCATGGGCTTTGTAACGATGTGGTTGCAGCAGTTCTCGCGGATCGAGCAAATGGTACCGCGCACGAACGATGTGGCAACGCTTTCGGTATCGAAAGTTGAAGAAATTATCTGGGGCGAACATTTGACCTTCCGCTTGTGTGAAGGCCCGGAATTTACTTGGGTTTACCTGTCAACAGGCCGGCGTGTGATAGAAACCACGAGTTTTGAAGGTGACGGAGAACAGGCCGCACTCTGTCTCCGGGTGTTTGAAGAACTTGAAGGAATTCTTGAAGTCATCGATGAGCGTAACGGTTCGCGTCTCGATGAACTTGAAGAAGAAGGGCTCCTTTAAGGCTGAGCTCTGGTGAGCCTTAGCTTTTATTTTCTTGTGGCATTTTGCTCTCAGGAGACTTTTTGCCTAATGCACCTAGCATGACAAAGCCGACGATGACCATTATAACGGATAAGAATTGACCGCGAGTCAGCCCCAGCCACAAGCTAGCATCCGGGACACGCACTGTTTCGATAGTGATGCGTATAATTCCATAAACAATGAGGAATAAGGCACTTAACCTTCCGTCGACAAAACTCCATGCTCTATGCCGGACGAACCATAGTACGAGAAATAAAACCAGCCCTTCGCCCAGCGCTTCATATAGTTGGGAAGGATGCCGGGGCTGCATATCTTCAAGCGGAAATATGACCGCCCAAGGGAGCTGGGTAGGTTTGCCAAAAAGTTCGCCATTGATAAAATTAGCGACCCGGCCAAAGAACAAACCAACAGGCACAACCACAGCTATATTATCGACTAAATGCCAATACGGGTATTTATGCTTGCGCCCGAACCACATCATGAAAAGGACTACCCCAATCATCCCGCCGTGACTCGCCATACCTCCCTCCCAAACTCGGAAAATGGAAAGGGGATCAGAAAAAAGCTTATCTTTATCCTGATAAAATAAGACGTAACCCAACCGACCCCCGACCAATATCCCAAAAAGGGCGGTCCCCATCACAAAATCGGGCAATTCTTTGGCTTGGATTTTGAAGATTTTTCGATCAATCAATACTTTTAGGAGAAGGTAAGCCCCGAGGAATCCAAGGAGGTAGGAGACGCCATACCAGCGGATAGCGAATTTTTCTGAAAATTTTATAATCTCGGGGTTGAGATTATGTACATAATAGGCGAGCATGTCGGCCTACCAAATAGCGGTTTTTAGGGGTAGAGAGCAATGGTTATTTAAAAAGGACATGGGAAGCTGAAAAAATTAACATACTGTCACAAGAAAAATCTTTACTGGAGGCCTCTACCCTCTATATATTGTGGTTCTCACCTTCCTACTACCCTAGGGATTGAGTCACGTAAACCAAATGTTAACCATCCGTTATCCTCTAAAACTGGCTCTCAACCGCCAAAAACCATCTGGTTTCACGTTCTACAACCGCTGTTAAACCACCTGTTTAAAAATCCATTATTACCTAAAGGAAAAATATGCCCCCTGTGACGACCGTTGACAGTCCAAAAGGATCGAAAAAAACAGGCGCAAACCGGCCGGTTGTAGCCGACGCCCAAAATAGCTCTGACGCGGGGAATAACACCTCAAACCCACACGTCGATCAACCCGGAACTGTGTTGGAATTGCGCACGGGTCAAAAACTTCTATTACCCGAACGTAAAAAGCAGGGTTCAGGCTTAAAAGTAACGCGTTATTATAGTACGGAAGCGTCGCATCCCTACCAAGAATGCACTTGGAAGAGAATTAATCTTGAAATCAAAGACTTTGAGTCTGGAAAAATACGATTCAAGCGGGACAACGTCGAAGCTCCGGGGCATTGGGATCATAATGCGGTCCTAATCACTTCAGACAAATATCTCTACGGCTCTAAGCCCGGGACCCCTGAGTTTGAGGACAGTTTGAAACATCCGTTTGACCGGATTTCCAACACCTACACCGTCTGGGGATGGCAGGAAGGTTACCTGTCGACCCTCGAGGATGCAGGGATTTTTAACGAAGAACTGAAAGCCATGCTCGTTAAACAGATCTGGGCACCTAACTCCCCGGTCTGGTTTAACATCGGCCACTTTGAACAATGGCGCTGGGGCCGTCCTGATCTCAGACACAACGCCGCCCGTGGTTCAAAAGCCTATTTTGCAGCAGAACAACCGACGGCCGACGGTAAGAAAAATATCGTCGCGGAAGAAACCAACACAATGGCGCATCCCCAATGTTCCGCCTGTTTCCTCCTCGAGGTCGATGACAACATGGAAGGTATCCTGAACCACCTAAAAACCGAAGGTCGCATTTTCGGATCAGGTTCGGGCGTGGGTATTAATGTCTCCAGTTTACGGAGTTCTTTCGAGCCCATCACCGGCAAAGGCCGTTCATCGGGTCCGATTTCCTTCGATAAAGGTTGGGACCGCATGGCGGGTGCCATTAAGTCCGGGGGCAAAACCCGCCGAGCCGCACGTATGGTTCTCCTTTTTGGGGATCATCCTGACGTTTTCCGATTCATCCGCACAAAAAACGAACAAGAAGACATAGCCAAAATTATTTTACGCGAACATAACGTCGGGGTGTCGCTTCGAAGAATCGCAGAAGCTAATCGGGAGAACGCCCCTGCGGCCGCTAAACTCGTTGATAAAATGCTCAGCGCAATGCCGATGGCCAATTCGACCGAGTACAGCAAACACATGGACGGCTTGTTGTATGGCGATACTTTAGCGCATCAGAACGCCAATCATTCTGTCTCCTTAAAAGGTGATTTTTGGAAGGCTTACCACGCAAACGAAGATTACCACACACGCTGGATCAGTAACCGCGAACATATCCACGAAACATTTCCGGCGGCTAAGTTACTGCGTGAAATGGCGGAAAGTGTTTGGGCAAATGGCGAGCCAGGCCAGCACAATAACGATTGGATTAATATCTGGAATCCGGTCAAGGAACATGGCGATATCACGACGAGTAACCCTTGTTCCGAGTACCTGCACCGCAACAACACTTCCTGTAACCTGGCTAGCTTTAACGTTTACAGGTTTATCGACATGGAAACGCGAAATTTTGATGCCAAAGGGCTCATGCACGCCACGCGATTGGCGATGATTTGCGCGGACTTAAATATTGAGTGCGGCGGGTTCCCCATTCCTGAAATAGCTGTGGGAACACGGATCTATCGTACAACTGGGCTTGGATTTGCCAACACAGGCGGGCTATTGATGGCCATGGGCATTCCCTACGAAAGCGACGAAGGCCGCTGGATTTGCTCGCAGCTCGCCAGTCTGCTCACGGCTACCTCATTCCAAGTCAGCGCCGAATTAGCGGCTGCATTGGAACCGTTTCCGGCTTTTGAAGAAACTCAGCGTAGTCTCCGCGAAGTCCTCAACCTCCATCGGGTCGTACAGGAACTTGCTACCGATCTTCCAGGAAAAACAAACGAAGCGATCGAATCGCGGATCGTCGATCTTTACAGTCGTTCCCAAGGATTGTTACCCACGGCTCAAGGGCTCACGGGCCTTGATGCGCTCAGGGCTTTCCGGCGCGTTTTCACCACCGCTGAAACGATGGATACCTCTCTCCTTGCCGGTTTTGCCAAGGTACGTGACTACGCTCAATCGACTTGGAAAAGTGTCTGCGCTCCGAACCTAAAATTCCGCAATAGCTTTACAACGGTTATGGCCCCGACCGGGACCATCTCAGCACCTTTGGGTTGTTACGATGAAGGCACAACCTCGATCGAACCCGATTACACGCTCGTCAAACACAAACAACTCTCGGGCGGCGGGAGTATCAAAATGTTTAATCGCCTCGCCCTCGAAGGATTACGCCAACTTGGCTACTCCGATTTTCAAGTGCGCGAAGCAGCGTTCGAATGCGCCGGTCTTGACGGAATGCTGGTCTCCTGTGCCAATGACGAAAACGAAGCGATCTCACACCTGGCTACCACACGCGTAGGTAAAGCGGGCCCCGTCCGCTCCGCACTCTTGAGCGTACTCGCGACGCATGAAACCTTAAATGGTAACGAAGCTCTCGGTGATGCCCACGCCTTCGAACTAGTCAAAAAACATGTGTGGCGTCTGCGCCAGAATCCTTACGACGCTAGCTTATCAGATGAGCAGAAACTGGTGGTTAACGGGAAGAGCCATCTGGAAGACCTGCCTTGGCTGGCTCCTGAACATCTTGCCACCTTTGATTGTTCCGCCACGAATGGCGACGGGCAGCGCGCTATCTCAGCTGAAGGCCATCTTCGAATGCTGGGAGCTATTCAACCCTTTATCTCCGGGGCGAGTTCTAAGACGTGTAACCTCCCCAGCCACGCTGTGGTTGAGGAGATTGAACGGAGCTTTGTGCTGTGTCACCAGATGGGCGTAAAGTGTATCGCCTTGTTCCGAGCGGAATCAAAGGCCAACAGCGTGTACCAAGTCGATACACCGGAAGGTCGGCGTTACGATCCGCAGATGATTTGGAAACAACTTGTAGCGGTCACGGAAAGTATTCTAGAAACCGAACGCGCCAAGTTCTCCGGTCCAATGCGCCGCAGACTTAAGGGTCGGCGTTTGGGTCAAACGGTGAAGTTCAGCCTCGGCGGAACACACAAAGGTTATTTGAGCGTGGGCGTTTATCCCGACGGAAAATGCGGCGAAGTCTTTGGGCGGATTGGCCAAACAGGCACCTTCTCCAGCGGTGTTCTCGACGCCTTCTGCAAAGCTATTTCCATCCAACTTCAGTACGGTATTCCCCTAGACGACATCATTCATGACTTCCGGTATATGGCTTTTGAGCCGGGCGGTTTTGTTTCTGTTGAGGACGATAGCGAAGAAGGTCGCGCCGCGATTAACTCTTGCTCAAGCGTCATCGATTTGATGATGAAGATGCTCGATTACCTTTTCCCGTTGCCGGAACGTACATTGCGTCCACTAAACAGCCAATTGGAAATGCCGCTCATGGCACCTGTCCGTTCAACGCAGTCCTCCGAATCTTTGGGCATCTCCCTCGATTCAGTCGAATCCCATGGGGGCGGCAACCGGTCTTCCAACAAGTCCGTTCGCGCGACAAATGTCTGCCCGCGTTGCGGCCAGTTGACGTTCATCAGCGACGGGAAATGCAAACGCTGTGTCAACCCCTCCTGCCTCTACAAAGACGGCGGCTGTGGCGAATAACGGAGAAAACTTTAGCTGAGTAACCTCACCAGCATGGTTTCAGATTTAACTGATTCCATGTTCCTGTTTGAGAGCAGCAACAAGGTCGTCGGCTGAAACTTCAGCTTGCTGACACGGGCCTATAGGATCATGAATGTGATCCTCATTTTGGAACACTTTAAAGGTCGCGTGCACGGAATGCGCGAGCACTTCGGTATCATAGCCCCCTTCCAAAAGGGCGACGACGCGACCTTGTGCGTGTTGGTCCGCGTATTTAACCGCGCGCGCCGCCATCTTGGCAAACCCAGTAATGGAAACACGCGTCCTAACCCCCGATAGCTTTTCGCGCCAATGCGCATCGTACCCGGCCGATACGAGAATCAGTTGGGGACAAAACTTGTTCACGACGGGTTCGATGACTTCATCGAACAATCTTAGGTAAGCGATGTCTCCCATGCCCGGAGAAACGGGTATATTCAGGGTTGTGCCTTTGGCTTTTCCCCCGCCGGTCTCATGGACAAACCCGCTTCCGGGATAAAGCGGATGCTGGTGCAGGGAAACGAATAGGACTTTGGGGTCATTGTAAAAAATGGAATTGGTCCCGTTTCCATGGTGCACATCCCAATCGAGGATCATGACCCGATCCAATTTATACATCTCGATCGCGGCCCGGGCGGCAATGGCCACGGAATTAAAAAAGCAGAATCCTTCCCCATGATCTGCAAAGGCGTGATGCCCCGGAGGACGTACGAGTGCGAACGAGCGTTGAGTTTTTTGGTCCATTACGGATCGCAGACACGATAACCCCGCGCCGGCAGCCAGAGTTCCTACTTTATAGCTGGCCGAGGTTAAATAGGTATCGCCGTCGAGCATTCCCCCGCCCATTTCACTGAACCGTCGAATATCCTCAATATGCGTCGGCGTGTGAACCAAGCTGAGCTCCTCGACGGTCGCCGGGATGATCGGGATTTCTTTTAGCGATGGAAGAATCTTACTCGCGGACAAACCCTTCCAGACGGATTGAAGTCTGTCTTGATTCTCCGGATGCCCCGATTTGTTGTGTTGGGCAAACTCCGGACTATACGAATAACCGACTTGGATAGACATGCATCAAACTGTATCAAGGTGCACGTGCACGCTCAAGGTTTTGCAAACAGACCCCTTGTCTCAAAAGGGAGAAGGTGGCATTTTTGGTTTTGAAATTTGAATGAAAATATTAACCCATTGCATCCTCACACTCCTGATGCCGTTGATCGTTCGGTGGGCGCGTACTGAGGAGGAAGACATTCTTCGTTATGGGCAACCCCTGCCAACACATTTAGTGGCAGTGGCCCGAAGGATGGGAATTCGGAAGCCGGAGGAAGTGCGGTTATTAAAAGTCGCCCAAATCCTCCCCCCACCCCAGGTTCTTTTACGATGGGCTTCGACTTACTTTGGTTTTCCCTCCTCGTCCACGATCGGACTCACTTTGCGGTATGGCATTTTTGTCCGGCAAGAATATTGGGAATCAGACGCTTTAATTATCCACGAACTCGCGCACACGCTTCAGTACGAAAGGTTCGGGGGATTGCGCCCATTCCTCATGCAATATCTAACGGAATGCCTGACCGTAGGATACTCCTCCTCGCCCCTCGAAATTGAAGCTGTCGAAATGGAAGTGAAATTTAGGGAGCCTTGATTTTTACAATCCTGCCAAGTGCCTTGATTGACGTGGAGCGGTGGGTATGGCTTTTCGATCGTGGCTGGTTTTCTTGATATCGGGAAATAGATACGGACGTAAACACTTTGGTCGATCTGATCGTCCCCCTGCTTGATAATCCTGCCACATCTGGTCGGCAACGGTTGTGGCTGAATGTCCCTTTTCTTCGGTCAAGTACTCGAAAATGATCTCAACAAGACGAGCAAGAGAAATGCCGTAGTTCTTGCCTGTACGTGCATAAACACGTTCTGAAAAAGCCGCGAAAGCGTGGAAGGGCGACTCCATTTCTCCTGTCGCTTTTGTCCAAATGAACGGAACCGTTTTCGAAAAGTTGCCGCTGTTACCGACGAGATCCCAATACTTGGCAAACCTTCGTAGCCGCTGCATTGAAGCAAAATCAATCGTGCTGTTCTCCAAGATCTCGTAGGGCGGCTGGCCACTGTAAATCATTCGAAACTCCTGGTCGTGACGGATGATCGGTGTTCCGCGCAATCGTTTTAAGATGCCCATTTGTATTTCTTGTGGCGCCAAGCCCACGAGACGGTCAAACCCCGCCGCAAACGAACCAACCGTTTCTCCGGGGAGGCCCGCAATTAAATCAGCATGGATATGAACTCCGGTATGGGCCCTGAGGTATTTAAAGTTATCCTCAAGTTTCGCATAGTTCTGCCTGCGGCTAATGAGCTTGGCGACCTGCTCGTTAAAAGTCTGTATCCCCACTTCAAACTGCAACGCGCCCGCAGGAAACCGCGAAATGATTTCCCTCAAGGCTTCTGGCAACCGATCCGGCACCATTTCAAAGTGAACGAACAACCCTGGCTCGTATCGTTCCAGAAAAAACTCGAGGATGGCCCTGCTGGTGTTCAGGTTTAAATTGAAGGTGCGATCCACAAACTTAAACTTGCGTGCACCGCGTTTAAAGAGCTTTTCCATTTCAACGAGAAACGGATCAATCGCGCTAGACCGCACGGGAATGTCCAACGAAGAAAGGCAAAACTCGCATGTAAAAGGACAGCCTCGGCTCGCTTCGACATACAAAATACGATGAGCGATATCCTTATCCGAATACAACTCATAAGGTAAACGAACACTCGCCAGATCCGGGACAGGAGCGGCAATAATTTTGGTCCCAGGCTTATCTCCTTCAATCAGTTTTCGACACAATTCTCCAAAGGCAAGATCAGCTTCGCCAGTGATCACATAATCCGCCAAACCCACGATTTCTTGAGTTTCGGTCTCGTAACTGACCTCCGGACCCCCAAGCACAATAGTGACCTCCGGGCGAAGTTTCCTCAGGGCACTGACCACTTCGAGTGTTTCGACGGTGTTCCATATATAAACACCAAACCCAACTATCTTGGGCGACATCGCCAGCACATGCTCTACCATATCAAGGGGGCGTTGATTGATATCAAACTCCACAAGCATCGTTCGGCTTTCCAGCTCCCCCATGTTCGCCAGCAAATAGCGCAATCCAAACGCAGAATGAATATACTTCGCGTTCAGCGTCGTCAGAATAATGTCAGTGTTCGGCATTTCTACCACCCACTATACGTTCGCGTCGCGATTCCGTCCAGCCGTGAGGTATCATTCAGAGTTCTATAGTTTGTCCGTCCCTTCGGATTCTTTTTTTGTATCTACCACTGCCAGGAAAAGCCGCCATTGACGCCGTGAACGGTGTCATCTCCGGCGCTGGTCTGCAGATTGTAACCTCCAAAGATGCTGATGCTTTCGCTCAAATAAGCATTGAGCCCGACATTGACCAGCGCACTATCCTGATCCGGTCCTTTGGTCTGGATATTAAACGCGGCGCTATTGAGCACCCCAAACCGCGCCTCCACAGCTTTCTGCGTTTCCGCAAACTCATGTTGCCAACGCGCACTGATATTTGGATACAAAATCACTTTGCCCAACTTGAACTCGTAACTGGCCCTGACGCCCAATTGACTCATGATACTCTCCATCTCCCGCTGCGACATTGTCAGATTCAACGCCCCGGCTCCACTTTCAGTAAATTGGTCCATATTCACATGTCGATATTGGAATCCACCCACCGGGCCTAGACGCAATTTGCCTAACTCAAAGTCGTGCCCCGCCTCGATCATAGCAAAGGCTTCCTGCCCTTCCGGGCTCGCACTGGCTGTCCGACTAATCGGTCCAAAGTTAATCGGTCGTTGTGTTTCGTAGCTGGTGGATCCTCCCCCGGCCACTACATTGAGGAATGAATTCTTCTTAAAGTATCCCGCATATACTCCCCCGCGTCCGCTGTCCGCATCACTCTCGCCACTATTAGCTTTCTGGTCTGTCCGTGCATTTGAGTAACTCCCAAACACACCCACCACCATTTCCAGCGAAAGTTGATAGTCCAACCCCAGAGTCACCCCGGCTGTCGTGAAATCATATCCATTCAAACCACTGGAATCATTCAAGCTCCCAAACTCTCCTGACCCGCTGATGAACATCCCCACTCTCTTGTCCCATCCCACGCTCCGTGGCATGTACAAGGGGGCACTCGAGTCACTGTCAATCAGACTGCCGCTGCTCGCCATTAACCGATCACCACCTGCGTCAAAGAGACTTAAGCCCCTCGTGCTAATTCCCCCTTGGTTCCCAAATCGCAATTCTTCAAATCGTCCCCTTAAATTCTGAAACTGTGTCTGCATCCAGCTCATATTCACCTGAGGCATCGATTGGTAGAATACCGGGTTCATCTGATCAAAGGCCAGTGGCAGTTGTTCAGCGCTAAGCCCATTGATCGCGGGTAATACCTTATTAACCCAGTCCTCGTCAGTGGCACTGTTGCGGATCGTCTCAAGCACTCGGGCGATCGCCGCCTGATTCGGCGTCAGGGTTGGATTAGTCGCAAATGGAATCTGCGTCACCCCGATAATCACATTGTTAGCATTGTAGGCCACATTGAAGTTCAAAGCTCCCGTATTAATCACATTGGCAAATGTCCCGTTGATTCCCCCAGCGGCGGTGATGATCGTCAATGTCTCTCCGGAATTAAATTTGACAAATCCCCCAAAGGGCACCACTTGCAGCGTCCCATTCAGTGTCGCACTGCCTGTAATATTGAGCTGGTCAAATTGCCCCACTCCGGTTCCCGCGACCTCAATTAAGGTTGTCCCGTTTGCCCCTTGGATGAAGTTCCCAGTGATATTCAATATCCCGGGGCTGTTGCCGGGGCTGAGCAACCCGTTGTTAAACAAATTGCCCCCGATCGTCCCACTGCCCATAAGGGTACCCCCGACCAGATTGGTGACATTTCCCTGCACCACCCCGTTGGCAACCAGCGTTGCGTTATTGGCGATCATGATGTCGTTAAGAAAAACATTTGTCCCCCCGGCCAAGGTAGTGTAGCGAGCAGTGGCTGTCCCGTTACCCACGGTAAAGACGACTCCATTGCTATTCGTCGAATTTTGCACAATTGCCGTGCCTCCATTGAGGGTGTAGAAACCCGCCGCATTAGTCACCAGCAAATTGTCCGCGCGGAAAGTGCCGCCATTCTGTGTGAATGTGCCCCGGCGAATGTCGCTGGCGGCCGTTGCCCCTGCATTGGTCACTACCAGTTGCGAGTCGGCTCCGCTGAGATTCATGACGTTATTTATCGAGGATGCATTAGCGCCCACGATTAAACTGGCTGCCATCACACTGGCCCCATTGGAGATCGTCAGGGCATTCCCTGCTCCACTATTGCCCACATACAAATCGCTCCGGTTCGACCACAGGGAACTTGCCCCCGTCACTGTCACCACGTTACTCGATGAACTGGTAGCAGTGCCGATCGCGCCAATATTATTGACCACACTGGCCCCATTACTAATCGTCAATGTATTCGCTGCTCCCATAAAGCCCACATACAAATCGCTCCGGTTCGACCACAGCGAACCCGCCCCCGTAACCGTCACCACGTTACTCGATGAACTGGTAGCAGTGCCGATCGCGCCAATATTATTCTCCACTCTGGCTCCATTAGAAATCGTCAGCGTATTGGCTGCTCCATCACTGCCCACATACAAATCGCTCCGGTTTGTCCAGAGGGAATTTGTCCCCGTCACTGTCACCACGTTATTCGATGAACTGGTATTATTACCGATCACGCCAATATTATTATCCACTCTGGCTCCATTAGAAATCGTCAGGGCATTCCCTGCTCCGAAAAAGCCCACAAACAAATTGTTCAGGTTCGACCACAGCGAACCTGACCCTGTTACCAGCACCAGGTTATTCGATGAACTGGCTTGATCACCGATAGAGCCATTATTATTGAACACACTAGCCCCATTAGAAATCATCAATGTGTTTGCCGCTGTGCTACTGCCGACATATAAATTATTCTGGAGACTATGCACTCCTGTGTGTGCGATATATGCGGCTCCGCCTCCCGTGCCATCTGTGCCTCCGACAACAAAATTCTGACCGTTACTGATGCTGGCATTCTGCACAATCGCTGTGCCCCTATTGAGGGTGTAGAGACCCGCCGCATTGGTAGCGAGCAAATTGTCCGTGCGGAAGGTGCCGCCATTCTGTGTGAATGTGCCCCGGAGAATGTCGCTGGTGCTCGTCCCGGCTGCATTGGTCACTAACAGTTGCGAGTCGGCTCCGCTGAGATTCATGACGTTATTTATCGAGGATGCATTAGCGCCCACGATTAAACTGGCCGCCATCACACTGGCCCCATTGGAGATCGTCAGGGCATTCCCGGCTCCAAGATTGCCCACATACAGAATGCTGCGGTTCGACCACATTGAATTCGCCCCCGTCACAAGCACCACGTTACTCGATGAACTGGCTTGATTACCGATAAGGCCAAAATCATTCTCCACTCTGGCTCCATTACTAATCGTCAGGGCATTCCCGGCTCCAAAATTGCCCACATACAAACTGCTCCGGTTCGACCACAGCGACCCCGCCCCCGTCACTGTTACCACGTTATTCGATGCGCTGGTAACATTGCCGATATAGCCAATAGCATTGAATCCACTGGCCCCATTGGAGATCGTCAGCGTATTGGCTGCTCCGAAAAAGCCCACATTTAAATCGCTCCGGTTCGTCCACAGGGAGTTTGTCCCGGTCACCGTCACCACGTTATTCGATGAACTGGAATCGTTACCGATATAGCCAACATTATTCTCCACTCTGGCCCCATTGGAGATCGTCAGCGTATTGGCTGCTCCACTAAGGCCCACATACAAAAGGCTCAGGTTCGACCACAGCGAACCTGACCCCGTCACTGTCACCACGTTATTCGATGCGCTGGCAATATTTCCGATCACGCCAATATTATTATCCACTCTGGCCCCATTAGAAATCGTCAGCGTATTGGCTACTCCAGACTGGCCCACAACCAAATCGCTCCGGTTCGTCCACTGGGAACCTGCCCCTGTCACTGTCACCACGTTATTCCATGAACTGGCATTAAAACCGATCGCGCCAAAAACATTCTCCACACTGGCCCCATTGGAGATCGTCAGGGCATTCCCTGCTCCACTATTGCCCACATACAAATCGCTCCGGTTCGACCACAGGGAACTTGCCCCCGTCACTGTCACCACGTTATTCGATGAACTGGCAATATTTCCGATCACGCCAATATTATTATCCACTCTGGCCCCATTAGAAATCGTCAGCGTATTGGCTGCTCCAGAAAAGCCCACGCGCAAATCGTTCTGGTTCGACCACAGGGAGTTTGTCCCCGTCACTGTCACCACGTTATTCGATGAAGTGGAATTAACTCCTATACGGCCAAGAGCATTGAATACTCTGGCTCCATTGGAAATCGTCAGGGCATTCCCTTCTCCAAAATTGCCCACAAACAAATCGCCCAGGTTCGTCCACAGCGAACCCGCCCCAGTCACTGTCACCACGTTATTCGATGAGCTATCACCGATACGGCCAATAACATTGAATACTCTGGCCCCATTGGAGATCGTCAGGGCATTCCCTGCTCCATTATTGCCCACGCGCAAATCGCTCCGGTTCGTCCACAGGGAACCTGCCCCCGTCACCAGCACCACGTTATTCGATGAACTGGCTTCATTACCGATAGAGCCATTAGCATTGAGCACACTGGTTCCATTAGAAATCATCAATGTGTTTGCCGCTGTGTTACTGCCGACAAATAAACTATTCTCGAGATTGTGGACTCCGGTGTGAGCGATATATGCGGCTCCACCTCCCGTGCCTCCGATAACAAAATTCTGCCCGTTACTGATGCTGGCATTCTGCACAATCGCTGTGCCCCCATTGAGGGTGTAGAGACCCGCCGCATTGGTAGCGAGCAAATTGTCCGTGCGGAAGGTGCCGCCATTCTGTGTGAATGTGCCCCGGAGAATGTCGCTCGTGCTCGTCCCGGCTGCATTGGTCACTACCAGTTGCGAGTCGGCTCCGCTGAGATTCATGACGTTATTTATCGAGGATGCATTAGCGCCCACGATTAAACTGGCTGCCATCACACTGGCTCCATTAGAAATCGTCAGCGAATTGGCTACTCCAGACTCGCCCACGCGCAAATCGCTCCGGTTCGACCACAGGGAATTTGCCCCCGTCACAAGCACCACGTTATTCGATGAACTGGTGTTAAGCCCGATCCAGCCAACACCATTCTCCACTCTGGCCCCATTGGAG
>Ga0163154_10006193_pt1 | contig 14768 bp, 15 predicted proteins | sample OliLakLV19MP9P1_FD_148649 | JGI IMG/M metagenome (GOLD analysis project Ga0163154, IMG submission 148649) | Freshwater microbial mat bacterial communities from Lake Vanda, McMurdo Dry Valleys, Antarctica - Oligotrophic Lake LV.19.MP9.P1 | ecosystem: Environmental > Aquatic > Freshwater > Lake >... | reverse complement strand
ATTATAAACCGACTGCCGAAGAACTGGAACAAAGAAAAAAAGAATTGGCAGCATGGAAAGAGAAAAAAATTCAAACGAGAGATCATGAAGTTATTGAGAATTAGATTTTTAGCACTACCACTACTCGGTTTGCTTTTCTTGCTGAGTTGCGCCCAACAGAAATCGGTTAAGACCATAGAGGCGCGAATTAGTGACGACTCACTTTTCACCTTGGTTCAATACAAAACCTTTCAATATTTTTGGGATGGTGCCGAACCAACTTCCGGTGCAGCCCGCGAGCGCTATCATGTAGATGAAGATTATCCGGATAACGATAAAAATATTGTTACCTCCGGTGGAACCGGATTTGGTGCGATGGCTATTCTGGTAGGCATTGAACGCAAATTCATAACTCGCGAGCAAGGCCTGCAGCGACTTACCAAGTTGGTCAACTTTCTTGAAACTGCCGATCGTTTTAAAGGTGCGTGGCCACATTGGATGAATGGCGAAACCGGAAAAGTAAAACCGTTTGGCACAAATGATAATGGAGGTGATTTGGTTGAGACTGCTTATTTGGTGCAGGGATTACTATGCGTTCGTCAATATTTCAAAGATGGCAACGAAGAAGAAAAAGCCTTAGCAAATAAAATTGATACGCTGTGGAAAGAAGTTGATTGGAGTTGGTATCGCCATGGTGGCAAAAATGTTTTGTATTGGCATTGGTCGCCCGACAAGCAATGGGTTATGAATTTTCCATTGGAAGGATATAATGAATGTTTGATCACCTATGTGTTAGCGGCCGCTTCGCCAACCTATGGGGTCCCTGCTGTTACGTATCACGAGGGTTGGGCGCGTAGTGGAAAAATAAAGAATGACTCTACGCATCAACAGTATGGGTATCATTTGGATTTAAAACACAACGGTGCTCAGCAATTTGGCGGACCGTTATTTTGGTCGCATTATTCTTTCTTAGGTCTTGATCCGCGAAAGCTTAAAGACCGCTATGCCGATTACTGGCGGCACAATGTCAATCATACTATGATTAATTATACGTACTGTGTTGAGAACCCCAAAGGTTATAAAGACTATGGTGCAACTAGTTGGGGACTTACAGCAGGTTATTCAGTTGGCTTCTATGCTGCACATAGTCCAAACGAAGATGTAGGCGTGATTAACCCAACGGGAGCTTTATCATCGTTCCCATATACTCCAAAAGAAAGCATGGCTGCGATGAAACATTTTTATTTTGACTTAGGTGATAAAATTTTTGGACAATATGGATTCTACGATGGGTTCAGTGTAGATAAGGATTGGTACAAGCCTTGGTATCTGGCTATTGATCAAGGACCCATTGTTGTGATGATGGAAAACGAACGCACCGGTTTGTTATGGAATTTATTTATGAGCTGCCCAGAAGTTCATAAAGGATTAGATGAGTTGGGATTTAGCTATTGAGCAGCTCTTCAGTGATAGCGTTCCACTCTTCCTCTAAGCTAACCTCAGGCATTGAACGATTTGCGCGATCGTACCAATATTGTGCATTAAACTGATCGCCTTCCTTTCGGTGCAGATAAGCATGAATCCAAGCGCCATCTTTTGTATTGACATCTTGCCCTATAGCGTGAGCCTTTTCCCAATTTCCGTTAGCATCATGCCACATAGCTTCCAGCAATGTTGCAACTTTTGGTGGTGAAGAATTAGTTAATGTTTCTTTAAATTCTGAGAGCGTCACGGGAATAGAATGTTATTTGGGTTTTGCTTCTGCAATAGCTTTAATTTTCTCTCCGGCATAGTCAAATGATTTTTCAACCTCACCTCTTATAAAAATATTGATCCATCTACCAATTAGGTTCATTCCCTGATCGGCTGAAAATTTAAAATTAAGTTTTGTCGCATTGCTTTCGGACTCAACTGTGTATAATCCGGAGGCTGGATTTCCGCCAAAGTCCATGGCAATGGCGATGGATTTGTTCGGAACACTTTCGATTATTGATAAAGTGCCTTTGTCTAAAACAGGACCCTCCCAGCTATACATGGCGCCTGTTCCAACTTTCTTATCGCCATAAACTATTTTCATTTCGGGATCTAGCGTATTCCAGTATTGCCATTTTTCCCAGCGCTCCAAGTCATTGATTTCTTCAAAGATAGCTTCCGGAGATGCATTGATTGTAACACTTTTTGATACTTCCAACTTAGCAGGAAGAGCAAACCCAATTAGTAACAGCAGAACGATCAGTCCTGCAACTACAAGTAGAATTTTCTTTATCATAGTTGTCTATTTTTAGCGGAAGGAGAGTGCATTTTTCTTGTGGCAAACTAAGGTATCTAAATATTAACCGAAATAAAAGGTTGCAATTGTGTAAAAAAAGTTAAAAATTACCCTTCCGTTAACCCTTATAACTATGAGTCTTTTCACAAATCCAAATCGCATCCCTGAGAATTACGGTCTTAAAATAGCCGGTTGCCTCATTGGTTATTTCTTACTAATGAGACTGCTTGGATTGCAGCACTATTACGAACTACGTTTTTTAAATGTTATTTTTCAGGTAGGCGGTATATATTTTGCCCTTAAGAAATTTAGAGAAGCCCATGGACAACATCTTAATTATTTTCGGGCGCTGATAACGGGTGTTGCAACTAGCGGGATATCTTCGGCTATTTTTGCGATTTTTGTTTTCAGCTACTTGTCTATTGACTCTAATTTGATGCAAGGTATAATTGATAATGAGCCAATGGGTCGCTACCTCAATCCTTACATCACCGCATTCATGGTGGCATTGGAAGGCTTGTTCTCAGGCTTACTGTTTACGTTCATTATCATCAACTACTTGGAAACAGATGATGTAAATGATCCTCAGGGAGAAAGCAACTAGTTATATTTAAAGTTGATAATGAATAATTGAAGATTGATTTGTCAATTGTTCATTATCAATTCTTCAATTCAAGTTCGATCACCGTATCAATATCATTCATCTTGTCTTTTGGAATTTTAAGACTTAGTCCAAAATCATTTTCCAAAAACTTCACAGGCGTTTTATCGATGAAGATTTTAGCGCTCATCACTTTTTTACCAAACTTTGGAAGAGTGAGGGTTTCATCTGTCCAATCTAAAACGTGAATGTAAACTTTGTTTCCTTTTTGAGTCATCACACCCCAGTCACGCGCGCTAAGTGGCCCGCCACGAGTTCCTGAAATTGTTTCGTCATATTGTCCTTTCCAGGCGCCCATTTTTTTTAGCAACTCAACATGCTCGGGTTGAATTTTTCCGTTAGGCATTGGGCCAACATTTAATAGGAAGTTTGCGCCATAGCCAGCCGCCTTCACTAAATATTGAATCAAATCCTTTTCACTTTTATTGCGGGCATCCTGCAAATTAAAACCCCATGAGTTATTGATCGTTTCGCATGTTTCTTTTGGCAGATCACCAATTTTCTGTTCGGGCGAAAAGCCGGTGGTGTTGTGGCCGGGCAAATCTTTTTCAAACATTTGAAAATCTTCACCAGAATAAGGAGTACGATGATGGTTGCTGCCAATCAAAGCTGCAGGTTGAAGTTTGTGAATAAGTGAATACGTTTTTTCTAATCGCCAGTCGGCATCTTTTTTATCCCACATGCCATCAAACCAAATTCCGGCAACATCACCATAGTTGGTAAGCAATTCAGTTAGCTGCGCATCCATGTAATCCAAATACTTATTCATGTCGCCTTTGTTGGGGCGCCCGGTATAATCACCACCCGTGTTTCCTCTTGGATAATAATCAGGATGATGCCAGTCGAGCTGGGAGTGATAAAAGAAAAGTTTGATGCCTTGCTTCCTACATTCGTCTGCAAGCATTTTAAGCACATCTTTTCCGTAAGGAGTTTTCTTTACAATGTTGTAGTCAGATACTTTTGAATCATACATGGCAAACCCATCGTGGTGCTTGCTGGTGATGGTAATGTATTTCATGCCTGCATCTTTCACCAGTTGCACCCACTCAGCAGCATTGAATTCTGTGGGATTAAAAAAAGTGGGAAGCTTCTCATAGGTTTTGATGGGAATTTGTTGGTTGTTCATTACCCACTCCCCATCGCCAAGCACGCTGTAAACACCCCAGTGAATAAACAGCCCAAACTTTGCATCCTGAAACCATTCCCGAGACTTCATGTTTTCGGGTGTTGGCGTATAGTTTTGTTGAGCAACGGCTGAGGAGATTAAAAAAAGGAACAGCAAGAATAGAAGAGATCGCTTTTTCATGTAGTGGGCTATTTTGTAACTTTCCAAAATCTATCAGAAGTAAACCGATTAATCAAGTAAATTCTGAAATTCGAATACTATGAGGCACGAACCTATTGGAAAAGAATTATTTATTTCAAACCGCAAACGGCTGGCTAAGAAATTGAACCCGAATTCGCTTGCGTTATTCAACTCCAACGACATTATGCCAAGCAATGCCGATGGCACCATAGGGTATATTCAAAACAGTGATCTCTATTACTTGAGCGGCATTCATCAGGAAGAGAGCATGGTGGTTATCTGTGAGGGTTTTCCAGATAAAAAATATCGTGAAGTACTATTTCTACTCGAGCCAAACGAAACGATGGAGAAATGGGAAGGGCATAAGCTCACAAAAAAAGAAGCCACTGAAATCTCAGGTATTGAAACCGTAGTTTGGGTTTCAGGGTTTGATAAACTCTTTCATCACATGATGACAATGGGTGGCGCAAGTCATGTTTACTTAAATACAAATGAACACTATAGATCGGAAGTAACAGTGCAAAGTCGTGATGCGCGTTTTATTGAATGGTGCAAACGTGCTTATCCTTTGCATAAATACGAACGCGCGGCTCCTATGATGAGTGAATTGCGTAGGGTAAAACAACCGCGCGAAATTTCTCTCATTCAACAAGCATGTGATATCACCGAGTGTGGATTTCGCAGAGTCTTGAATTATGTGCGCCCTGGTGTGATGGAGTATGAAATTGAAGCCGAGTTCATTCATGAATTTAAACGATTAGGTTCAAAAGGATTTGCGTACACACCTATCATTGCATCAGGTGATAACAATGTAATTCTTCATTATGTGGAAAACAGTCAGCAATGTCATGCTGGTGATTTGTTATTGTTGGATGTGGCCGCTGAGTATGCGAATTATAATTCAGATCTCACACGAACGATTCCGGTAAGTGGTCAATATTCTAAAAGACAAAAGGAAGTTTATAATTCCGTGCTAAGAATTCACAAGGCTGCCATAAAAATGCTTCGCCCCAGTGTTGTGTATTTTGATTTCCAAAAAGAAATTGAAAAACTTATGGAGGCTGAGTTGCTAAAATTGAGATTGATTGATAAAACAGACATTAAAAATCAGAGTCCGGAAAGCCCGGCATTCAAAAAATACTTTTATCATGGCACTTCGCACATGCTGGGCCTTGATGTGCACGATGTGGGCAATATGCATGATAAGGTTCAGGTGGGTTCGGTGTGGACAGTTGAACCTGGGATTTATATTAAAGACGAAAAATTTGGCGTTCGCATAGAGAACAATATAGTGATCGGGAAGAAGGGAAATATTGACCTGATGAGCAACATCCCCATTGAGGCCGAAGAGATTGAAGATATTATGAATGCTAAGAAATAGTCAAATGAAAAGGAATCTCCTCTCGATTTTAATTTTATTGGTTGTCTCATCACTTGTTCAGGCTCATGAGTTCTGGCTTCAGCCGAAAAAATATCGATACGCAATTGGCGAGGAGATTAAGCTTGACTTTCGTGTAGGCGAAAATTTTGACGGGGAGTTCTGGGATTTGGAACGGCATGAGGTAGAGAAAATGGAATTGCACCGTGCCAATGGTGTAAAGGATTTATTGAAAACCGTAAAACCGACAGCAGGTAGCAATCTTACTTTCAAAGCAGACGCAGTTGGAACGTATTTGGTTGGCATGCAAAGCAATGCTGCCTATATAGAATTAGAAGCAGAAAAATTTAATGCCTATCTGAAAGAAGATGGGCTTGACTACATTTTGGATGAGCGCACCAAAGCCGGAATTCTAAGTAAGCCATCAACGGAGTATTACACGCGGTTTGCAAAACTGCTTTTGCAGTCGGGTGATAAAACCGATGATACCTTTAAAAAGAAACTTGGATTGCGCTATGAAATTGTGCCCGATCAAAATCCTTATTTGCTGAAAGCGGGCGATTATTTGCAATGCCATGTTTTTTATCAATGCAAACCGGCTGCCCATGCGCTCGTAAAAATCTGGAACAAAGTAAACAGCACAACCTTTCTTCAAAACTTATATACGGAGAGCGATGGCACAGTTCGATTTCCTATCAATGCCTCTGGACCTTGGATGGTAAGCAGTGTGCGCATGATAACCTCTGAAAAATCGGGTGCTGATTATCATAGTTTTTGGGCGAGTTTAGTTTTTGGGATATGATGTTTAAGCTGCAATAGCGCTGAGACACAAAGTAATTTCGTTGATAATATCATTGCATCCTTGTGTCTTATCGGTAAAAAATATTTTCTGAAAATTTATCTTATGGATAGCAATAAAATAATCAACTCATCATCTGCACCCGATCCTGTTGGTTCTTATCCGCATGCTCGCAAAGTGGGCAATTTACTTTTTCTTTCCGGTGTGGGGCCAAGGAAGAAAGATTCAAAGGAAATCCCAGGTGTTACCTTGGATGAGAAGAAAAATATTATTGCCTATGATATTGAAGTGCAATGTCATTCCGTTTTTCAAAATGTAAAATTTATTTTAGAAGCATCCGGGTCACGCTGGGAAAATCTGATTGATATAACAGTTTATCTTACCAATATAGAATCTGATTTTTCGGCATTCAATAAAATCTATAGCTCTTATTTTCCAGATGCCGCAACACAGCCTTGTCGCACGACATTGGAAGTAAATGCCTTGCCCACACCCATTGCTATTGAACTGAAGTGTATCGCTACCGTAGATTAATCCGATGATATAATGTGGTTCGCACCACATTGAATTGGGGATTTTTATCAACTGAGTAGGCATCCAAAAACAAATAGCCAACCTCCAGACTAAGTCCTTTGCTAAATTTTCGTTCAATGCCAGCATAAAATCTGTTTTGATCGTATTTCCACCAATAGTCTGAATCTGTGTGATACATAATTTCATCGGATAGACGCACCAGCCATTTTTGATTTTTGTCTAACCCATATTGAAATTGAATTCGGTAGCGAGTTCTGAATCGGAAGTGGTACCCATCTACTAATTCCGTTTTTTCTGCATTGGTGAGGTGAAGAAAGCGCTCTTCCAAACGAAACCGAACTTGGACAGTCAATCTCTTTACCGTCACTAAATTGGCTGTTACAGATTGAAAAAAGCGAATCTCAGGTACGGTAAGATTTTTTGCGTTAGTTACCCAAGAGCCTGTGATGCCTGCGGATAAATCAGTTTTGGATTTTGTGTTGACGTTTACAAACGCGTGCATAATGAATTGCTGCTGATTGTCTGGTTTAATTGACCTTCGCCCATCAAATTCACTTTGCCAACTCCACTTCTGATTGAAATTAATCTGATTAAAATATCTAACCCAGTAAAGGTTTGTTGGAGATTGTGATGAGGCAGTGAAACTGATGAAAGTCATGAAGACAATCTTCACCAGCGGCTTCATCCTTTGCCTTACCAAAAAATTTTAGATTGAGAAACTCTCGCCACATCCGCAGGTGCGTGATGCGTTCGGATTGATAAACTGAAATCCTTTTCCGTTAAGGCCATCAGAGAAATCGAGTGTGGTTCCAAGTAGATAAAGCAGGCTCTTTTTATCAACCAATATTTTTACACCCTTGTCTTCAAAAACTTGGTCCACGGGGTTGATCTTATCATCAAATCCCAAATCATACATTAAGCCTGAGCAGCCGCCACCCTTTACCGAAACCCGGATATTATGGTCTGAATTTCTACCCTCTTCTTGTCTTAAAAGAGTGATTCTTTCTTTTGCTTTATCAGTTACAACAATCATAATTTTCTAAGATATTGGATTCAATACAACGCTAAATACAGTAATTGTGTTCCTGTCTCTGCCATAATATAATTTTTCGAGAGCATTTAAAATGTTGCTGGCTCGAAAATAGGAGGTATGTAATTCGCTGTTGCTGCTGGCTACCCACTGAATGGTGTATGAGTTTTCTTTCTCCTTATTATTCTGAACATAGTCCCACAGCTTCCTCAACGCATCTATTTTATCGAAACCTGTCTCAGAATGAAACAAGAAAGATTGATTATGCCGCGGGTTGACGGTAATCAGGTCAAGCTTCGTTCTCCCATCTATAATGTTGTATTCAAAAATCAGGTCGCTGGTGCGGAGACCCAAATGATCCTTAATCTGCTGCTGAATGCGGGCAGCTTCTACGTGAACATCTGAGGACGATTCAATTGTAATTTTTGGCATTTCGCGTTAAACCTTTCGTAAACCCTTAAAAGTTTCTCAATTTCCTGTCAAAATTAACAAATTCAGTTCAATGAATCGTTATGAATAAACTTGAGCACATTGGCATAGCCGTAAAAGACCTTGAAGCATCAAATAAACTGTTTGCCCGCTTGCTAGGGAAAGAGCACTATAAAATAGAAGAAGTAGAATCGGAGGGGGTACGAACCTCTTTTTTTGAGGTCGGGGGGGTGAAAATTGAATTGCTGCAAGCAACCAAGCCCGATTCTGCCATTGCTAAGTTCATTGAAAAAAGAGGTGAGGGCCTTCATCATTTAGCGTTTGAGGCCAATCCTATTGAGGACAAAATGAAAGAATTGGATGAAAAAGGTTTTACATTATTAAAAGATAAACCTTTTGCTGGTGCCGATAATAAGATGGTTGCCTTTATACATCCCAAAACCATCAATCATGTTTTGATAGAATTGTGCGAGGATAAAAGTGATTAGCAGCCACTAATTCACAGATTTATTTTGCAATCTGAATTGGGGATTAATCAGTCTAATTGAACCCACATTATGCAATAGAAATGCATTGCATAATTTGACGAATGAAAATCAAATACTTACGTTGAAAAATATTTTTCCCATTGGGTGATTTTCACTGTCAGGTTTAATCTTGACATCCTGACAGTAAACGCCAGGATCGTCAACCCTGCGTGCAGATTATGCATCCTAATGCATAATCTGGGTTGAATTATCAGCGCGCATGAGATCCGCACAAACAGCGGGCAATTTATTTTAAAACTTTCTTTTTGGATGCGCATCCCTTCCAAACTGAATGTCGTTGTAATATTTCTGCTTCCGCTTGCCCTCTTTGGTTTCGTAGTACGCTTTTGGCGAGGCGCATGCAGCAAACATAACCACGGCCAGCCCAATTAAAATAATTCTCTTCATAGCCTGTGTTTTTGATTTGTTTATACTGCGAATAGCAGCAATACCGCCCGAGTCCGTGTCAAATAGTATTTTTGCCAGACGAACTAACAAACTGACCGATCAACGGTACTTACCACATGAGTGAACAACGAACTGAACTTTCGAAACTTGGCGAATTTGGACTGATAGAGCGTATCAAAAATAATTTTCCTGTTTCACAATCCTCTACGCTTTTGGGCATTGGCGATGATGCCGCTATTATAGAGGGTGGCGATAGCGCTATACTTATTTCTACCGACATGCTGGTGGAAGGAATTCACTTCGATTTGGCATATATGCCACTTCAACATTTGGGTTATAAATCTGTGGCAGTAAATGTATCTGACATTGCTGCCATGAATGGCATTCCTGAACAGATCACCATTTCAATAGCAATAAGTAATCGCTTTTCAATTGAAGCAGTGGATGCTTTATTCGATGGCATTCGCACGGCTTGCATCAATTATAAAGTTGATTTAATAGGTGGCGATACAACATCATCCGCTTCAGGTCTTGTTATCTCAATTACTGTAATCGGGCGTGCTCCAAAAGATAAAATTGTAAAACGGAGTGGTGCACAGATCAATGATATTATTTGTGTGACGGGTGATTTGGGTGCAGCCTACATGGGCTTGCAGGTATTAGAGCGTGAGAAGCAAGTCTTTCTTACTAATCCTGAAATGCAACCTGATATTGAAAAGTATGAATACCTGGTTGGCCGACAGTTACGTCCAGAAGCGCGCATGGATATTATTCATGAATTAACAGACAAGGATTGTCTGCCAACTTCTATGATTGATGTGTCGGATGGTTTGGCCTCCGAGTTATTGCATCTTGGCAAAGAGTCAAATGTTGGGATAAAGATCTTTGAAGACAAAGTGCCAATTGATCACGGTACGTATGAAACAGCTATTGAATTCAATCTCGATCCAATTACGTGTGCACTTAATGGTGGCGAGGATTACGAATTGCTTTTTACAATCAAGCCAGCCGACTACGAAAAATTAAAGAATCATCCAGATATTCATTTTATAGGTCATATCCATAATGATCCTTCACAGCATGTAATGGTTACCAAGCAAGAAACAATTGTGCGTGTTACTGCGCAAGGCTGGAAACACTTTTGAATAATGTTTATCTCACATTATGCAATAGAAATGCATTTGCATAATTTGACGAGTGAAAATCAAACACTTACGTTGAAAAATATTTTCCCCATTGGGTGATTTTCACCGTCAGGGTTAACCTTGACATCCTGACAGTAAACGTCAGGATCGTCAACCCTACGGGCTGATTATGCATCCTAATGCATAATCTGGGTTTAATTGACAACTGAAAATTGATAATTTAAAATCATACTTATTTTCATTCTTAATTGTCAATTGTACATTATCAATTATTTTCAGTCTTCCGGGAAGGGGATATAAACAAAGTTTGCAAACTCGTCATCAATTACAAACAAGCAACAAAACTCATCTGGATCTTTGTAGTTACTTTTGAAATCGTCCTCTTTATCCTTTGCCACTAATTCGCGTTGAACAAATTCATCCAGAAACGAAGCGTAATAGTTCCAGTCTAAATTCATAGGAGCACTTGGTATTAGCAATTGGCCAATAGGGAGCTCACTTTTTGAAATGGCAAAAATCGGAAACTCAAAGTCTGCCTTTCGAATTTGATAAGAAGCCTCTTTGAGCGTATCAGCTACCTTAATAAAATCTTGTGAAATGGTGCCAAGGTATTTTCCGTTTAATTCTGGATCGTTATTCATAGTTCGTGCTTAAACCGCTAATGTAATTTGCATGGTCGGTTTCATTCGTCAAGGTAGTAATTCCTTATTTTAGCTAAAATATTCTTTATGAAAAATTCTATCATTCTACTGTTTTTAATTTATACAGTTTCTTTTGTGGCAGCGCAGCCAAGCACGATCAATGAAATTGAAACATCGTATAAAATTCGTAAGCAAAAAGAGAACAACTCTATTTTAAAAGAGTATCCCGTGCGCAGCATAGGCCCAACTGTGCAAGGTGGTAGAATTGTAGACGTTGAAGTGAACTTGAAGAATACTAAAGAGTTTTATGTTGGCTATGCTTCGGGTGGAATATTTAAGACCTCTAATAACGGAATTACATTCGAACCCATATTCGATAACGTAGATGTAATGGGTGTAGGTGACTTTGCGTTATCTCAAACAAATCCAAAATTATTGTACGTAGGCACTGGCGAGAAAAATGGCAGTAGATCCAGTTATGCGGGTTCAGGAATGTATAAAACAATGGATGGCGGAAAAATCTGGAGTCAAATAGGATTGACAGGAACTCAACACATTAGTCGGGTACTGATTGATCCTAAAGATGATGACATCGTATGGGTCGCTTCTCTTGGCGCTTTGTATTCAAACAATACTGATCGTGGAGTATTTAAATCAATGGATGGCGGTAAGACTTGGAAGAAGACCTTATATATTAATGATAGCACGGGAGTTTCGGATTTAACAGTGAATCCGCAAAATCCAAAACAATTATTAGCTGCTACCTGGGAGCGCACTCGCAAGGCCTGGGATTTTAAAGGCAATGGCGCAGGCTCAGCAATTTATCGATCGGAAGATGGTGGTGAAACGTGGGCTGTTTCTGCTGAAGGATTCCCGAAAGGAAAATTTGTTGGCCGAATTGGATTGGATGTTTGTTGGAGCAAACCCAACGTAGTATATGCAGTGCTTGATAATCAGGAGGAAATAAAGGAAGAAAAGAAAATAATAGAGAAGTCAGATGGAAAACTGAAACTTCAGGATTTGAAGGAGATGAATGTTGAGAACTTCTTAAAGATTGATACGAAGAGTTTAGATGAGTTGTTAAAGGCGAGTCGTTTTCCTGCAAAGTACAGCGCTCAGACTGTTAAAAAAGATGTGGGTGCAGGTAAATATAAACCCAACGCTATTGCCGAATATTTTGGTGCAGATGCAAACGCTAACTTATTTAGCGGTAAAATAAAAGGAGCTGAAGTATATCGGTCTGATGATGCCGGTCGCACCTGGAAGCGAACTCACACCGCGGATGTTGATGGTGTGTACTTTACCTACGGCTACTACTTTGGTGAACTAAGAGTTTCGCCCACCAACACAGAAGATGTGTTTATTTATGGTGTACCGATGTTGAAATCCACAGATGGCGGAAAAACCTGGGCTGAGATTGATTCAGTCGGGAAAATGCATAGCGATCATCACGCGTTGTGGATAAATCCAACTGATGCAAATCATATGCTAATAGGAAATGATGGAGGTCTCTATCAAACATATGATAAAGGAGATAGCTGGCTTCATATAAACAATATGCCAGTGGGTCAATTTTATTCTGTGAATGTTGATATGGATACACCTTATAATGTATATGGCGGCTTGCAGGATAATGGTACACTTCGGGGCTCATCTAAGTCAGTGCCAAATGTTACAAAACATTGGGAGTCTATTTTTGGTGGTGATGGAATGAATGTGGCACCCGATCCACGCAACAGTGAGTTAGTGTATGCTGGTTTTCAGTTTGGTAATTATTTCCGACTTGAACTCGATAAATCGAAAACAACACGCATTACTCCTTCACATGAAATTGGTCAGCCACCCAATCGCTGGAACTGGCGTACGCCAATCATGTTGAGCAAGCACAACCCCGATATTGTCTACATCGCTTCGCAACAGGTTTACAGAAGTTTAGATAAAGCTGAGAATTGGGAATCAATCAGTCCCGACTTAACGAAAGATAAACCTCAAGGCAATGTTCCGTTTTCTACAATCTCGACCCTCGCTGAGTCACATTTGCAATTTGGTTTACTCTATGCAGGCACGGATGATGGAAACCTTTTGGTAACTAAAAATGGTGGCGGTAATTGGGAAAACATTTTCGCAGGCTTGCCAGCAAATAGATGGGTTAGAAGTGTGTTTGCATCGCCTCATGACGCAGCAACAGTATTTGTGTCGCTGAACGGCTACCGTAATGATGAATATAGAACATTTATTTATATGAGTACTGATTTTGGTCAAACTTGGAAAAGTCTAAAAGGCGACTTACCGGAATCAGTAGCCAACGTGATTATACAAGATCCAGTAAATTCAAATCTTCTTTATGCCGGAATAGATTTGGGAACATTTGTTAGCCTTGATTTTGGAGTTTCTTGGTTTTTATTAAATAATGCCCTAAATGTTCCGTGCTATGATTTAATTATTCATCCTCGCGAAAACGAATTAGTGATTGGTACGCATGGGCGCAGTATTTTTATCACTGATGTTAAACCGCTGCAAGCTTTAAAAGATGGAGCAACATCAAAAGCGATTTTAGCATTTACGCCTGAAAGCATTCGCTATAGTGAACGCTGGGGCAAGAAGTCATATTCATGGTCTAAGGCTGATGAGCCCCGGGTTTCATTCTTTTACTATGTTGGCAAGGCTTCTTCGAATGTAAAAGCAGAAGTATATGATGATAAAAATAATTTGATTCGCACACTGAGTGGTACTGGGTCTATTGGTTTTCATTCATTTTCGTGGGATGTTAAGGTAAATGACGCAGCGTCACCTCCTAAAGGCAAATCAAAACCTGCACCTGTCTCGTCTGAACTAACCTATGCAGCAAAGGGTAAGTACAAAATAAAATTCATTAATGGAGCCGAGAGTAGTGAGACTGCTCTAGAGATAAAATAATCTTAGTTGTTCCGTTGAGCCAAGAAATCAGTTGATATCTTTTGAAGCTCCGGGAAAAAGACTGTGAATTCGTTTTGAAACAATTCATAGTGCTCGACTAAATCGTGCGATGCTTCTTCCATGTTAGATTTATAGGGAGTCCGTTGTGCCATACCACTTAATGCACGATGAATTCCTTCTATTTGTGCATAATTGAGTAACCAATTTCCACTGATCATATACGGAAGTAATCGTCTTACTTGTTCAGGAACAACCATTTCGAATTGAGTTAAGGTTGCATATGCATCTTGAGCATATTCATCAAGAGGTTGTGAATGATAAGTACTCCAGTTTTTGGCTAACAAGTGATCATAAAACATATCAACAATCACGGGTGAGTAGTGCCGATATTTAGGTCGAAGACGGACTTTACTCTCAAGCACAGTTGGGTGATTGTCCGTAAACTCATCTATCTCACGATGCAATTCAATACCCAGCGCAATCGATGACGAAAACTGCCCATGAAAATTTTTGCCGCGCACAAAGTCGCCAATGAAGTTGCCAACCATGATTTCTGCATTATTTCCTGATAAAAAAAGATGCGCAAGAAAATTCAATTCGAACATTATTTTGACCGTACGTAAGATACTTGATTTTCTCTTACTTTTGCTCATTAACATTGTGGTGATTTTGATTTCATATTATGATCTTATTAGAGCAATTAAAACTTCTGGTCAACCTGTCGCGCATTGATGGTGCAATGATCT
>Ga0163154_10006191_pt1 | contig 14770 bp, 18 predicted proteins | sample OliLakLV19MP9P1_FD_148649 | JGI IMG/M metagenome (GOLD analysis project Ga0163154, IMG submission 148649) | Freshwater microbial mat bacterial communities from Lake Vanda, McMurdo Dry Valleys, Antarctica - Oligotrophic Lake LV.19.MP9.P1 | ecosystem: Environmental > Aquatic > Freshwater > Lake >... | reverse complement strand
ATCAAACACTATCTCTGTGGGAGTTTATTAGGTCGATATTCTTGAACATTATGAACTTCATCAAACAGTTTCCTCAGAGAGTGGGGAGGTAGGAGTAGGTTGGTGAATGTGGGGTATTGACTTATTGGTCCTATTTCTGCTAGTATCACTTAGCGTCCTTTCAATAGATGGAATCAACTTCCAAACCAAATAATTCTGCCAGCGGAACTGTGGTTGAGGCTTTGCCTAACACATTGTTTCGTGTTGAGCTTGATAATTCAAAAGAAATAATTTTGGCTTATCTGGCAGGTAAAATGCGAATGAATCGTATCCGTGTTTTAATTGGTGATAAAGTGGAACTTGAGTTGGACCCATACGGGGGAAGAGCAAGAGTTACGAGACGTTTATAATCAAATGAGAGTTAAAGCATCAGTCAAAAAATTATGTTCAAAGTGTAGCGTTGTGAGACGTGGTGGTTATGTCTATGTAACATGTAAAGGTAACCCTCGTCATAAACAAAGACAAGGATAATATTAAATAAAAATGAGAATACTTGGAATTACATTACCGGAAAAAAAGAGACTAGAAATAGCTTTAACTGCTATTTATGGTATAGGAAGATCTAGAGCAAAGAATATTTTGATTCAAGCAAAGATAGATGGTGGTGTTAAGCCAAGTGCACTTACTGTAGAACAGGAAAATACACTTCGTAAATTAGTTGAAAGCTTCAAGATTGAAGGTGATTTGAGACGTGAGTCTGCAGGTAATATAAAAAGATTAAAAGACATTAAGACTTATCGAGGTAGTCGCCACGCAAGGCATTTACCAACAAGAGGTCAGAGAACAAAAACTAATTCTAGAACAGTACGAGGAAATGTAAGAAAGACAATGGCGTCTGGTAAACGTAAAGAAGAAAAGAAATAGTATCAAAAATTATAAAATCACATGGGTAAAAAAAGAATTGTTACAACTGAAGGAGCTGAATCAACAGACGCAAAGTCAAAGGCTCCTACCGTGTCCGCAAAAAAGCGTGTCGATACAGGTATTTTGCATGTCCAATCAACTTACAATAACACAAAAGTAATGCTTACAGATAAAGCTGGTAATGCTCTTATGTGGGGTTCGAGTGGGGGTGCAGGATTTCGGGGCGCAAAGAAAGGTACTCCATTTGCAGCGGCAAAAGTTGGTGAAGTTTTAGCTCTTAAGGCACAAAACATTGGCCTTCGGGAAGTTGATGTTGTTGTAAAAGGAGTAGGCTCTGGTCGTGAGTCAGCAATTCGTGGTTTTATTAGCAAAGGTATTACGATTTCATCTATCAAAGATGAAACTCCAGTACCATTTAATGGCCCTCAACCAAAGAAGCCTCGTCGAGTATAATTTAATAATATGAAAATCGGACCACGATATAAAAAAGCAAGATATTTAGGAGCGCCTGTATTCAGGAAGACGCAAACTCAAAAATACGCAATGCGTCTTCAACGTAAGTCAAAGACAATGGGTGGTAGACGTGGTGCTAAGAGTGAATATGGTAAGCAAATGATGGAAAAACAGAAGGCAAGATTTAGTTATGGTGTTTCTGGTAAACAGTTTACAAACTATGTTAAGAAAGCCTTGATTACAACTGGAGACAATGGTAAAAACCTTCTATCTCTTTTAGAGGGTCGTTTGGATAATGTAATGGTTAGAGCCGCTTTCGCTCCCACTCATTCAGCAGGCAGACAAATGGTTGCTCATGGACATATTGCAGTAAATGGAGTCAATGTAACAATTCCTTCATATCAAGTTAGAATAGGAGACACCTTGACTATTCGTGAAGGTAGTAAAAAGAAAGTTATTTTTTCAAAGCTGGATGAAGATTTAAAGAATACCAAACATCCAAACTGGATGAGTATTGATGAAAAGACAAAGACAATCAAGATTATCGGAAAGCCAGTTAGTGAGACAACGGATCTTTTGTTTGATGTTGGTGCGGTGCTAGAGTTTTATACACGCTAGACATTATTTAATTTTAATGTATTATTATTATTCTATTTTTATAATATAAAAAATATGACCTACGACGTTGTTTTACCTTCCAAGCCAAAAGTCATCCGCGAAGACAAGGTTAGCGGAGTTTACGAGATTGATGGCCTATATCCTGGATATGGTCATACATTAGGCAATTCACTAAGACGAATTATTTTATCATCTTTACCTGGTACAGCTATTACCAAGGTCAAGATTCGTGGAGTTGAACATGAATTCTCAACCATTGACGGAATAAAAGAAGATGTTATAACAATTTTGCTAAATTTGAAGAAAGTTCGTATTCGCCTTGATACAGATGAAACACAAACTATTTCTCTAAAAGCTTCTGGTGTAAAAGAAATTACCGCTAAAGATATTCAAGTTCCTGGTCAAGCAGAAGTTTTGAATCCTGATTTGCACATAGCTTCTCTTACAGAGAAGTCTTCTGATTTGGATATTGAATTAACAGTTGAGAAAGGTTTGGGTTATGTTTCAAAAGAAGTTTTGCAAAAAGAAAGAGTAGATATCGGTTCCATCACTCTAGATGCAGCCTTTACTCCTATTCGCAAAGCAAATTACGAAGTAGAGAATATGCGCGTTGGTGATCGTACAGATTTCAATCGTCTTCGTATTATGATCGAGACCGATGGTACCATCACTCCTCATGAAGCTTTAGAGAAATCTATCGTTCTCATGATTCACCAACTCAAAGCGGTTGTCGGATTCAAAGAAGAGGAGGTTGTCGCAGATGATGTTTCAACATCTTCAGATGAAAATTCTGATTCAAAAGAACAAAAAAGATTAGAAATTGACACCGAACTTTCCAAAACTCGTGTTGATACACTAGATCTTTCAGCACGTACAGTCAAAGCATTATCAAATGCAAACATTCGTACTTTGGGTGGATTATTCCGTAAGAAAGAATCAGATATTATGGATGTTGATGGTTTGGGAGCAAAAGGCATGCAAGAGATCAAGAAACTGCTCGCCCAATATGGCGTGACTTTGCGACAATAACCTTTAACCTCAAACTTTTAACCTAATTAACATGCGCCACCATTCAAATACAAGAAAATTCGGACGAGAAAAAACACAGAGAGCTGCACTCCTACGTTCTTTGGCGCGCAACTTGATTCGTGATTCCAAGATGGAAACAACAACTGCCAAGGCAAAAGAGATTAGACCTTTTGTTGAAAAATTAATTACAAAAGCAAAGATTGACACTCTAGCTAGTCGAAGATTGGTCAATGTCAAGATTCAAAACCTCACAGCAACAAATAAACTTTTTGAAGTCCTTGGACCAAAATACAAGACTAGAAGTGGCGGTTACACAAGGATAACCAGACTTCCAAACAGAACTTTGGATAATAGTCCAATGTCAATAATTGAATTTGTTTAATATATGAAATACACAATAGACGCACAAGGTAAAAAGATTGGAAGAGTTGCAAGTGATGCGGCGGCTCATCTTATGGGCAAACATTCTCCAGCTTTCGCTAAAAATGTTGTTACCGAAGATAAGGTTGAAATTGTTAATGTAAGTAAGGCTGATGTATCTGCACGCAAAAAGACAAATGACAAATATGTTACCTATACCGGTTTTCGTGGCGGACTAAATTCAGAATCACTTGGTGAATTGATTAACAGAAAAGGAATGACCGAAGTTTTCAAAAGAGCAGTTACTCGAATGTTGCCTCCAAACAAACTTCGTACTCCCCGCATGAAGAATTTGACCATAAAAGAATAATAAAATGACAACTACTACAACAACCAAAACAATAGGAAAATATTTTGAAGCAGTTGGTCGCAGGAAGACAGCTATCGCTCGTGTACGCCTTTTCGCTGGCAAGAAGAGTGGTTTTGAAATAAATGGCAAAACTTTAGAAGCTTATTTTCCAGTAAAAGAAATGCAAGTTACTGCTGAAGAAGCTATCGTTAGTGCCAAGGCCCCAGAGAAGTTCCATGTTAGCGCAAAGATCGTCGGTGGTGGCATTTCAGCCCAATCAGAGGCACTAAGACATGGTATAGCTCGCGCGTTGCTTGTTTATGATATACAGATGAGAGGTACCCTAAAGAAGCTCGGTTATCTCCGTCGCGACCCTCGTGCCAAAGAGCGCAGAAAGTTCGGTCTGAAGAAAGCTCGCAAGTCTCCACAGTGGAGTAAGAGATAGTTTGTTGGCGAGGGTAGGCCTAGCCGAACAAAACGCAAAAAATGGGTTTAACCCATTTTTTGTTTGGCTATGCATAGGTTGTAGCGCAAAAATCAACCCCATAATACATTTTTAAATATCGATAATTATTTGTGGTGTTTATTATTACTCACGAACTAATACTTTGTCAGACTTGATTGTTGGTTGGAAAGTCTACACAGATATAGAACGTGGTTTTCAGATATCATATCCGTCTGGTTGGGTTGTGGATCAAAATATAATGGCGGATGGTTCTGGTAATAAATTTTTTTGTCCACCAGAGCTTTGTAAAATTATTACACTTGATGGTACGTTGCAGTCTTTAGCGCCTATTATGCTTTTTATCACTGATTCATCAGGATTTGAAATGCCAAGTAATCCTGAACGCAAACCAATTTTATTTAATTCTGGTAAATATTATTATGAATTAATATATGCTTCACACGAGTCGACATATCAGAATATTTATGAAAAAATGAAAGAAAGTGTAAAAATTATAAAATAATTACTCCAAAATATCTACATTGATGGAGAAATCGAGCAAATAGCAACTTGTAAGGATTACTTACAAGTTCAAAAAAAAGGAAAGAAATATTGAGAGAAAGATAACATTCTATAGTCTTGAAGCCATTATCGCCATCGGCTACCACGTAAACTCCGAAAGGGGTACTCAATTCCGTACATGAGCAACCAGTATTTTGAAAAACTATATCCACAAGGGTTATGCTTTGGACAGTGATCGTATGAAATATGGATCCCGTTTCAGCACACGCTACTTTGATGAGCTGTATGAAGAGATAGTTTTTTGGCAAGAGTAGACCTCAGGGTATAACAAAGGTTTAAGTCTGTAATTTAAATTTGTAAATAAAAAACCGCTCAGGGACTCTTGCGAGTTTTAAGCGGTTGATAGTTGATATGAAGTAGGGTTACTACTTCTGGACCCATTCTCTGATCGTCTTGATCACATTATTTCCATGTTCCGAGAACAGTATTACGTGTCCGGAATCGGGAATCTGGATACTTGTAACTAACGGGTTCTTTTGACGGAGCATATCCGCCAGTTTTCTTTGGGCTCTGGGGGATATCCAACGATCCGCATCTCCATAAATATGCAGAACTGGACATTTAAAACCCAGAAATTTGTTTGGGAAGAAAGCCAATTTTCTCGCTTCCTTTGTGGATATTGGTATGCTGGCTGAAATTAATTGGTCAAGCATATTTTTTGACAGAGGGCCAAGCAACTGACTTGTTTCATTCTCCGTCATGTTTAATGTCTTGGCGAATAGTAAACTGAAAGTTCGCCAGAACATGATTCGCACCAATGTGCCGGTACAGAACCACACGAAACGGGGCATAGCCGGTGACAACATTATCACCCCATCAGGTCCGCCGTCACTGTCATTATATTTTTCTGCGACGATTCTGACAGCGCTTCCTCCAGCTGAGTAGCCAAGGAGGAAGATCTTTAGAGAATGGTTAGTAGAGCACGCATCAGTATACGCTTTAAGAACTCTATTAACACGATCCTCGTGATCGTACACGTCGGCCGTGTTGACCAGCACAATTTTGTGACCTGCGTTTTCTAGTTCAGATTTTAAGTTACAAAAATTTACCTCAGGATTACCACCGAGACCATCTGAACAGATGATGATAGCCAAGTCGAACCTCCTTTTCTTGTTGATTTTTAAGAGAACTGTTACTTGTATATTGTAATAGATATTATTATATATGTCAAATGTATATCTTTAAAAATTGCATACTTCCCATTTTTCCGCTAAGATGAAGTCCTCTATGGATGAGGTTACCTTCGTCACAAACATATGACAAAAACAAACGACGACAACGACATAATCCTTGAAAAGGACACTATTGTAACAGATGACGATTCCGATACTCTCGACGATTCTGTTATCGTAGAAGAAAACGCTCTCGATGCAGTAAAAAAATTAAAAGAAAAACTCAAAGAGGCTGAGGCGGAAAAGCAGGAGTATTTGGTTGGTTGGCAGAGGACAAAAGCTGACATGGTCAATGCTCGCAAGCGCGATGAAGCTGAGAAACAGGAATTTATAAAATTTGCCAACGAACGTCTTATTGATGAACTTATTCCAGTATTAGAAAGTTTTGATCTAGCAATGGGGAATAAAGAAGTCTGGGAAAAGGTTGATAAAAATTGGCGTGTAGGAGTCGAATATATCTACTCACAACTAAAGAAAGTTCTTGCTGATTCTGGTTTGATTGAGATCAATCCTATCGGCGAAACCTTCGATCATAATCGTGACGAGGCTACAGAATATGTACCAGTAGAAAAGGAAAGTGATAATCATAAAATAGTTGGTGTTGTACAAAAAGGTTATATTTTGAATGGTAGAGCGATGAGACCACCGAAGGTGAAGGTGGGGGAATTTCGACCATAACGAAATTCGCATCGAAAGCATTTTCAAGCGTGAGCGTAGAAAATTTCGAGATGACAAGTAGAATTCAGAGACTAAGTATTGATTTTTTTTCAAAATGCTCTATAATTAATAAAAAGATATGATAAAAGCTTTAAATAATTCACAATTTGTATCTCGCATTTTTACCGATATAAACGGCCGTCAATTTTGTCTGAATTTTTTTGTTACTGTTGTAAATGGGGAGGTTCGTGGTCACCTTATTTCTGCACAACCTATTTCATCATCCACCGTTTTGCTTACTGGCAAAGTTTCCGATGGTTCTATTTGTCTACCTATTGTTTGTGATAATAAAAAGCCAGCCACTGTTTATGCTCCAGATTTTGTTCCAGTAGTTTCCCCATATTTTTCTTTAGAATTTTTGATTAATAGTCAACCTACGAGGGCTCCGTCTCAAAATTAAAGAGTACCCCTACTACGCTAGCTCCGCCAGTCGGCGGATCGTGAGCTTCGATGGGTAAGCAAGGCAAAATTGAAAGTTTAAGTTTGAAAGTTTTGTTATTGTTTTAGTTAATTGAAGTGTGTGAAAATAGAAGTACATTAAAATAAAAAATAGCCGATCAACATCTCTGTTAATCGGCAATGAATCACGAAGAATGGGTACATCCCCGTATCTGAGAGCAATTACTTCGTTTTGGGACATGACGGATTGATACGATTTCTTCTTCTCCACATTGACTGCAGATTCGCAATTGGAAATGTTTCTCCATCGAATCATTTTTTTTATCATTTATGATGAAGTCATCGAGATAAGTCCTCCAGGAACCACATTTCGGATTTGCACAGTGATTGGTTCCAAAGTAAACGCAACCAGAAACGAAAAACACGGTTAGGATGATTGTGGCAATCGTATTGAATGTACTCATGTTTCCTTTGTAAAGGTCACTATTCCAACCTCGTTCACTATTTAAGCGAATTAAAAGAGTATATTGGTTCAGGTTGTCGGAGTAATTGTACTCCAACGCTGGAAGGATACAAATAGAGTTGTTCGTTAAAATATACAACCCCACGTAGCTCCGATCCGCCAGTTGACGGATTGGAGCTACGTGGGGCAAGAAATCACCGACCAGCGCGAACGCGGGTCGGTGAGTATAACCTTCTTGTTTGGGAAAAGCTATCAGGAGGCCTCCCTGCATTTACTACAGACTACTTTGTAATTTTGAGACAAGATGGTGGTTCCTCTTGTACGCCAAACTAGGCTCTTGCAATGTCCACACCGCCTGAAGCCGTATCTACAAATGATAGCCAATATGCCCGCACCTACCGTGTAGGTGAGAATCATAGAAAAAATTCCCGTGATTAGGGTGTTCATAGTCTGAACAATAGTATTTCACGTTATCAATCAATTGTCAAGCTAAAATTAATTAATAAATAAACAAATCATTATGAGTAAAATTATAGGAATAGACCTAGGAACAACCTTCTCCGCAGTAGCGGTGATGGAGGCTGGTACACCAAAAGTCTTGGAAAACGCAGAGGGTGCGCGTACAACACCTTCGATTGTCGCTCAATCAAAAACAGGCGAACGTTTGGTCGGTCTTCTTGCCAAGAGGCAAGCGGTAACCAATCCAAAGAATACGATCTTCCAGATCAAAAGATTCATGGGTCACAGTTTCGACGATCCAGGAGTGCAACAAGATATCAAGAATGTCTCTTTTGAGCTACGCAAATCTTCTACTGGTGGCATCGAAGTTAACATGTCAGGAAAATGGATGCGTCCAGAGGAAGTGTCGGCGATGATATTACAAAAACTAAAGAATGATGCAGAAGCAAAACTTGGTGAAAAGATCACCGAGGCGGTTATTACTGTACCAGCTTACTTCAACGACTCACAACGTCAGGCGACAAAAGATGCAGGTAAGATCGCTGGTCTTGATGTGAAGAGAATTATAAACGAACCAACAGCGGCAGCTCTCGCCTACGGCTTTAGCAAAAAGAAAGATGAGAAGATAGCGGTCTTCGACTTTGGTGGTGGAACATTCGATATTTCTGTTCTAGAAGTAGGAGATGATGTCATCGAAGTAAAGTCTACCGATGGTGACTCACATCTCGGTGGTCGTGATATTGATGCAAAGATAGTCAATTGGTTGGCAGATACATTCAAAAAAGAAAATGGAATCGATCTCAAGGCTGATGCTCTCGCACTTCAACGTCTAGATGAAGCAGCTGAAAAAGCAAAGATAGAACTTTCTACTGCGATGCAAACGGAGATCAATATCCCGTTCGTTACATCTGGTGCTGATGGACCAAAACATTTGCTTGTGACTATGACACGAGCAAAACTAGAAGAGATGACTCAGGAGTTTATTGATCGTGCAATCACTATTACCAAGAGAGCGATCGATGCTTCACCATTCAAGATAGGTGAGATTCAAGAAGTTATCTTGGTCGGTGGTCAGACACGTATGCCAGCATTGCAAGATGCTGTGAAAAAGTTATTCGGTAAAGATCCTCACATGGGTGTGAATCCCGACGAGGTGGTTGCGGTGGGCGCCGCTATTCAAGGCGGAATATTGGGTGGTGAAGTTCGAGATGTTTTACTCTTGGATGTTATCCCACTTTCTCTCGGTATCGAAACTTTGGGCGGTGTGGCGACAAAATTAATAGAAAAAAATACAACTGTTCCTACCCAACGTTCTCAAGTCTTCTCGACTGCAGTAGATAATCAGACATCTGTAGAAATTCATATTTCTCAAGGAGAGCGCGCGATGTCTGCTGATAACAAATCTCTTGGAAGATTTATCTTAGATGGTATTCCACCAGCACCTCGCGGTATGCCACAGGTAGAAGTTACATTTGATGTTGATGCAAACGGAATCTTGAATGTTACAGCAAAAGACAAAGCTAGTGGTAAAGCTAATTCTATAAAAATCACCGCTTCCTCAGGTCTATCAAAAGAAGAAGTAGAAAAAATGAAGCAAGAAGCGACTGCACATGAAGCAGAAGATAAAGCAAAACATGAAGCGGTAGATGCAAAGAATATTGCCGAACAACTGATCTACACTTCAGAAAAAGCAGTGAAAGATGCAGGTGACAAGGTGCCAGCAGAATTGCGAAAATCTATCGAAGATAAGGTAGCAGATCTAAAGACCGCCAAAGATGGTTCGACGGGCTCACCACAAGCAACACCGTCTGTAGAGGCGATAAAGAAGGCAAGTGAGGCGTTGTCTGCGGAGATACAGAAGATAGGCGCCGCCTTCTCGCAGGACGCTTCGGCGAGCCAAGGCAGTAATCAAGCTGGAAGTGCCGGTGCGGGCGCGCAGGGTGGAGATGGGAAGACTGAAGCAAAAGAGGGTGATGTGAAGGATGCCGAATTTAAAGAGAAGAAATAATTGACGAGGGTAGCCCTAGCCCTCCGGCTAGGGCTACCCTCAGACACAAGGCTCGGGGCGGAGAAGAAATAATAAATATAGATTTACTCATAAAACATGTTAATAATTAAAAATAATATTAAGTTAGTTTTAAGTATAATAGGGGTTTCGTTGCTTGTATCATTTAGTTTTGTTATTTCGAATATATACAAAACTAATAATGTTACTAATAATTAACCACCATTGGTACGCCGAAGCTCCGAGTTTATTAGGAGCGAAGGCGACCAAAAAATCACGTCCAAAACAACAATCAAAAATTCAGGTGAGCTTATTATTTACACCAATGCCAAAGGTGGTGTCGAACTTCGTGCTGATGCAAGTAAGGAGACGATTTGGGCTACGCAAGCTCAAATCGCACAACTTTTCGATGTAAATTCTCAGGCAATAACTAAGCATCTTCAAAATATTTATAGTGAAGGTGAGTTAATAAAAAGTTCAACTAGTTCCAAAATGGAACAAGTTCAAAGTGAAGGGGAGCGCTCAATTAAGCGTCAGATTGAATTCTACAATCTTGATGCTGTCATTGCTGTCGGCTATCGCGTCAACTCCAAGCAAGCTACCCAATTCCGTATTTGGGCCACCAAGACCCTTCGCGAATACCTTGTAAAAGGTATTGTGATCAATTCCGAGCGTGTCAAAAAGCTACCAGACAGAATTCTCGCTGACGTGGTTGGCAAATTGGAATTCATTCAGCACACTCTCCAAAAGCGTGAACTCGATAAAAGCGAGACTGATAGCTTGCTCGCTGTCATTCACGACTACGCCAATTCTTGGAAATTCCTAAAAGAATTTGACGAAGGTGAGTTGAAATTAACTAGAAGTAAAAGTAAAGAAAAAAGACGTCTAGATTACGATTTTATTCGTTTAGAGATAGACAAACTCAAAGAAAACTTGATGACTAGAAAAGAAGCATCAGAACTTTTTGCTACAGAAAGAGATGAAACTTTCAAAGGTATATTAAAAACAATATACCAAACTTTTGGTGGCAAAGAACTGTATCAAAGTCTTGAAGAAAAGGCTGCGCATTTGTTGTACTTCATTATCAAAGACCACCCATTTTCCGATGGTAATAAAAGAGTTGGATCTTTTCTCTTTATTTCCTTTTTGAAATTAAATGCTATCCTAAATAGACCAAATGGCGAGAAGAAAATTAATGATAATACCTTGGTGGCTTTAGCCCTACTAATTGCTGAAAGTGATCCAAAAGAGAAGGAAATTATGGTAGCCTTAACTACAAATTTACTAATATGAAAGATTATTACAAAACATTAGGCATAGATAAAGGTTCTTCCAAGGATGAAATAAAAAAGGCCTTTCGTAAGCTCGCACACGAACATCATCCAGACAAGACCAAGAACGATCCGACATCCTCGCAGAAATTCAAAGAAGCCAGCGAGGCTTATTCAGTCTTGTCTGATGACGACAAACGCAAACAGTACGACACATTCGGTAGTGCTGGTCCTGGCGGTGCAGGTTTCAATAGTCAAAATGGCGGCACCGGTTTTAATGGGGGCGCCGGCTTCGGTGGATTTGGTGGTCAAGGAGGCTTCGGTGGTTTCGACTTTTCTGGTTTTCAACAAGGTAACGGTCAGGGTTTTGAATTTGATTTAGGTGACATTTTCGGTGACTTTTTTGGTGGCGGTAGAGCTGGGGGAAGTAGAGGCACTTCTCGAGGTCAAGATATTTCTGTAGATTTAATGATTTCTTTTGAAGAGTCTATTTTTGGTGTTGAAAAAGATATTTTGATTACAAAAGCTTCTAAATGTTTAACTTGTAGTGGTAGTGGTGCAGAAAGAGGTTCGGGTATGAAAAAATGTGAAAAATGTAATGGAAAAGGAAAGATGATTGAAGCCAGAAGATCATTCTTAGGTGTTGTAAATACAACCGTGACTTGTGATGTTTGTCACGGACAAGGACAAATTCCTACAGACAAATGTTCTACTTGTAATGGTTTGGGTGTGACCGAACGTGCCCAAGAAATCTCGGTGAAAATTCCTGCTGGTATCGAAAATGGTCAGTCTATGCGCTTGACTAGTATGGGTGAAGCAATACCTTCTGGTATTAGTGGTGATCTTTATGTGAAGATTCATGTCAAACTTCACTCTGATATTAGAAAAGATGGTAATAGTTTGGTAACTGATCAGAAAATAAAATTAACAGTTGCAATTATTGGTGGCGAAGTAAATGTAAAATCTCTAGATGGAGATTTGCTTGTTAGTATTCCAGAAGGTTCGAACAATGGAGATGTTCTTCGGATAAAAGGCAAAGGTGTACCTTTGGGTGGAGGAAAGCGTGGAGATTTATTTATAAAGTTAATAATAGAAATGCCAAGAAAGTTGTCCAAGGAGGCGAAGAGGGCGGTGGAGGAACTTAAGAAAGAAGGGATTTAGAAATAGGTTAGTTGTGATTTTTACTTTTTACTTTTGTATTTTTACTTTTTACTTTTAACTTTTAACTTTTGCCCTTACTTGCTATAATTCCCTTATGAAAAAAACCCTACTCGCTGGCGTCAAACCTACTGGTCGACCCCATATTGGCAATTATTTCGGTGCAATGAAACAGTTCGTGGATTTGCAGAATAGTGGCGATTACGATTGCTATCTTTTTATCGCCGACTATCACGCTTTGAATCTGATTCAGAATAAAGATGAGATGAAGCAGTTGATAAAAGATTTGATCCTTGATTATTTGGCAATAGGTTTGGATCCAACAAAGTCGGTACTTTTCAAACAATCTGACATTCCAGCGCATACCGAACTGGCTTGGATCTTTGACACAATCGTCACAATGCCATACCTCATGCGCGCTCACGCTTTCAAAGATGCAGAAGCAAAGAACAAAGAGATTAGTGTTGGCACATTCAATTATCCAGTTTTGATGGCCGCAGATATTTTGCTTTACGATACTGATGTCGTACCAGTAGGGCAAGATCAAAAACAGCATATAGAGTACGCGCGCGACATTGCAGAAAAGTTCAATCATATATTTTGCTCTTCAGTCTTTGGAGAAGCTACAATCGGAGAAGCGTTGATCGGGGGAGGAGGCGGTGTTTTCAAACTACCGGAGCCTTATATTTTAGAAAATGTTGCGATTGTTCCAGGAATCGATGGTAAGAAAATGTCCAAGAGCTATAACAATACAATCCCACTTTTTGCTACTCGTGAAGAGCTTTCAAAACTGGTGATGAGTATTGTTACAGATTCCGGCGCTGGAATACCAGAAAATGTTTACGCCATTCACACTCTTTTCAAGAGTGAGTCTGAGCTGAAAGAATTTTATCAGATAAATTCTGGAAAATACAAAATCTTAAAAGAAGCTTTATTGGAAGATATTGATGCGTTCATAAAACCACTTAGAGAAAGAAGGGCTGAACTAGCAAAGGATGAAAGCCAATTGGCAGAAATACTTCATACTGGTCAAGAAAAAGCCAATAAGGTAGCTAATGCCAAGTTGAAACAAGTTAAGGAAGCGATCGGAGTTATTTAGTTTTCGCGTCCGCAAGGTTAAATCTCGCGGATAACCAAAATGTCGTTTACTGTAAAAACACAAAGTTTCGAAGGTCCACTGGATCTTCTTTTGGAATTAATTGAGAAGCGCAAATTTTTTGTTAGTGATATTTCTTTGGCAAAAGTTACTGATGATTTTATCGAACATATAAAAGCGATGGGTAATATCGCAATCGGTGAGTCAGCCCACTTTATTTTGGTCGCGTCTACATTACTCCTAATAAAATCAAAATCACTTTTACCAAATCTTGTTCTTACAGAAGAGGAGCAAGTAGATATCCGAAGTCTAGAAACCAGATTAAAAATTTATAAGAGAATAAAAGAAGCTAGTATCGGCGTCACTAAACTTTTTGGTAATGAAATAATATTTTTGCAATCACAATCAAAACCAGTTACTCTAGTTTTTGCACCTCAATCTGATTTGACATTAGAAAAAGTTTTGTATAGTTTAAAAGATTTGATAAACAGACTACCAAAAAAAGAAAATACTCCGAAAGTTTTATTGAAGAAAGTTATAAGTCTAGAAGAAATGATCGGAAATTTGACTACTAGGATAACTAGCCATCTCAAGATGAGTTTCAAAGAATTTACCAAGGATCATAAAGAAAATAAGGTTAATGTAATTATAAGCTTTTTGGCCATGCTTGAACTTGTAAAACAGGGAATTGTTCATGCAAGTCAAGAAGATGCTTTTGGTGATATAAATATGGAAACAAGGGAAATCGGCGTACCGAGGTATTAGTTTTGCAGATGTCATACCTCTGTTATAATAAAACTATGGACATCTCTTCTAAACTCGAAGCCTTATTATTTTGGAAAGCTGAACCAGTAAGTACAAAAAAGTTGGCTGGTTTTTTGAAAGTAGAAGAATCGGTTGTGTTTTCTGGTTTAGATGAATTGGAACAAAAATTACAAAGGAGAGGACTTACAATAGTTCGAGATGGAGATCAGGTAATGTTGGGAACAGCAAAAGAACTCTCATCTATAATAGAAGAAATCGCAAAAGAAGAAATAAGTCGAGATTTGGGCAAGGCTGGATTAGAGACCCTCTCCATTATTCTTTATCAAGGTCCGATCTCTAGAGCGGATGTAGACTATATAAGAGGTGTCAATTCACAGTTTATTATTAGAAATTTACTTATTAGGGGATTGATTGAGAGGGATGAGAATCCTAGTGATGCTAGAATTTTTCTCTATAAGCCAACCCTAACTTTACTTTCATTTTTGGGTCTTAATAAAATAAAAGATTTGCCAGAGTATGATCATGT
>Ga0163154_10006184_pt1 | contig 14781 bp, 5 predicted proteins | sample OliLakLV19MP9P1_FD_148649 | JGI IMG/M metagenome (GOLD analysis project Ga0163154, IMG submission 148649) | Freshwater microbial mat bacterial communities from Lake Vanda, McMurdo Dry Valleys, Antarctica - Oligotrophic Lake LV.19.MP9.P1 | ecosystem: Environmental > Aquatic > Freshwater > Lake >... | reverse complement strand
ATACGATGCCGGGACAGAATGTGACGATTCTGCTGTTCGGCGATGTCACCCTCGAAGACGCTGTGACCGACCAAATCCGGGTGAATGGGATGACTCTAAGGGCAGCCAATGTCCGTCCTACCCCCGGCACGGAAGGATTTGTGATTGGCTCTATAGCAGTGAATACCCCAGTCGTCATCACTGGGCAAATCAATAACGCTGTCGGCGAGACATGGTTGCAAGTGAAATATGAAAACCCCCTCATACAGACCGGGTGGGTGTTGGCAAGTTTGGTAGCCGTCGATATGGCAATCGTCCCACAAGTTGCTTCCGACTCGCTCGTTCACAACCCGATGCAAGCGTTCTACTTTAAGGCTGGTCTGGGGACGACCCAATGCGTCGAAGTCCCAACCAATGGCGTTATGGTGCAGACCCCCAAAGGCGTCGGCTTGGTTGACCTCACGGTTAATGGGGTGAGTGTCTCATTAGGGTCTACCGCCTTCTTGGCCCAGCGAATCGGGGCGGATGGCTTGCCATTGCTTGAAGTCACGCTGTTCGAGGGGCAAGGTGTCATCACATCAGAAGGGGAGACGCGCATCCTAGTTCCCGGCAGTCAGACCCAAATCGCGCTGGATGAGCAAGGGATGGCCGTCGGTTTTCCGTCTCAGCCGCAGCCGTATGAACCGGCGGAATTTGAATTTTATGACGAACAACTCGCAACCTTAGCGGTTCAATTGCCCGTAGCCGCGCTCGTCTCTGAAATCGAGACTAAAAACCATAGATCCATCAAGGATAACGGCGGTGGTAAGGGCAAAAATAAAAATAAGCACAAAGACAAGGATAAAGACAAAGACAAGCACGACAAAGACAAAGATAAGCACGACAAAGACAAGGACAAGGACAAGGACAAACACAAGGACAAGCATTAGCGCGACGACAATAACGACGGCTACGGCAACTAGGACTAACCATTGAGGTACGCACGTTTGTTCTCACAATCCGGCGCGGTTTGGTGTTAGAATAGGAGGATATTCCACACATCAAACAGTAGTCCGGATTGTGATTTTTATGAACGATACCGATACGCCCTCGAACCCTAACAATTTTGTGCATCTGCACGTCCACACCGAATTCTCGCTGTTGGACGGCCTGAGCAAAATCAAAAAACTGGTCGCCCGCGCCGAAAAGCTGGGACAATCTGCGCTCGCAATCACCGACCACGGGACGATGTACGGCGTGATGGATTTCTACAGCGCGTGCATCGACAAGAAAATCCAACCGATTCTCGGCATGGAATCCTATCTCGCGCCGCGCCGGATGACTGACCGCGACCCGCAATTAGACCGACGCCCCAATCACCTGCTCTTGCTGGCGCGGAATCTGACCGGCTATCAAAACCTACTCAAACTCGCCAGCGCCGCGCAACTTCAAGGTTATTATTATCGCCCGCGTGTGGACTTCGACTTTTTGGCCGAATACGCTGAGGGATTGATTTCGACCACCGGCTGCCTTGCCGGGCGAGTCCCCCAACTCATCATGCAAGGCAAGGATTCTGAGGCCGAGGACTGGATTGGCAAGTTTACCGAGGTGTTGGGGCGCGAGAATTTCTTCCTAGAGTTACAACACCATGACATCCCAGAACTCAAGCCGGTCAATCGTTGGCTGATTGACTACGCCCGCCGCAACCCCGATGGGCCGCGCCTATTGGCGACCAACGATGTTCATTACATCGAAGAAGGGGATTTTGAGGCGCACGATACCCTATTGTGCATCCAAACTCAGGCGCTGAAATCTGAGAAGAAGCGCAAAGACCATGATGACGAAAATGACCGTGGCCGCATGGCGATGTCGGACAACAGCTATTACCTCAGCACCGCCGACGAGATGTGGCGAATCTTTGGGGATGAAACTCCTACCGCGCTGACGACTACGCTAGAAGTGGCTGAGCAGTGCAATTTTCGGATGCCGGAACGGGTCTACCGCTTCCCAAAATTCCCCGTCCCAGCGGGTTTCGATGCCGAGACTTATCTGCGCCACCTGTGCGAAATCGGGATGGACTGGCGCTTTGGCAGTCGCTCCAATGAGCCGGAACTCCGCGCCCGCCTCGAATATGAGTTGGGCGTCATCAAGGACATGGGCTATAACACCTACTTCCTGATCGTGTGGGACTTGTGCGAATATGCCCGCCAGACCGATATCTGGTTTAATGTGCGCGGCTCTGGCGCGGGCAGTCTGGCGTTGTATACGCTCGGAATCACCAACATCGACCCGATTCAGAACGCGCTGTTCTTTGAGCGATTCTTGAACCCAGAACGCAAGACCATGCCCGACATCGACATCGACTATCCCGATGACCGCCGTTCTGAGATGCTGCATTATGCCGTCCAGAAATATGGCAGTGAGAAAGTCGCGGCGATTATCACGTTTGGGACGTTGGGCGCGAAACAGGCCGTCCGCGACGTAGCCCGCACGATGGGCGTAGACCTCGCGCATGTCAACAAGGCCGCCCAACTCATCCCACAAGACCCCAAGCCTAAAGCCATTGAGAAATACATCGAGGAAATCCCCGACCTCAAGAAAATCTATGACACCGACCCAGAATTACGCGGCGTCTTGGATATGGCGGGCAAGTTGCAAGGCGCACGCCGTCACGCCTCTGTCCACGCCGCAGGGGTGATTATTGCTGACCGGAATCTGGTTGACTATCTGCCGCTGCACCGCGTCACGGGTAAAGAGAACGCCGATTTACCCATCAAACAAGTGACTCAGTTCACGATGGAGACCTGCGAGGCGATTGGCCTGCTCAAAATCGACTTCCTCGGCCTCGCCACCTTGAATATTTTGCGGACGGCCTGCGAGTTGATTCAGCGCTATCACGGCATCACCTATCGGATGGAAAATATCCCGTACCGGCATGATGACCCGCGCTTGGATGACTATGACCGCAATCGACTCGACGAAGCGTTCAAGCTGATTACGCGGGGCGATACCGTGGGCGTGTTCCAGCTTGAAAGCTCTGGGATGCAGACCATGTTGCGCGATATGCGCCCGCGTGAGTTTGAGAACATCGTCGCCGCCGTTAGCCTGTATCGTCCGGGGCCGCTGCAATTCATCCCCGATTACAACCGGCGGCTGCATGGCGAGGAGGAGACGCAATACCTCCACCCCAAGCTAGAACCTATCGTTAGCGTGACGTATGGGATTTTGGTCTATCAGGAACAAATCATGCAGGTGGCGCGTGACTTGTTCGGCTACCGACTGGGTGAGGCCGACCTGATGCGCCGCGCCGTCAGCAAGAAGAAAAAAGAAGACCTCGACAAGCACCGCACGATGTTCAAAGAGCGCGGCCCCGCCAATGGGATTGATGAGGGAATCGCCGATAAGATTTTCGACCAAATCGACTTCTTTGCCAATTACGGCTTCAACAAAGCACACGCGGCAGACTACGCCGTTTTGAGCGTGCAGACCGCCTTTTTGAAGCGCCATTATCCACATGAGTATATGGCCGCGTTGTTGACCGTCCAACGCGATGACAACGTTAAAGTCGCCATCTTCTTGGAAGATTCGCGCCGGATGCACATCCCGATTTTGCCGCCAGACATCAACTCTGGCGAGATCAACTTCACGATTGAAGATACGGCCGACGGAAAGCGCGGGATTCGGTTTGGGCTGGTGGCGATTAAGAATGCCGGTGAAGGTGCGTTGACGCCCATCATTGAGGAACGTAAGGCGCACGGCCCGTATAAAGACCTCGAAGACCTCGCCAAGCGGGTTGACTTGCGACGGGTGGGGAAGCGCACGATTGAAGCGCTGGCAAAAGCCGCCGCCCTCGATTCGATTCACCCTGACCGTCAGCAAGTGATGGAAAACACCGATGCGCTGATGGCCTTCAGTGGGCGCGAGTGGGAGGATAAGGCCAGCGGCCAGATGAGCATGTTCGGCGGCGATGAGTCGTCTGACGAGGCACGCATGAAGCTGACGCCGATCAAAGATGAGAATCGCAAATCACTGCGTGACATGCTGATGGCCGAGAAGGAATTATTGGGCGTCTATATCAGCGGACGCCCGGTAGACAAATACCGCGCTGATCTCGCGGGGACTCAGACGGCGGAAATCGCGGTATTGCGGGCTGAACCGGAACTGTGGAACGAGCGCGATGTGCGTATCGCAGGGGAAGTCGTCAGTTTCCGCAAGGTCTATACCAAGAACAAAGACGCGATGGGGATTTTCCAGATTGAGGACTGGCACACCAGCGCAGGCACGATTGAAGCGGTGATGTTCCCACGCACTTTCAAACATATCGAATCGCTGGTTGAGAGCGGTGAAATCAACGCATTAGGCGATGGCGAGGTCTATGTCATCGCAGGGAAGTTCGACTTTTCACGCGGGGAGCCGCAAATCGTGGTAGACCGCATCACTCAGGACTTCACGATTATAAACGTGACCACTTCTACTGATGATTACGGCAGCCGCCCACTAGAGCAGCCGGAGTGGGCGCGGGCGGATGAGGTCATCGACCACCGCGAGCCGCCGCCAGCCGAAGCGAACGCGAGTTTTGTCGATGTCGGGTTGCCACTTCCGCCGCGTATCGTGCCGGTGATGCAGGCGCAACCGGATACCACCAATATCCCGCTTCCGGCTGATGCGCCGGATTGGATGCGGGCGACGGGTTCGAGCGGCGTTGCCCGTTGGTTGACCGTGACCCTCCCGCGCAGCGGCGACCCTGACCGTGATGTGCGGTTGCTCAAGCGCGTGCATGGACTCGCTACCTCGAAACCCGGCCACGACCATTTTGTCGTGCGCGTGGTGGTTGATGATGTGGCGCATCTGGCGCAGTTCAAAGATATGAAAATCGACGCGACGGGCGCGGCAAAGGCGTTAAGCGGGGTGGTAGAGGTGGGCGACATCCATATTAGCGAGACGCCGCCACCGGGCTTGAGCGGCGATGACGGCGACAGCGGGAACGGCTCACGTCGGACGGCGTAATGTTTGAACCGTAACCCTACGGTTATCCCAAATTGTGTAGGGACGCCATTTTTGGCGTCCGTCCTGATAATCCAGAAACGGACGCGCAGAAGCGCGTCCCTACGAGATGAAACCGGATGTCGGGTCATTCGTAGGGACAACGCCTGCGTTGTCCTATAAGGTTACGATGGGCGCAACTTGAATAGGAATGGTGCTGTCTTGCTCTTCCCAGCCGCTGAGATGGCTTGCACCGTCCACTTATAATCTTTGCCCATCTTGAGCTTGTTCTGCGTTTCCGCCGTTACGGTGTATGTACAGGCCGATGAGTCGCACAGCACATCCACGCCGGGCGTCAAGACGACGTTCAACAAGATGACGCTGGTGTTGGTCGATACGAACAGCCGCAGTCGATAGGTCACAGGTTGGGTGGTCGCGCCGGGTGCGGGAATCCACATGAAGTTGATTAACTCGGTCTTGGCGTGCAATACCACATTCTGTGACGGGAGTTGCAGCACCGGCTTACCGGGAAATTGCGTTTTGAAGGTGGTTTTGGCGCTAGGAGTCGTGCCGAAGGCGTTGCTCGCAATCACCCACCACTGATAAATTTTGTTGTTCTTGAGTTTGACCTGTTCCTCTGGGCTGAGGGTATACGCGCACTGGCTGACATCGCACGTCACGCTTACACCGGGGGTCAAGGTCTTTTTCAAGATAGACTTGCCCGTGCTGACCAGTACGAGATTCAGCTTGTAGGTCGAGGCATCGGCCACCGCGCCCCATATCAGCGCCGTGGCGGGATTATGGACTAATACCGCACTGATTGGGCTGATGAGCAGCGGCGCAGCCGGGAACTGTGCTTTGAAGGTGCGTGCTTCGCTGAGACTGGTTCCGAGACTATTGACTGCGGTAATCGTCCACTCGAAGGTGTGGTTATCGAGCAATTTACTATATTGGTCGGGGGTCAAGGTGAAGGTACAAGTGCCAGCATCGCAGAGGAGACCCCGCGCCGCGACTTCAAAGGTCTGATTGACGACAAATTTGTTCGTCCCCAAGTCCTTGATTTTGACGATATAGCTGGTGGCAGTTGGGACGATGTTCCAGACCAATTCGATGTCGGCGGGCGCGTTGAATTGCCCACCGGTAGCGGGGCTGGTCAAAACTGGCGCACCGGGGAACTCGGCCTTGAAGGTGCGCTCATTGCTCTTGCTCGTGCCGCCGCTGTTGGTGGCGACTACATACCAGATGTATGACAGGTTATCGGCCAACAGCGCCTGAGACGCGCCGGGGACGGTGAACACACAGTCGCCACCCGTGCAGACCGACGCCTCGGTCACGGTCTGATTGAGGATGACCGTCGATTGCTGGTCGGCGCGGACGATTTTAACCTGATAATCGGTGGCGAGGTCTACCTCGACCCATGTCAGTTGAGCCAAATCCGTCGGGGCGTTGATGACCGCATTATTGACCGGCAGGGTTAAATCGGGCTTGCCGGGGGTATCAAAGACGAATGTGCGTTGGTCGCTTTTTGTCCCGCTATTGCCCAGACGCGCATTAACATCCCACCGATAGGTCGTGTCGTCGAGGAAGGTCGCGGTTACGGCGAATGTGCATTTGTTGTTTGGCAGGTCGCAATCCCCGTGAGCGATGTCTTCTTGCACGATACGGGTATTGTCTGGGCGGTAGATAATCAGGCGGTAGACTTCGGTGTTTTCACCCGTCGTCCATTCAAACGTGATGGGAGTGGCCGCGAACGATTTGTTGTTGTTCGGGGCGAGCAGGGTGGGCTTATCTGGCCTAATCAGGGCATCAACCGCTGCATTGACCTGAATTCGCTTATAGGTGCGGGTGATTCCGCCGACCACTTCGGTGATATCTACGCCCGTGCTGGTGAGCGCGGTTTTGATGTCGGTGAGCGTGGCATCGGGCTGATAACTCCGCAATGCGGCGATTGCGCCTGCGACGTGCGGCGCAGAGAACGATGTGCCGGTGACGTTATCACCGACGCCGCCGGTATCGGTGGTATCGACATTGACGCCGGGAGCCATATAGCTCAGGAATGTCGAGGCGTTGGATTGGACGTAAATCGTGTCGTTATCGTTGGTCGCGCCGACGCTAATCATGCCGGTGATACACGCCGGGGCGTTGATGCCGTCAGTGCGGCCTTCATTGCCGGATGAAGCGACCACCGCGATACCCGCGCCAGTCAATTGGCTGACAGCGGCTACATAAGCGGGCAGGGTCGCGTCGCAGGTGGCTTGTGTACTGTAGATTTCACTGCCGAGGCTGAGGTTGACTGCTGCAATGGTCAGGGTTGTCCGCAGCGTGAAAACGCGGTCAAGCCCGGCAAGGATGCTGCTGTCTGCCGCTAGGATGCACTGCGTCTCAGTAGCAGGGAATGGGGTTCCAAGGTTATCGCAGCCTTGTCCTGTGGATGCCGACGGCGTGTTAATCATGCTAAAGACCTGAATCGAAATCAGGGTGGCTTCTTTGGCGACGCCGTTAATCGACGCGGCGGTCTTTGCCGCGACCACACCGGCCACATTTGTGCCGTGGTCGCATTGGTTCTTATTGGCGACGCTCTGGGCGTTTAATACACAGGGCGTGCCGCTACCCACAGCCGTAGACGTTGCGCCGCCGGGGCAGGCGGGTGTGGAGGTAAAGGGCGCGTTGTTATATGCCCCGCTGGTCGTGACGCCATAGCACGCCTCAGATATCACTTTGAGTGGTAGTTGCGGGTGATTGGACTGGATGCCGGAGTCGAGGATGGCGACGGTCTGGCCTGCGCCGTCTGCACCCTTCGCCCATGCGCCGTTCGCGCCGGTCATGCCGATGATTGCAGTCGTCTGGAGCAGGCTAGGGGCGCGGAAGGTGTCGCGTTGGATGCCCGTCACGATTGATGAACGCAATAACGTTTCTAGTTGAGCTTCGTCTGCTGAGAGCGCCAAAAACGGGAAGTTTTCATAGCGTAGCACGCCAGACTCAGCGCGGACGGCATCGGTACTGAACACGCCGAGGCCAAGTTCGCCCAATAGGGCGTCTTGGGCGCTGGTGATGACATCGCGTTTGGAGTCATCCGACAGGTCAGCGAAAGCCATCCGTCCCGCCTGTTCGACGTTCAGCACGACGATGACGCTGACCGCGCCTTGTTCGGCGACGGCGGCACGCAGCACGGCGGCGGTGTTGCTGTCGCCTCGACTGGCCGATTCTCCGGCTGAACCACGCCCATCCTGTGCGGTTGCGCCGCTGACGGTCAACAGCGCCAGCGCACCGAGCGTCAATAATAAGCTGAGGATACGTTTCATCAGATGTCTTCCTATGTTAATTGTGAAGTGCCTAAATTCTAACACAGGCCGCGTCGCATAAGATTGGCATAAACCCACGATTGCCTGACGGCGGGGTTTGCGGGTTTGGCCTTGACATCTGCCGTGCGCGGCTGTATTCTAGGGGATGTAAGCGGTTTGCCACGGTAGCTCAGTTGGTAGAGCAATGCACTGAAAATGCATGGGTCGTGGGTTCAAGTCCCACTTGTGGCACAAAAGACACTTCGGCTCTCTAACCGAAGTGTCTTTTATTTTGCCTATTCCCATGGACGGCGGGCGACCCAGCGGGCCGCCCCTACAAAACCACAAATTACCCCATCGCGACTGCGCCGCGAATCTGCTCACAGACGCGGATGAAGTCATTCGGACGGTGCTGAAAATCCAGCGAGTCCATCTCAATCGTCACCACTGGCGAGACGTGCCAACGCCCAACCCAATCTTCATACAACCCGTTCAAGCCTTCGATATAGTCGGCGGTGATGTCTTTCTCATAATCGCGCCCGCGCTTGGCGATTTGGCGTAAGAGCGTGCCGGTGCTGGCGCGTAAGTAAATCACCAGATGCGGGTGGGGCAAAAACGCGCTGACGGCGGTGTATAAATTTTGGTAGGTGTCCCAATCGCGGTCAGACATGCGCCCTTGACGGTATAGGTTGCGGGCGAAAATCTCTGCGTCCTCATACACCGTGCGGTCTTGGACGACACTGCCCGGGTAGCCGGTCAATTGCCGATGATGCTCTAAGCGCTTGCCCATGAAGAAAATTTGTGAATGAAAACTCCAACGCGACATATCGCGGTAAAAATCGACCAGATACGGGTTTTCGCTTTGGCCTTCGAGGAACGGCTGCCATTGAAAGGCATCGGCCAGCATCTGAGTCAGGGTCGATTTGCCCGCGCCAATGTTGCCTGCGATGGCGATGAATGTATTTTGGGAGTAGGGTTGGTTAGGGGTCACGAGTTCACACGCTTGGTTGATGGGGAATTATAAAATGAAAGGCGACCCATTGGTCGCCGATGCTTATGACTCATTATCCGACCATTTGTGCGGATTCGCAACGGGCGGAATAGTTTTGGTTTTCTAACAAATCCGATGCTCAATCAGCGTTATGATAAAATATGAGTTAAGATAACAAGGTAACTTTTATCCTATCTTCTGTTATTTATCACATCTTCGTTGGAATCTGGCTCAGAGGAGTTCTTATGCTCAAGAGATTAGGAAACCCATTCGGATTGGTTTTAGGGGTCGGGCTGGTGCTGGCGATGTTGGGTGTGGGCGCACAAAATTTTGCCCAGCCCGGAGCGCCTAATACGCCCGGTTCAGACAGTCAGTGTAGTGCGTTGTTAAATGCTGCGTTGGAATCAACCGATGCCGAGTGCAGCGATACTACCCGTAACCAAGCCTGTTACGGCCATGTCCTCAATCTCGTCAGCCCGCGTCCAGATTTGATAGAGAGTCTGGTGTTCGAGGCGCGGGGCGATAAGGCCAATCTGCAAGACATCGCTTCGATGGAACTCAGCCCGATTGACCTCGTAGAGGAGCGTTGGGGTGTGGTCTTGATGCAAGTGCAAGCCAACCTCCCAGACTCACTGCCGGGGCAGAATGTCACCTTTATCTTGTTTGGTGATGTGCAGTTTGAGAACGCGGTTGGCACGCCGATTGAGATTCAGGCCGGGGTGCTTTCCGCCGCTAATGTTCGGGTTGCGCCGGGGGCGACACGTCCTGTCTTGGCGTCATTGGCGGCGGGTGATGTCGTGACCGCCAACGGCAAGACCATGACGGCGACGGGCGAATTGTGGGTGCGCGTCAACCACAACCCCGAACGTGAAATATATGGCTGGGTGCGCTCTGACCTGTTGGATGTAGCGCTGGACGGTCTGCCGGATGTGCAGGCGTCTGACCAGACGGTCAACCCGATGCAAGCGTTTTACTTCAAGACCGGGGTAGGGCAGCCGCAGTGCGTCGAAGCCCCGATGGACGGCATCCTCATCCAGACCCCCAAAGGCGTCGGCAAGGTCGATTTCAAGGTCAACGGCATGGACGTTGCGTTGGGGTCTACCGGCTATTTGACCGCCCCTGAGGGCGAAAATCTGTCGTGCCTATATTTGCTTGAAGGCGGCAGCGATGTTGAAGCGATGGGTGAAGGCGTCAGCGTCGAGCCGGGTGAGCGCACATGCGTTGAACTAGACGACAATGGCGTCGCGATGAGCGCCCCGTCCGAGCCAGAGCCGTATGACGGTGCGCTGGTCGCGTTGGTACAGCCGATTCTTGAACTCTTGCCGGATGAAGTGGACTTGCCAGACGCTGAACCGACCCTTACCCCGACCAACACGCCCGTCCCGACGGTTGTCCGGCGTAATACGGCTGTTCCCACGGCAACCGCAATCCCCAGCATCACGCCGACAGATTTTGTCTTCCCAACCAATACCCCACCGACGCCAAGCATGACGCCCATCCCGACCTGCTCGGCTACCCCGTTACCCATCCCAGTCCCCTGTAAGCCCACCGCAAGTTTCACCTACTCCATCGTTGGGCTAGAGGTATTCTTCAGCAATAATTCGTTCGGCGATGTGACCAGTGTTAACTGGAACTTTGGCGACGGCTCAACCTCGACGGCGTTTAATCCCTCCCATATCTATAGCGCTTTTGGGTGTTATACCGTGCGGCTACAGGTATTTAACGCCTTCTTTGCTGACCGTGCCAGCGCCTCTTTTGAACTGTCCGCGCCGGAGACCGGCCCAACCGCCATCATCACACAAAGCATGGATGGGTTCGACCTGAACTACCAGAATTCTTCTACGCCGGGGTCTAGCGCGATTACGAGTCGTGCGTGGAGTTTTGGCGACGGCACTACGGCAGGCAATGGCAGCGGGGTACATACTTACGTGGCTCCGGGGACGTACACCATCAGCCTGACCGTGACCGATAGCAATGGCCTGAGCGATACGGCCACCGTCACCGTCAGCATTGGTGCGTGCGCGTTCAGTTCCACCATGACGACCACTTTTGCCGTCACTCGCGACGCGGGCGACCCGCCCGCATCGGCCTATGCTGTATACTTCAAAACAGCGGATTGTACGGCAACAGCCGTCGGCACGTTGTCGATTAGTAACCCGACTTTTACCATGAGCATTAGTAAGGGACAACATTACGTCGTCCAACAACAATCGCTCTGTAACACCGCCCCGCCCCTCACCGGAATTGCAGGGTCAACCCCAATAAATCTGATTGCGGCGGATGCTTGTCCTTAAAACGACAGGCCATGTAACTGTTGCCGAAATGTAAAAAAACAGCCCCTGCCTCGCGTAGGGGCTGTCGCGTTTGAAAACCGAGATACAATCTGAAAAACACTGGAAATGAGGAGTTAAATCAATGTGGCGCTTTATTCGACGCGGTTTGGGGTTAGGTGTGACGGCATGGTTTGGCCTGATGATGGCGGTGGTGATTGCTGCCCAGCCGCCGGGGTTAGATAACTGTGGGCAGATGGTTCGTTTGGCGCTGCAAACGGCGGGCGATGTGTGCGCCGAAACGGGGCGCAATCAGGTTTGTTATGGGAATGTGCTGGGCGCGGTGACGCCACAAGAACCGGCCGCCGCGCTGGAATGGGACTCGATTGGAGACCGGGTAGACCTGACTTCGATTAGCGCCCTTGACCTCAGCCCGTTGAACGACTCTGCCAATGAGTGGGGCGTGGCAGTCATGCAGGTGCAGGCCAGCCTCCCAGATACCCAGCCGGGACAGAACGTCACGATGTTGCTGTTCGGCGATGTCGAAATCCAAGACGCCGTGGTTGACCAAGCTCGCGTTGAGTCGAAAACACTGGCGGCGACCAATATTCGCCTTAGCCCCAGCACCGAGGGCGTCGTCATCGGCTCACTGCCAGCCAATACCCCGCTGATTGTGACGGGTCGGGCGGTCAACGCGACGGGCGAGACATGGCTACGGGTGAAATATGAGGATTACCGCACGCGCACCGGCTGGATGTTCGCCGATTTGGTCGGAGTAGACCTCGCGCTGTTGCCAGAAGTCCTCCCCGATTCGCTGGTCTATAACCCGATGCAAGCGTTTTATTTCAAGACCGGCATCGGTTCAACCCAGTGCGCCGAAGTCCCGACTGACGGCGTGATGGTACAGACCCCCAAAGGGATGGGGCTGATTAACCTGAACGTCAACGGTGTGAATGTCTCGTTGGGGTCTACCGCTTTCTTGACTACGACTCACCCGTCTGAGGACTCGCCAGAAACCCCGCAAACCCTCCAAGTCACGTTGTTTGAGGGACAAGGGGTGATTGAATCGCAAGGCGTGACGCGGATACTCGTCCCCGGCAGCCAGACCGAGATCGAACTGGGCGAGGACGGTCAAGCAGCCAGCATCCCCAGCCGCCCTGAGCCGTATAACGCTGAAGATTTCGTTTTCTATGGCGAACAACTTGAAGATCAGGGTGTCGAACTGCCCGACCCGGCGGATGAATATGAAATCGAGGCTGAGAATCCGACGGACGAGGACGACTCCCGTTTCACATTGCCGGTTTGCGAAGACCCGGATAACGATGGCGTCTGTAATACGTGTAAAGATCGCAATGAAAATGGTGTGTGCGACGGCCTAGAATGTATCGACATTGATGCAGACGGCGCGTGCGAAGGCTGCCGTGATGGGAACGAGAACGGCATTTGCGATTATGAAGAATGTCTAGACGCGGACGACGACGGCGTTTGCGACAGAGCTTGTTATGACCTCAACGAGAATGACATCTGCGATGGTCAAGAAAATGAGTGTAACGACAACAATAACAACGGCGTGTGTGACCGCGATGAGTGCCTCGACTTGGACAATGACGGGACATGCGATTTCGCTTGTATCGACAGCGACGGCAACGGATTGTGCGATAAAAGGGAATGTCAGGACGACCCATCCTTGCCGATTTGCACGTTTGATTGCGAAGACGCGAACGCGAATGGCATCTGTGACGACGAAGAAGGATATGAGTGCATAGACGCAGATGCGGACGGGATTTGTGATGATTTTGACCCGGCGATTTGCATAGGCGACGATGAGCGCCCGGCTTGCGGCTGTCAAGACCGCAACTCTGATGGTATCTGCGACTATGAGCAGTGTATTGACGAGGATAACAATGGGACGTGTGATTGCCCCGATGTGAACCTAAACGGGGTGTGTGACGGTCAGGAAAATAGGAGTGTGGGGATGATGTTGGTGAGCGTACCGCGCTCCGCACCCCCTACGCAAGCCCGACGCCCGATACACGTAAACCCATTTAGAAATACACTATGAAATAAAACAGGAATTAACACATGAAACATCGACTCGGATTATGGACGCTTGGCGTCCTGTACATTTTGATGGGCGCGACCATCATCCAGAGCGTGGCGCAGCCCAACACATGCAGCACATTGGTGACTCAGGCGCTGCAAGCCGTCGGCTCAAATTGCCAGACGATTGGGCGCAATTCTGCTTGTTATGGGTTTGACCGGGTGGACACGCGCTTTTCCAGTGAGCTTGAGGCTGGGACGTTCAGCCTGCCCGCCGATACCATCCCATTGGTTGAAATCGCCGACATCCGCACGCAGCCGCTCGACCTCGAAACCTCGCTGTGGGGAATCGCGATGATGAATGTTCAGGCCAATATCCCCAATACCCTCCCCGGCCAAGCGGTGACATTCTTGCTGCTGGGCGATGTTCAAGTACAGAACGATGTCACGCCAGACGCCGCGCTGACGGTAGGAGAGCCGGTACGGGTGCTGGTCACGGCGGGGCAGAATATTAACCTGCGTAGCGGCCCCGGCACGACCTATAACATCACTGAGACGGCCACCCCCGGCCAGCCGTTCGATGTCGATGCGCGTAGCGCCGATGGGGAATGGCTGCGTTTGACCGGCTTCAATATGTGGCTGGCACGTTCACTGGTATCCGCCCTCGAACCGGCGGTTGACTTGCGAGCGCTACCCGTGGCGAATCTGGAGTCACAATCCCCGATGCAGGCCTTCTATTTCAAGACCGGCCTCGGTATACCGACTTGTCAAGAAGCGCCCAATGTCTTAGTGCTACAAGGACCGGAAGAAGCCCGCGTCCGCCTTTCGGCCAACGGCGCAGAGGTTGAATTAGGGTCTACTGCCGTCCTTCGTAGTGGTGAGGATGCCTTCTCTGCGCTGTCCAATTCACCGGAATTTGGGGATTTGGTCAGCAGCTTTGACCCTGTGGGCGACCCGACATGCCTTGCGATGGAGATGAGCCTTGTTGAAGGCGACGCAATCGTCAATGGCGAGGAGGCCGAGCATGTCCCGTTGGGGCATATCACCCGCAGCGTGACATGCTTGGATTCTGCTGGTGCGCCTGCCTTCACCAGCCGGTGGGGAGCGCCGCAACGCCTGACCGATGAAGAAATCGCGGAGATGGTGTTCGTCGAGACGCTCCCGCTCCCACGTTCGGTCACACTGCCCACGCAAGAAGAAATCGACGCCAGCATCGGGCGCGGCCCGAACGTCAAACCGACTCCGACTCGTCTCCCAG
>Ga0163154_10006183_pt1 | contig 14782 bp, 9 predicted proteins | sample OliLakLV19MP9P1_FD_148649 | JGI IMG/M metagenome (GOLD analysis project Ga0163154, IMG submission 148649) | Freshwater microbial mat bacterial communities from Lake Vanda, McMurdo Dry Valleys, Antarctica - Oligotrophic Lake LV.19.MP9.P1 | ecosystem: Environmental > Aquatic > Freshwater > Lake >... | reverse complement strand
TTGATAGTTGATAATTGATAGTTGATAATTGATAATTGATAGTTAATAATTGATAATTGATAATTGATAGTTGATAATTAATATTTGATAATTGATAATTGATAATTGATTAGTTGATAATTAATATTTGATAATTGATAGTTGATAGTTGATAATTGATAGTTGATAATTGATAGTTGGTATTTGATAGTTGATAATTGATAATTGATAGTTGATAATTGCCCATTGCCTATTGCTAATTCACCATTGCCCATTCACCATTCACCATTGCCCATTCACCCTTAAGCTGCCCTGCACTTTTAAAAAATATTTACACAAAAAAAGCTACCTGTTTTCTTAAAGAAATCAGGTAGCCGACTGATAAAAAATATACTATTTTAAAGTCTTCAGTAAATCTTCGTTCAACTTCACGTAATCAGAATTTTTAGCTTCTGTAGCAAGTTCCAGGGATTTAGTTGCAGCTGCAACGGCTTCGGTTTTTTTACCCAGCTTTGCCAGGCAATTAGCTTTTTGATGTTGAATCCAATATGCTTTTGGGTTTTGATCTACCGCTTTATTAAACCATGTTAATGCCTGGTTTAAATCTTTATTATTGTCCATATAATACATGCCGGCATTAAAATATGGCAGGTTGTCCTTGGTCATAATGTTTTCAATCTGCTTCATTACCTTGGTATCAACATCTGTGCTGATAGGCAGGCTAACAGCAGTGTTTTCCCACATTAAATCCAGTGAACAGCTGTTTGATTTTACATTGCCAAATTGAATGGTAAAAGTTTCTACCTTGTCTTTGATTGTTGTTGCCGGAACGGTTACCCTAACTACATCACTTTCTTCTTTGTAGGCAGATGGTGAAGTTACATCCAGTTGTTTGGTGATAATTAACACCCAACTGTCTTTACCGGGCATTGTCAAAAGGCCATATTTTCCCGCAGTTACCAATTTGGTTCCAATAGTTACATCATCTCCAAATGTAAGTATAGTGGCGTTGTTGGCACCTGTGCGCCATACTTTACCAAATGGCACCAGATCGCCCATAACGTCGCGTCCTTTCATATTTGGTCTTGAATAAGACAACTCGATGGACGACAAACCAAAATTTTGTTTGATGGTTTGAGTGGTACTTGGCTGAGGCGTAGTAAGCGATTGTGCAAAAGCGCCAGTGCCAATGGCAAAGGCTGCAATGGTGAATAATTTTTTCATATTTTTTAATTTTTGAAAGACGAAACTAATACCTGCAGGCCGTAAAACAAAGAATGATTTTAAGAAAGGTTGTATTAAATTATTGTACACCATGTCAGTTAGAGTCGTACACAATTGTCATCATTTATTATGATGACCAATTTTTTGAATGTATATCTAAAGGATTAATTTCCTGAAATTACTTTTACCATCCGGCCAGTTCTTTTTGAAGTTCTATTGTAAAGCTGATTTTGTTACAGCGAAACATTTGTTGTGTGAAGAAAACAGGTATTTTATTTCGGTAAATAATTTTAGTTTGTTGAAAAAAGAAATTTGAGTAATACACAAATAAAAGGAACACTTTAACTCATAAAAGGGGCTGGTATTTAGCAAGCCCATAAAAATTTACCGGATTGAGTTGTTTACCTCCAGGCAAAATCGGTTAATGCAACGTAATTTCTTCCGTCACCCCATGTTTTCCAAATCTTATATTTTTGAGGGTAATTAGTATTGGCTGGAGCAAAATGAATTGGTTGAGGAAACGCCTTTGTTACTGTACTACCACCCAATAAAAAGGCCTTAGTAATCATTGGCTCCAGAAAAATAACTTTTCCATTGTCGGAACCATAAATAAAAGTATGCGTAAATGGAGCTGAAGTTGGAGGAAGTTCAGGTGAAGAAGGATCCAGCCAATGTGAACCCATCTGAGGAACGGTGGCGCCAGGAATTACGTAGGATGGAGGAAGATAACCTGCAGGTGGCGGTGCTCCGGGAAGGCCTGTTATAGCCATTTGAGCAGCTACGGATATTTTATAAAAATGAATGTCAAAATGTGGCACTCTATAAATGCCATCAGGCTCATGCCCTGTTGGTTCCCAGTTTATGGTGATGTGATTAAATGGGGTAGACTCTTTTGCTTTCTGGTGCAACTTTAAAATGAAAGTATTGGCGGGGAAATTCATAGGGTCTGTCGGTAGATTTTCCAGTGATCCCTTGTAAAATTCTACCCCAATTGCTACTGGTTTATTATTGCACTTTGCTATATTGATCCAGGAGCGAATATGCTTTTTGCCCATTTTTACACAAGGCCCATAAAAAGTATTACAGGCTAATTTTGATGCGTTGTTTTCCCTGCCTGCCAAGGCGCCTGTTTCTTCAGGTAAAATAATTTCTTCTGCCGCTTCATTTTCTAAAGGAGTTTGCTGTACCTCCTTGCGGCAGGAAGTTGTTGCAGCTATTGCTACAACGAAAAAAACAACAAATTTTAATTGATTAACACTTTTCATACTGATTGTTTTTAGGTTAAAAAATAAGACTTATTATATGTGCTGGAATTAGAGAGGAAAATTGGATTCTTAGAAGAAGTATGTAAAAGTAGAAATCATTTTCGCCAAATACAATAGCTAATTTCTGAAACTTTTTTCCCGGCAGCTGGGCTGTCTGGTAATGGTTTTACCAGATGATACCGGTAGAATTTAGTAACCTTTCAACGTATTTGGTTTTGTTTGTTTAATACTACTGCTGCTTATCTATTTATATTTCTCAATAAGATTCCTGGTGTCTTAAATCTTAAGCATGTAAAGGCTCGCAAGGTGTTTCAATCTAACTATAGCAGCGATTTAAAAAAACGATTTTAGTTATAATTGTTTCATCGCTTTATTTCAGGTAGTAATACCCTCCTTAATAAAGCCTTTTACTCGACTAGTACTGCCAACTAATAATTATGCTTGTGAAATAGAACAATATTTTGTACCTCTACAGGCTAAACATGCTTTGAATGAAAAAACTGCTCACACTACTCCTATTAGCTACCGCTGCCCATTCTTTTGCACAGGACTGGCCGGTAAAAAAAATGGTGATGGCAAAAAAAGTATTAAAGCTGCCATTTGCTACCATACCTGCTTTTAATTTTGTTGCAAATAAAACACTGCCCGGGTCTGGCATTTACCAGGAACTCCAATTAAATACAGCAATTCTTGTACAATTGATGCAACAAAGACCGGCAACAATTCAACTCTCCATACCCATTACCAGCAGTAAAAGCATAGTTTGCGAACTGGTAAAGATTAGTCTTGGAAATATAAAGTTTACTGAAAACGGAGTTGACATCATTGAAAATGTAAAAATACCCGTTACCTATAGAGGTGTTGTAGCAGGGGAAACAGCCATCAATAATGTAACCCTCACTGTAAACGACGATTACCTTTCGCTTACTGCCGCTATGGACGGATTAGTGCTTCAGGTAACAAAGGGCGATGAAGAAAGCAAATCGGTTTACAGGCTTTATAACAGTGCCAAAGTAAAGTTTCCGGATGTGCCTTTTACCAGTTGTGGTACAAAAAATAACGGCAGTTCACAAACGGCCAGTGGTATTAAATTAAACGGTATACCACCAGCTACGCCAACTGCTGTGCAGGATAAATGTGTAGGTGTTTTTGTAGACTGTTTTGACAGTTTGTATTATTGGAGAGACAGCAGCAAACAGCAAACTATTAATTATGTGTACGAATTGTTTAATTATGTTACAGCAGGTTATTACAACGAATTGATCAATTTACAAATTACCACTATCAATGTATGGACAACACCTGATCCCTATCGTGGCGATACACGTGAAAATGCATTGTACGATCTTGCTGCACAATGGCAGGATAATTTTTGGGGAAATATTTGCGTAGGGCTTGATTACAGCCCATCACAGCGCATACGCTCGGGCATTGCAGACGGTATTGGAAAGGTAAAAGCTATTGCAGCAAATACTTGTCCCGTATACAGTCATGCAGGTACAGACAGCGTGTCTGCCTGCTGCTATAATGAATTAAATTATGTTGGTTTTAGCACACAGAATTTTCCTACAGGACCCAATACCACCGGTGCACAGGTGTACCTGGTAATGCATGAAATTGGCCATTTGCTGGGGGCCAGACATACCCAATGGTGCGGATGGAAACTTACCAGTAACCCAGATACCTTTGGAGCTTTAGATAGTTGTGCAGCTACAGAAGCTATTAACAACTCAACCCCTCCCTGTCCTAAAGGGCAACCTCCGCCTGCCAATGGCGGCACTATTATGAGTTACTGTACCGCCGGAGTGGGAGGCAATTTTATAAATTATCGAAATGGCTTTGGTACATTACCCGGCAATGCTATCAGGAATTTTGTAGATCAGTCTGCCTGTATCCTTAACTGCTCAGATTGTTTTGGTTTGTTTGGGCGCAGTAACAATGACGGGTATGCTTTTAACAGCAAGGCTGCCACACCAAATAGAGAAAACAGCACCGGGCCGGTTCCTGCAAAGCACACCGACGAAAGCGGGCATCTTATCATCTCTAAAAAAATAAAACAATGAAAAAAATACTAACCGTTGTTTTATCAGCCACCGTGTCCGTTGCCGCTGCACAGTGGAGTAACACTACCAACTATTTTGAGGATAGCCTGCACATGCCGGTTAGTTCCGCTCTATTGGTTCAACGAAATGCGATTGTTCTTACCAGCTATCCTGACAATGGCTTTTTTGTAATTTGGCAGGATGAACGTAATATGGCCGCTACCAAAATTGATATCTATGCTCAAAAATATGATAAGGCAGGCAACCGCCTTTGGGCTGCAGATGGTATACCAATAGCAAATGGCCCCAACAACCAGCACTATACTTTTTCATCCAGCCAGGATTACCGCAGCCGTTCCTTTGCTGCTACCGACAGTGCAGGTGGTTTTTATATTTGTTATTCTGATGACAGTGTATCCAATTATGTTTGGGAACGTGCAACAGTGCAGCATGTTCGCAGCAACGGAACCTTGGTTTTTCCCGGTATCGGCCATGTAATTGCCCGTTCCAGCGCTGCCAACTGGCCTATGTCTTCGCAATTAATTGCAGATGGAAACAAGGGGTTTTATCTATCCTATAAATACCCCACCGGCAACGATTACCTGTATGTGTACAATTACAGGGACGAAAACGGTACCCTTAAATTTTATGGTGGCGGAAGGGTAAATGAAAATGCCATACAAACAAGTGTGGTTGGTCTCTGTGGAATTAAAACGGATGTGGTTTACCCTGGTACCAGTATTATTGACTATAATATTTGGTATGATGGTGATGGAAATTGTAACGTAATCATTTACCAAAACGGAAATACGGGGGTGCAGGGTAAAATGCTTGCCTACAACAAGGTATGGAGAGCAAAAAAAGATTCCAGAACCACTACTTATACCCGCAATACCTCCGGTACTGCATGCCCCATTATAACAACCTATCAAAAGGGAGAAGTTTACCTGATGTATAAAATAGTTACAGACTATCAAAGAGTGACCTGTGGTACTGTGGGCGGTTTATTATATACGTACACGAACTACCGCCTTTTATCAAATGGCTATCAATTGATAGATGAAGGGGCGTATGATTACAATTTCCCCAAGGGCGTTACCTTAACTACTACTGGAAACATAAATGTTGATTTAATTGCCGTAACAAGGAGATCCTATGCCAATAATATAGTATCAGATTTTACAGTGCGTGGGTATGCTTACAGGTCTGAAAAGTTTGACAGCATCCCTTTTCAACGTGCTACTTTCAGTAATCCGGAAATTGGCTTTAACCCCATTGCCCCTCCGCTGAACAAATTAAATTTTTTCCGGGATACCTTGTTGGGCACCGCCAATTCTTATCCCGACTTTTCATTGGCAGGCGGCGGCCGTCATATATATGCAGCGGGGTTAATGGGCTCGTATGGTACCAGGCTGGTGCGTTTGCAACACCTGGAGTTATCTAAATCCGGTGCCGATTCGTTTACCCTGGCATATAATACAAATAGTGCAGGACCTCATCAGAAAATGGGCGCAGCTATTGGTTCCGAAGTTAGTACAGGTTTTTCCGGCACTAATATTACCTATGACCTGCCATTGGTAACAGTTTCTAAAAAAGGCAAAGCACTTTTTTATATAAGGGAGTATTACCGTGCAGCAAGAGTAAGCCCCATCGGATTTACAACTGATTTGTTATGGGGAGCTATGGGCAAACCTATTAGTAATGGGGTGTACAAAAATAGTTACTATAATTTAGAAGAACCTGTTGCCACACTGGATTCCACCGGCAATTCAGGTTTTATCGCCTGGCGTGATAATAAGTTTATACCGGGTAATACAGGCGATAATGTTTTTATGCGGCATCTCGATAACCTGGATGTATTCAATTATCAACCTCCTGTACAACAGATTAAATTCCTGACCAATGCATACGGTTCTACTCCGGCTAATCCTGCAGTACTGTTTGGTACCAGTTATAATTTCAGTACACTTGATGTGTATAATCCTTATGGAAGTAACCCCGGAACTTCACCCATAATAGATTTATATGATGATATTTATTTAGGCAGGGTGCAAGCCGCAGTTTTTCAAAACATCGCTGCTATACGCCGGTATAATACGATGCCTTATCTAAACAGAAACTATACCATTAAAACAGATAGCTTTCCTCCTGGAGAAACGTTGAGTATGAAGCTGTATTTTACCAAAGCTGATTTTGATGCATTAAAATCTGCCGATGTTACCATTGCAGATCCTGGTTACCTGGCAGTAATAAGGCAGCCAAATACAAGTGCGAATGCAAATGCACCAGCAACCTATACACCTGTTGCAGGGGAAGAAATTATTACAACCATTGCGTGGGATTCTTTGGATGGCGGATATTACCTTAAGTTCATTGCTTCCGGCACAGGCAACTTTTTTATAAGAAGTATGCCTATCACTATTGTGTGCAACAACGGCAGTACTTCATTTACTTCAAATAAAACAGGTAGCAGTTATCAATGGATGCTAAACAGTGGTGGCATAATTTCAATACTTGCTAACAATGGTAATTACAGCGGTACCAATAACGTAACGCTTAACATTAATAATGTACCTGCTTCATTTGATGGCAACCGCTACTTTTGCGTGATTGATAACACCGTTTTCAGTAATAACTATAATTTGCTGGTAGGTAACGCCTGGACAGGCACTGTTAGTAATGCCTGGGAAAATCCTGCCAATTGGGGCTGTGGAACGGTACCGGATGCCAATAGCAATGTAATTATAAATTCAGGTACAGTCACCGTAAATTCCAATGCAGTCTGCAGAAGCCTTAAGGTAGGTTCTGGCGGTAAAGTAACTGTTGCAACCGGGTTTACTATCACAGTAACAAACTAACATAATTAGATTTTTTTTTCTTTGCATTAAGCAATAAAAACCGGCTGTAGCAACGCAGCCGGTTTTTATTTTACTTTTATCAGCAATCAATAGGTTCGCCAATGCAAAAATGCCTGATCAAAATGAAAATGGCTCTTTTAAATTTAAGGAAAAAGCCGACTTATGTTTTAGCGACTTCCATTAAATAATTAAGCTTAACTGCAGCAGTATGCCTGATAAAACCAGCACTTTTTTAAAACAAACCTAAAAGCCTATTCATCAAACTTGGCATTCCACTGCCGCATCATGGATACTTTGCCATCTTTATTAAACCACCATACTTCATTCAGTTCTCTTTTTTCCACCCGGCCATCTGCAAATGTGTCTTCTTCTGAGCCCCATACACAAACAAAATTATCCCTGGTATCAGTGCTGTACAATGGTACCCATGCATGAAGGTTAGATTTTGAACTGGTCATACTGCCACGGTATTTCATGGCCATTTCAAGGTTGTTGGCTTTGCCATGCGTAACCGATCCGTCCGGCATCCACATGGTAACAGTATCTGCAAAATAATCGTGCCTTTTTAGCTCATTGTCGTCCCAGTCTTTCCAAATGTCCAGCACTATATCAGCATAGGCAGGGTTGCCCATTTTAAAGGATGATGAATAATCAGCTTTGTATGGAGCTGCTTTTTTTTGTGCAGAACTGTTGATAAAAAAAACCAACACAGATCAATGTGGCAAAGGCAATTGTTAATCGTTTCATGATTATATATTAAAAGGTTAAAAAATGCGCTGAGAGGGAGGTTTCTTAGAGTGGGAGACAGGTTAGCGATTATAAACCTACAGTTTGTAATTTTTAGTTCATAGCATTTCAGGTTAATTATTTTACGTAAAAGAACATTTACAATGTCAGCTTTGCCGGCAAGCGTTGTGATCTTTTATTGTTTGCTGATGGTTAAGATTCAAGTAGTCGCAGCTCTATCACCTGCTGCCCATCGTTATTAATACCGGCATTTGCTACTCTGTGTAAAATTATTAAATCCGTCAATCCTTTACCGGCGGTAAAATAATTAATTGTGCTACAATATTTCCAATGCCATGGTTCTGTCACAAAACAGACATGAACATAAGGCGCTGCAGTTGATTTTAAATGTACCTGCATCAGGATCATTATTGTGAGTTACCTGGTTGCACCTGATTGCGGATAGTCATTAATGAGTGTTATACTTATTGCATAATTAAATCTGAAAAAAGATATGCCGTACCAGGAAATTCCGAGTCAGCAATCAGCCCGAAACCGGGATCGGGATGGTTCCCGAAAAAAACCGGCACAGGTAAAAAATGATGAACTCCAACAGTTTTTAAAAGATACTTCAATAAACTTTTATTGATAGATATAAAAGATGTCGTACATTGGTTATTCTGAAGTCTACCATTAATTGCTTAAAATTTTGTTGATGAAACTACCGCTGCCAAACAGTATAAGAAACCTGTTCCTTTTTGTATGCTGTTCCTTTTTTATTTTTAAAAACAGCCAGGCACAAACTTTTAGTTTTTTAACCTGGAATAAAGATAACAATACCACCTTAACGGTGAGTGCTTACAGGTCCGTTACAGTTGATAAAAGAGGAATCGTGTGGGTAGGTGCAGATTTGGGTGGACTGTATAATTTTAAGGACAGTACCTGGAAAAAAATTGGTACTTATCCCGATGTAACTTTCAGGCACATGGTGCCTTCCAACATGCCGGCAGACAGTAATGTATGGGCCACATCGATAGGAAAAACCGGCGTTCAGGCTATTACCGGAGGTGCTTATTTAATCAATACCAAAACGGAATCGGTTACCCAATACGGATCTGGTATTGCCGGTGGTTTAAGTGCCCGGTTTGCCAATTCGCTTGCACTCAGCAGCACAGGCTCTGTGTATGTAGCATTGGCACAATCCCTTACCGGTACTACCACCAACCAGGGAGGTGTATTTTTTAGCAACACAGTTAATCCTCCAACTCCATCTTCTACTTCATTCACCAAAGCAATTCAGGATGCTGGAGATATTAACTATTATGCTGCCGGTAACAGGGGAGATGAATTATGGTTTGGCAGGGGATCAAGTTGTGCAAATGGTGTTTGCAAGGAGCCTTATATTGCCAGGCTTAGCAGCACAGGCGAAGTACTTTCCCCAATTACTGCTGCCATTTCCGGCCTTCCGTTTACCAATAGCAACACCGTTTTTACCAGGGCCATTTTTACAGATACCACAACCGGAAATACATTTGTAGGGCTTAACAGTGGGGGAATAGGTGTGTGTAAAAATGATGGAACCTGGAAAATGCTTACCAGTGCCAATAGTCCTTTTCCCGCCGGTGCCGCTGTTAATTTTAATGCCATAGAAAATGTATTTGGTGAAATTTGGGTAGGTACCACGTTTGGGGTTTTTGTTTATAATGGAACAGGGTCATTAGACAGCATGGCGTCATTTAAATTGCTCACTACAGCCAATGGTTTACCAACAACGAGCATTACAGATATTGCTGTTGATACCGCCCGGTCGTATATATGGGTAACCAGCCCTGTAGGGGTAAGTCGTGCCCCTTACACACCGCCTTTTATTAAAGGAATTGTGTACAACGTTTTTTGCAACAGGACAGAGAGTTCTCCCGACAGCCTTAAATTGTACGAAGTGTTGCAGAAAAAACCCATTACAGCAGGTGTAAAAGTGAAGCTATTTGAAAACGGCATATTGAAAGATTCCAGCGAAACAGATGCCGACGGTGTATTTGAATTAAAAAATGCAGAAGATGGGAAAATATATACGGTTGAGATAAAATACAAAAAGGATAACAGAGAAATATTTTACAAGTATCCGGAAGTAAAAAACCATACGCTGATGGGGGCTATATTAATACCCGATAGCCTGATTGGGGAAATAAAAGCATTTAAGCCGAATGTAACGAGAAGGTGTTTTACACTAAAGCTTCAGTTTAGTATTAGTTTAAAAATTGTATGCCTCGATGGATTTGAAGTGAGCAAATATGATGAGGCTTATGAAAAGTACAACGATGTAAATGGCATTGCAGATAACCATAAAAAAAGAGTAGAAAACCTGGCCAATTATTATACCTCATTGGCTACAGTGTATAACCTCGGTGGCAGCAGTAACGAACTAATTAACATAGCAGTAGAAAATGCTTTTGATGCAATTGAAGCACTGGTAGGTACGGTGAAATTTAGCAGTGCCGCAAAAGCCAATGCAGGGCTTGACCTGGTAAATGAAACCTTCAATAAATTTATTGAGACCAATATTAAATTGATACAATCCGGTTACCTGGAAGAATTGAAAAATGCGGCAGCAAGAAATGTGAGTGATCCTGATGCCAAAATATTTATCGAAAAATTCTATACCCTTCTTTCGGATGCGGCAGATTTTGCGATGACACTTCAAAAAGAAGGACGCAATAAGGCATTGGCTGGTGCAGGGATTGATGCTGTTAAAAAAGCAGCAGCTTCCGTAATTGCTGCCTGGTATTACAAATACTTTTACTGCCTTACCCAACACGAAAAATTTGTGGTGAATGCTGCTGCTTCAACCAAAAGTGCATCCTCCCGTTTTTTATACAACGAAACCTATAATAAGCTGTATAACTTATCCACCAGTTCGCTGGTAAAACTTTCCATCGATACCCTGGAGTTGTATAAGGGTAAGGTAGATTTTTATAAAACAATCGCAAAAGTGGCTGAGTACGCCAAAACGGTAGCCGATGCAGTTTCAGCCATTAGTTTAGTAATCCCTGGCGGGCAAGGTGTAAGTTTGGTTTTTAAAACGATTGCACAGGTAGCTAAATTCGCAAAGCCTGCAGCCCTTACTGCAGCCATGGTACAAGCAATTAATGGTGGCCTTAAAATAAGCGTTTTATCAGATAAAATTTTACCACAGTCAGGCTTTACAAGCGGACGTATGGGCAACAGGGTATTAAGCCCGCCATCACAGCTTTCACCCACCAGTTTGTTGCTGCGTAAAAATATTTACAACCAAAAACTTACAGATCTTAAAGCCATTTACAATGCCCCTGTTTTTGAGTCGGCCACCTATGCTGCTAAGTTTTTTGATTTGCTTACAGAGGATTCTTTATACACAGATGAAATGACCAAAACTTTAAATTCACTTTGGGCGTCTGCAGATAGTGCTGTATTGCTGGTGCCGGGCTTTTCGGCTAAATTAGGAAAGGTTATCGATTCTTTTGTAACACCTCAATACAATACCCGTAATGCCTTTTTGTATCAAAATATGAGTTACAGGTTTAATGCGGATAAAACGGCTGATGTAGCAGAGTTGAATAGTTTTGCAAACGAAATAATTATGTTGAATGATTCGGCTTTAAATGGAATCACTTACCTGGTTAATGATATCAATACAAACGGAATTGCTGCACCTGCTTACCTGGTGCAGGAAAGCTTTAAACTAAACCATAGTCGTATACCCGGCAGTGCTGGAAGCATTACTTATGTTTTTAAAAATTATGGCACACAGCCCCAACTAAATGTTCGTTTCAAAATTTCAAAAGATATTGCAGCGGGGTATGTATTTACAGGTGCAGATTCTTTAAATGTGGGTACCATCCAGGCCGGAGAATCCAGGCAAATCAGTTTTGCTTTTACCGCCCCGATGCATGATAGTGTATGCCACTATACCATTGATGTAAATGCCAATAATGGCAGCTTTAGAGATGTATCCGGCACACTGTATATTATTGATCCAGCCAAAACTTTTAGTGTACAAGATGGCAACTGGAGCAATCCTGCTACCTGGAGTGCGAACGCAGTGCCAACCATTACTTCCAAAGTGGTGGTAACTCATATCGTTACTGTTGATGTAGACGCAAACTGTAAATCTGTAAATGCAGTAATTCCCGGTTCGCTACAGGTAGCTATAGGTAAAAAGCTCACTGTTTTGAAATAGCGAAGGCAGACAAATATCGTCTAAGGAATTAAGAATAAAGCACCTGCCTCTGCTGGCAGGCAGGTGTATCAATAGCTGTATTACTTCATTATTCGATATTCCTTGTTCATTATTCATGATTGGTTTTGCTACCTGAATAAGATTACCGTTTGAGATTATTCCCAGCCAAGTCTTGCCTCAGCCTTGTCACGAAGGCTGTGGCGTTACTCGCCGTTCAAGCGTATAACACCAGCTCATTATTTTAAAAAAGAGTTTGTAAAACAATTGTTATCACCTATCATTTTTACAATATACTTGCCAGGTGGCAGGTTGGCAACATCGATGCTCCGTTGGTTAAAACCTGCAGCAGTTGCCATCTTTGTCGATTGAATAATTCTGCCACTTACATCCATAATTACAATGGTGGTATTATTTTTTACCGCACTGTTCCACTCAATAAATAATTGATCCTTTACAGGGTTGGGATAAATATTATTGATGCTGAAATTACCCTTAGATGGTTTGACTTTTATAATTTTAGATAACTTAAAATTACCATCATGGTCGATGGTTTTAAGCCGGTAGTAGGTAGGTCTGTATTCAATGGCATCGTCTGTAAAACTATAGCTTTGGATGCTGTTGCTAAAACCTGCCGCAGCTTTAGTTGCCAATGTTTTAAAATTTTTAGCATCGTACGATTTTTCAATTATAAAATTGGCAGAATTTATTTCCTGGCTGGTTTGCCAGTTAATGATGTTGCTGTTTTTTATAAATGATACGGAGAAATTAACCAGGGTTACCGGTAATATTATTGCGGTGCAGCCATTGTTAAAATACTTTGCAACATTTCCATTCCAGGATACCGCATTGCCATCTGCAGCGGTGCCGGTAAGCACAGGCCAGTTGCCCGAAGCTGTAAACGATTTAACCGGCGCATTGGTGCTGTTACAGGCCGCAGAACCACTATAGGTAATCTGCAGGTATCTGGGCGTAGTTGCAGAGTTCGACATTGTACCGTTACTGCTCCAGTTGGAGTTGGTACCTGCGGGGTTAATGTACACCACATAAACCGGGTTGCTGCCATTGCATAAGCCGGTAACATCATAGTTTTGATCTACCGTAGCAGGAATAAATAATACCCTGCTGCCGGCAGGTATTGAAGTGGCAGGGCTGGTAACCTGAATTACCGAACAGCCGCCCGTTGTAAACAAACTGCCAGGCCCGGTTTTAACAGTAGCATCTGCGCCAGACAAATCGTTTAACGAAGGCATACCGGAGTTGCCGTAATTTAATTTATAAGTCGACACATTTGCAGTAACGCTGGTAGCAAATACCACAAATTCGTTATCGCCTTCGGTACTGGTAGCACTGCACGAATTTACCATCGCCAACAAAAGATCCGGGCATTGAGCGAATGTAACAGCACTCATAAAAAGGGTGGTAAAAGAGAGTAGAAATTTTTTCATGTAATAGGTTTTTTAAAAACCAACAAACATAGTTAAATGTAATTACAACAACATTAATAAATCAATACTTTTTACTGATGGCACCAGGGGCTATAGGTGAGGTATTAGAATATTGAATATCGAATAAGAAATAATGAATGGATTCCATGTTCATTATTCAACATTGTTTTTTCTTAACTTAATAACATTGTCAGCGAGTATAAATTTACGCCAGCGGCGTAACCTGTTTGTAGCCAAAACAACAGGAATTTTTTCTTTTTGCCTCAGCGAGGCAACCTGTTCATCTTCCGGTAGTGGCCCACGATTTATTTTTTACAGGTAGTCCTCCGGGGCAATAACAATTAGTTGTGTTTTTTACAAAGAAATTCTACGGCTGGTGCAAATGGGTACATTTTAGCTTGGGGGTTCAATGAGCTTTAGCTTTTGTAGCGTATGCGGTGAAAACAGCGCCGGGGCAATGTCACTAGTTAAAATGAGGTAATAAAATATTGAATATCGAATAGGAAATAATGAACCTGTCTTTGTCGGTATCTGTACAAAGCACAGCTATCCCATGTTCATTATTCAACATTTATTTTTCTTAACTTACTAACATTGCCAAAAGGCGTTCAGCCATTGGGTAAGCAAAGAAAAAAGCGACTGAACGCTCAACGGCAAAACAAAATAACCGTCATATGCTGCAACAAATTTAAATACACCCTTTATTTTTTAGCCCGTAAAGGTTACTTTCACACTGGCATTATTTTAAACTCCACAAAAAATAAGCAATGAATACCCGTCGAAATTTTTTACAAAAAATGGCTGCTGCCGGTATGGTGCTGCCATTTATGCCTCAGGCTATTTTAGCAGACAACCAGTTCAGCAAAAAAATATACAATGGTCCGCTATTACGGGTAGCCATCATGGGGCTGGGCAGTTATGGCAACCGGGTAGCCCAGGCCATGCAGGATTGTACAATGGCAAAGCTGGTGGGTGTTATCAGCGGCACTCCCTCCAAAATAAAAACATGGCAGGCAAAGTACAGCAT
>Ga0163154_10006181_pt1 | contig 14788 bp, 14 predicted proteins | sample OliLakLV19MP9P1_FD_148649 | JGI IMG/M metagenome (GOLD analysis project Ga0163154, IMG submission 148649) | Freshwater microbial mat bacterial communities from Lake Vanda, McMurdo Dry Valleys, Antarctica - Oligotrophic Lake LV.19.MP9.P1 | ecosystem: Environmental > Aquatic > Freshwater > Lake >... | reverse complement strand
CATTGACCCGAAAGGGTCTTTTATTACCACACCTCCACTTTAATTTCAATTAGCACGAAAAATATTTTTATTAACACTATTGAAACCCTTTATTAGTAAGGGTATTATTTACTCTCTGAATCGCTGAGTTAACCGGGTAAATCTCAAATTTCCGCATTCAACAATTTTAAAGTTGTTACAGTATTTCCGCAAGCCGTTGAGTTTAGTACTGTAATTCAATTTCATGGTCTGCCTTATTTATTTAATGATAATACCAAAAGCGAAAAATCGGGCTAGTGCCAGGTAATCCATCAATCCATCAATAATCAAAACAGTTGCAGCTATATTTGTAAAAATATTTTGTATGGCCCGAAAGTTTTTTATAGTTACCTTAATTGTATTGCAGCTTCCCCTAATAGCGCTAACACAGGCTGGTAGCTCCAAATCAATTGCTCAGAAACCAAAGTTGGTCGTTGGTCTTGTAATAGATCAAATGCGTTGGGATTTTTTATATCGCTACAATGATTTATACACAGCTAATGGGTTTAAAAGGTTATTGAAAGATGGTTATAGTTGTGAAAATACCTTGATACCCTTTATGCCAACGTATACAGCACCAGGGCATACCTGTGTTTACACTGGCAGTGTACCAGCCATACATGGTATTGTAGGTAATAACTGGTATGATAAAACAACAGGTACAGGCGTTTATTGCACACAGGACGAGGCTACGCAAACTGTTGGGAGTAATTCCATTGCAGGGAAAATGAGTCCCAAAAATTTGTGGACTACTACCGTTACTGATGAACTTAGGCTGGCTACAAATTTTAAAAGTAAGGTAATTGGTATCGCCCTCAAAGACAGGGGAGCAATTTTGCCAGGCGGTCATAGTGCCAATGCTGCTTATTGGTATGATGGACAGGAGGGCAAATGGATAACCAGCAGTTATTACATGAAAGAGTTACCAGTTTGGGTTAACGATTTTAACGCCAATGATTTTCCGGCAAAATACATGAGTAAAAGTTGGAACCTTGATACTGCTAAATCACTTTACATCCAAAGTACCGAAGATGATATGCCCTTTGAAGGTAACATTATGGGCGAGGCAGGCGTAGTGTTTCCACATCAGCTTGGCAGCATAAAAACCGGTAGAAACGAAGCTTTTAAAACAACACCCTTTGCCAATACTTTTACTTTTGATTTTGCAAAAGCAGTGGTAAAAAATGAACAGTTGGGTAATAATTCAGTTCCCGATTTTTTAACAGTTAGTATTTCTTCAACCGATTACATAGGCCATACTTTTGGCCCAAATTCAATGGAGATTGAAGATACTTATCTAAGATTGGACAAAGACATTGCTGATTTTTTGCAATACCTTGATAAGGTGGTAGGCAAAGACAATTATTTATTTTTCTTAACAGCCGATCATGGAGTTGCGCATGTGCCTGCGTTTTTGAACCAACATGCTATACCCGCTGGTGTTGTAGATGATGCCGGTTTATTAAAAAAAATGAATCAATTGGTACAGGATAAGTTAGGTGTTAAAAAAGCTATTACAACCATTATGAATTACCAGATTTATCTGGGCGATTTTTCACTCAATAAACGTAAAGATGTCACTTCTTTTATAATCGCTGAATTAAAAAAGGAACCATATATCGCAAATGCTGTAGAGTTGGAAAAAATATCAGAAGGTACTTTACCCGAACCACAGAAAAAAATGATGACAAATGGGTATACACCAAATAGAAGCGGTGATATCCAGTTTGTATTTATTCCCGGGTATTTTGATGGCGGTACAAAAGGAACAACACACGGGTTATGGAATCCATATGATGCACATATTCCTTTGCTATTTTATGGCTGGAATGTAAAGCAGGGTAAAACAAACCGGGAAACTTATATGACAGATATTGCTGCAACCATTGCAGCTATGCTTCAAATACAAATGCCGAGTGGCAGTATCGGTAAGGTAATTACAGAAGTGATAAAATAATTTCATTTTAGTAAAAGGATACTTTTACCAGATGATGTAAGCCATCATTATTTCATCGATAAATGTATCTTTTTCTTTTAGATAAGTATATTTTTTTAATGTGCCTTCCTTTTCAAATCCTACTTTTTCATAAAGGCTGATGGCTTTTGAATTTTGTACAGCTACACTTAATTCAATTCGTAAAAAGCTTCGTTCTCTTGTGTATTCAATAATTGCCTTCATCATTAAGAAACCATATCCCTTACCAGCCCACTTTGGGTGAACTGCAACACCACCCAGGTAAACAATATGGGCCGAACGATAGGTGTGCGGCACCAGTTTAAACATACCAACCGGCAATTTTTCTTCATTTAAATAAATGTAAACCAAGTTTTTTTGCACCAGGTCTGCAAAGATTGGATTGAAGGTTGCCAGGTCCATTGGTTCATACAATAAATAGGGGTTTATGTCAGGATGCATATACAAATCGTAAAAAAAATTGATATCCTTAATGGTAGCTTTTCTTATCATTTCAACAAGTGTAAATCGGGTTGGGCATATTTATAAACTTTAAGATAAATGGTGGTTTTGGTTTGATTTACACCATTAATTTCCGAAAGCTCATTTACAAAGGTTACCAGGTGATTATTATCCCTGCACATAACATCAACTTCTAAATCGTAATCGCCGGAGGTCATTGCTAAAAAACTTACTTCCGGCAGTTGGGCAATACTTTGTGCAACTACTTCTTTAAGCGTAGCCGGCCTTACAAACACAGCAATATGGGCATAAGATTTAAAGCCTACCTTATCCGGATCAACCCGCCCAATAATATTAACCGTGCCTTCATCAATCAGTTTATTAAATCTTGTACGTATAGTGCCGATGGAAACTTTTAATTTTTCTGCAATTACTGTAAATGACATCCGCCCGTCTTTTTGCAAAAAAGATAGGATGGCAAAATCCAGATCATCCAGTATAAAAGTGTTATTAGCCATAAAAATTGCAGGGCAAATATGCAACTTTAAAATAAAAAATTATTATTATTTTGTTTTTAAAATAAAATATTTATAATTTCCAATCTTATTTCTGCAAAATTTACAGTCAAAACTCATTTATGAAATACGCACCTATTCAAAATTTTATCAATGGCGCATTTGTTACCCCGGCAACAAGTAAAACCATGCAGGTAATTTCTCCCATTGATGGTACCTTATTATCAACTGTGCCGATGTCCACAAAAGAAGATTTAAATGTTGCAGTTGAAGCTGCTGCCAAGGCATTTCCTGCCTGGAGTAAAACGCCTATAAAAGAAAGAGTGCAGGTATTTTTCCGTTACAAAATTTTGCTGGAAAAACATTTAAAAGAACTGGCCGAATTGTGCAGCGAAGAAAATGGTAAAACCTATGGAGAGTCCGTTGCCGAAATAGAAAAATGTATAGAATTGACAGAATTTGCTACATCATTACCTCAATTAGTAACCGGCGAAGTGTTGGAAGTAAGCAGGGGGGTGGAGTGTCGTACAGAGCATGTTGCACTTGGTGTGGTGGCATCCATCGTGCCATTTAATTTTCCTGCGATGGTGCCCAACTGGACCTTGCCCAATGCCATTGCTTTGGGTAATTGTATGATCATTAAGCCATCAGAAAAAGTGCCTTTGTGTTGCGGCCGTTTGGCTGAGTTATTAAAAGAAGCTGGCTTGCCGGATGGTGTGTTTACTATCGTACACGGAGATGTAGAAATTGTGGAAGCCATCTGCGATCATCCAAAAATTGAAGCGGTATCTTTTGTTGGTAGCACCAAAGTTGCCAAGATTGTTTATCAAAGAGCAACCTCGAATTATAAGCGTTGCCTTGCACTGGGTGGTGCAAAAAATCACTTAATGGTTTTGCCCGATGCAATACCGGGAATGACGGCGCAGAATGTTGCCGCAAGTATGAGTGGCTGTGCAGGCCAGCGTTGTATGGCAGCCAGTGCCATGATTGGTGTGGGTAATATAGATGCCATTGTTGAAAAAATTTGTGAAGAAGCCAGGAAAATTGTACCGGGAGAAAACCTGGGAGCTGTAATCAATAAAGCATCGCAGGAAAGGATTGAACGATTTATTAGTGAAGCTGAAAGAGATGGTGCTAAGATATTGGTAGATGGCAGAAATCCAAAAGTGCCTGGGAAAGAAAACGGAACTTATGTTGGCCCTACAGTAATTGATTATGTAACGCCGCAAATGAGTGTTGCAACAGAAGAAATTTTCGGCCCTGTAATCTCCATCATGCGAACCAATACGGTAGATGAAGCATTGGCCATAGAAAACGCCAATCCCTATGGTAATGCAGCCAGTGTGTTTACACAAAGTGGTGCAATGGCAAGATACATTATTGATAAAGCCAGCGCTGGTATGATTGGTGTAAACGTCGGTGTACCAGTGCCAAGAGAGCCATTTAGTTTTGGTGGCTGGAATGAAAGTAAGTTTGGCGTAGGCGATATTACCGGTAAAAGCTCCATTGAATTTTGGACTAAGCTGAAGAAGAGTACCACCAAGTGGAATGCAGAGGCCGGGGTAAATTGGATGTCATAAAAGGGGGCTCCCCAAAACCCCTCTAAAGGAAAGATTTAGAGTCTGATAATTTAAAGTTCGTTTTTTTATTGCAGGTTAGCAGTGTTAATGATGACTTAAGATTTGCTTAAGATGTGGAAGATAAAATTTTTGAAAAAGGTGTAAAATGCCGCCTCCTCTCTGTAAGCTGTGGTAAAAAATTAGAGGTTACAAATTCCGGCTTCCAATTTTAATCTATGCGACCGCATAAATTAAAATGACTGATATATAAATTGACTCTTGAAGTCACAATTTGTGATCGCATACTTAAGAAGATATAATAAAAACTGAAATGGCAAAAGCAAAAAATGCTGTCACTAAGATTATTCCTGACGAAACAAATATTAGAAAGATCTATGTTTTTCGTGGACAGAAAGTGATGCTGGATTTTGATTTGGCTACTTTATATGAAGTTGCCACCAAAGTCCTGAATCAAGCTATTAAACGTAATGCAGAAAGATTTCCAGAAGATTTCATGTTTAGGTTGACAGCAAAAAAATGGCAAAATATGCGGTCACAATTTGCGACCGCATAGATTAAAATGAATGATATATAAATTGACTCTTGAAGTCACAATTTGTGATCGCATGCGTAATAAGATCTAATAAAAACTGAAATGGCAAAAGCAAAAAATGCTGTCACTAAGATTATTCCTGACGAAACACTTATTAGAAAGATCTATGTTTTTCGTGGACAGAAAGTGATGCTGGATTTTGATTTGGCGTCGTTATATGATGTGGAAACAAGAATATTTAACCAGTCAGTGAAACGTAATATTACCAGGTTTCCTGAAGACTTTATGTTTCAGCTTACGCAAGCAGAATGGAAAAGTATGATATCACAAATTGTGATATCATCAGAACGCAATGATGGAGTTGGCCAAAGCAAGAACATGATGTCACAAATTGTGACATCATCGCAGAAAAAACGGAAAGTAAGCTCCCCGCCTTATGCCTTTACTGAACACGGCGTTACCATGTTGGCAAGTGTTTTAAAAAGCGAACAGGCAGTAAAAATGAGTATTGCAGTAGTGAGGGCATTTATCGAATTGAAAAAGATGGCCACTGGTTATTCTGAAATTGCACAGAAGCTTACAATGATTGAAGACAGACTGGGTGAACATGATGTGCAACTTGGTTCAATACATGACGCAATAGAAAACCTGATGGATGAAAAGGTGGATGAAAAAATTGAAAAAGAACAATGGAAAGAGCGGGAAAGGATTGGATTTAAAAAATAGCTGTAGAAAACGAATCAAAATGGGTGGAATATATAATTGGTATTGATAGTTGCCCAATTATATACAAGTACAATTCATCACAATCCCGAGTTCTGGCTGTATGTTGTCCTGAAACACACTTGTACTTTTTGAGCTTTATGGAGTAGGTACTTTTATATTTTATGGGGCCAATTTGGTACCTTAGAAATAAATTATGCGGTCGCAATTTGCAACCTCTAATTTATTGGTTGTACTTCTTGAGGTCACAAATTGTGACCTCAAGTTTCATAAATTATTAATTGTTTGCTATGGCAAAAGCGAAAACCGCAATAGTTAAAATAATTCCCGATGATACGATCATCAGGAAAATTTACAATCTCCGTAGCCAGAAAGTTATGCTGGATATGGATTTGTCCATATTATATGAAATTGACAATAAGCAATTAAAAAGACAAGTTCGTAGGAACATAGAACGTTTTCCTGAGGATTTTATGTTTGAATTGAATTCTAAAGAATACAATTCTTTAAGGAGCCAAATTGGCACCTTAAACAGAGGGGCACATTCAAAATACCTCCCCTTTGCTTTTACAGAACAAGGTGTTGCAATGCTTAGTGGGGTGATAAATTCTGCAAAAGCCATTGAAATGAATATTGCTATTATGAGGGCATTTGTGGAAATAAGAAAGTTACTACATAGCGATAAAAAGATTGCCGAACAGATCAAAAAGATTTTTGAACGAATTGGTGAACATGATGTGCAACTGTCAGCGATTTACGATGCCATGGAAAATATGATGGATGAAAAGATGGATGAGAAAATTGAAAAGGAACAATGGAAAGAGCGGGAAAGGATTGGGTTTAAGAAATAGTTATGGAAAATAATATAAAATATTGGAGTGATTATAACATATTTATTAAAACGTCAGAGGAGATTAAAGGATTAATCCCTGCTGATTTACTTGACAAGTATAAAATTCTAATTGAAGAATTGGAGGTCGATGGTGACTGTTTTTGAATGGATTTATGAGAATATAGTGGTGGGATATACCGTTACAAAAATTCATAGACTAATCAATATGGACCTTCTGAAAGAAAATATTTTAAATAAAGAATTTAGAACGGAAGTAGATTTATTGGATGAAAGATTTAGAATATTTATGAAAGAGGATAACCCATCTAATGATTTGTGGTGGGTAGATTTTACGAAAGAAAAAATTATTTGGGGAGCTAAATAATTGATTTTGTTTAAATAAAAACTACTATTAAAAATAATTGGTCTATAAAGCCACACAGTGATATAAAAGTACAAGTGAGTGACACAACGATGCTCAATTGAAATACAAATGCCAGTAACAAAAAAAAATAATTTATGCAAACACAAACATTATCAGAAGCACAGGAAATAATTAACGATGCACAGGACTATACCCTGTTTAGCTGGAGCAAACAAAAAGGCACCAACCCTATTGCTGTGAAATACGCAGAGGGCGTGTATTTGTATGACTACGATGGTAACCGCATCATTGATTTTTCCAGCGGATTAATCAATATGAATATCGGGCATGGCAACCAGCGCATCACCGAAGCGGTGGTGAAGCAAATGCAGGAGGTGGCGTGTGTATCGCCAAGCTGCGTTACAAAAGTGCGTGCCGATTTGGGAAAGAAACTGGCACAGATTTGCCCCGGCGATTTGAATAAATCTTTCTTCACATTGTGCGGCGCCACGTCTATTGAAAATGGCATCAAGCTGGCAAGGTTATATACCGGCCGGCATAAAATTTTAACCCGCTATCAATCTTATCATGGAGCAACTATGGGTGTTATATCCGCTGGTGGCGATCCCCGAAAATTGCCGGTAGATTCTCAGCAATCACCCAATTTTGTACACTTTGATTTACCTAATTTATATCGCTGGGAATATGGCGAAGAGAATTTGTTGAAAGAATCTATTGCTTCTCTGGAACGTATTATTGCGTATGAAGGACCAAACAATATTGCTGCGGTTTTGCTGGAAGGCGAATCGGGAACATCCGGTTGTTTGCAGTATCCAAAAGGGTACCTTAAAGCAGTGAGAGAAATTACAAAAAAGCATGGCATATTGATGTTGATGGATGAAGTGATGAGTGGCTTTGGCCGCACCGGCAAATGGTTTGGATTTGAGAACCATGATATTATTCCTGATATGATTGCGATGGCGAAGGGTTTAACATGCGGCTATATTCCGTTTGGTGCTTTGCAGGTGAGTGAAAAAATTGCAGCGAAGTTTGATGATGTAGTGATGCCGCTGGGACTAACTTATTCTGCTCATGCAGTTTGCTGTGCTGCTGCATTAGAGACATTAAAAATTTATGAAGAAGATGGCTTGCTGGAGAATGCAGTGGTAATGGGCAGATACATGGAAGAGCAGGTAGAAAAATTAAAAGCCAAACATCCAAGCATTGGCGATTTCAGGAATACCGGTTTGCTGGGCTGTATTGAACTGGTAAAAGACAGAACGACCAAAGAACCAATGGCTCCTTTCAACGCTAAGCCAGATGAAATGCTGGTGATGAATAAAGTGGCCGCTAAAATAAAAGAACTGGGCATGTACACTTTTGTACGATGGAATTATATCTTTTGTGCACCACCGCTGATTGTTACCAAAGAGCAGATTGATGAAGGACTGGCAATAATTAGTGAGGCGATTAAGATTGCGGATGAAGCGGCCTCCCCAAACCCCTCCAAAGGAGGGGCTTAAGAACACGCTGTTAATTTGGACTTTCTTTTAAATGGTAGGGTTTGACTTCTTGCCACTATATAAATAGTTTAAATGAAATTTGAATATCAAGTTCGATAAAACTTTAACTGTAAATGACTGGAATAGTCCTCAAAAAATCAGAGACCAAGAACCCTCCTTCGGAGGGCAGGGAGGCTTCCTCATTAACCAACGAAGACCTCGCCGCCATCCTACAAGAAAAGCGTACCTGGAATACCTGGAACTATGCAGCCTTATGGATTAGCATGAGCCTGTGCATACCAACCTACATGCTGGCAAGTTCGCTTATTGGCGGCGGCATGAATTGGTGGCAGGCAATCCTCACTATCTTTTTGGGTAACTGCATTGTTTTAATTCCAATGATTTTAAACGGACATGCGGGTGCAAAATATGGTATCCCCTTTCCGGTTTTTGTAAGGGCAAGTTTTGGAACAAAAGGAGCAAATATTCCTGCAATGCTGAGGGCGATTGTTGCCTGCGGATGGTTCGGCATACAGACATGGATTGGTGGAGCATCTCTTTATAATATTTTAAGAGCCTGGAATCCATCATTGGCTGAAATTGACAGCAGCTCATTGTTTCCGCAGGCCTTACCCATGATTTGTTTTTTAATTTTTTGGGCGCTGAATATGTTTATTATTTATTTAGGAGTTGACAGCATCCGAAAATTATTGGTATTTAAAGCATTCTTTTTACCCATTGCTGCATTGGCTTTGCTGGCTTGGGCAATCATTGCCGCAAAAGGGTTAGGTCCAATATTAAGTCAGCCATCAAAGTTTGCAACTACTGCAGATTTCTGGCATTATTTTTTTCCTGCACTAACGGGCATGGTTGGTTTTTGGGCAACACTGTCCTTAAACATCCCAGACTTTACACGATATGCCAAATCGCAAAAAGCACAAATAAACGGGCAGATAATTGGCTTGCCAACTTCCATGACATTCTTTGCTTTTGTTGGCGTTATTGTTACTTCTTCCACCGCAATTATATACGGACAAACAGAATGGGACATAGTAAAACTAGCGGGCAGGTTTGATAGTAAACTGATGGTAACTTTTGCCATGATCGGTATTATTATATCAACATTAGCCACCAATATTGCGGCTAATATTGTAAGCCCGGCAAATGATTTTGCACACCTGTCGCCTAAGAGAATTAATTTTAGAATGGGTGGTTACATTACGGGAGTTATTGGTGTCTTGATTTTTCCATGGAAATTAATTGCGGATCCCAATGGCTATATTTTTACCTGGCTGATTGCGTATTCCAGTTTGTTGGGCCCAGTTGGTGGTATCATGATTGTTGATTATTTTTTCATCAGAAAAAAAGAATTGAATGCAGTAGATTTATACAGGGAACAAGGTGAATATACTTATACAAAAGGATTTAATTTTAAGGCTATTATTGCCTTATTGCTGGGTATCATTCCAAATGGTCCGGGGTTTTTATTGCAGGTAAAAGTTATTTCAGCAACAGCTTTTCCGGAGTGGATTTCTCACTTATATAATTATGCCTGGTTTGTTGGATTTGGAGTGAGTGGGGTTGTTTATTATTTGGCCTCCCCAAACCCCTCCAAAGGAGGGGCTTCTTAAGAAAGAGTCTGATAATTTATCGAACGATTAATTTATCGTATGGTTGTTGAAGTTTTTTTGATGGAAGATTGTTTTACTATCACAAATTGTGATGATGAAAAGCAAAAATATCTCATCACAATTTGTGATGAGATATTGAAGAATTTAAATAGTAACCCGATTCTAAATAATCTTTAAAAGTAAATAAGGTGGCAACTCACAACTCAGAAAAGAACCATGAACTAACAGACTCTTCCAAAATCCCCCCTTTGGGGCGTGAGGGGGCAGTCTTAATCAAAAACGGCCGTATCATCACCGCTGACGCCGACTACATTGCCGATATTTTTATTGAAGGAGAAATCATTCAAACCATTGGTAAAAATTTAGATGTAAAAGCTGAGACAATAATTGATGCTTCAGGTAAGCTGGTAATGCCTGGCGGCATTGATCCACATGTGCACCTCGATATGCCTTTTATGGGCACATCCAGCAGTGACAGTTATGAAACAGGCACCCGTGCCGCCTTGTATGGCGGCACTACCGTGGTGATTGATTTTGTGTTGCAAACACAGGGAAAATCCCTGCAGGCGGCATTAAATGAATGGAAGGGCAGAAGCGATAATAATTGCGTAGGCGACTACAGCTTTCACATGGCAGTTACGGATTTTAATGAAGAAACAAAAAAAGAAATTCAGCATTTTATTGAAGAAGAAGGCATCACATCCTTTAAAACTTTTATGGCATATAAAGGTGCGTTGATGATTAATGACAGCCAGATGATTGGTCTAATGGAAGAAGTGAAAAAACATGGAGGCCTCATTAATGTGCACGCAACCAATGGCGACATGATCGATTTCCTCATTGCCAAACACAAAGCACAAGGAAAGCTATCGCCACTCTATCACTATCTATCGCAGCCAGAAATTACTGAAGCAGAAGCCAGCGGACGTTTTGCAGACATGGCTTCTTACACCGGATGCCCGGGATATATTGTCCACATGACATGTGAGGGCGCATTGAATGCAGTTAGAAATGCAACAAGGCGTAATCAAAAAGTTTTTGTTGAAACCTGTATTCAATATTTAACGCTTGATGCATCGTTGTATGAAAAAGAAGATGGCGCCAAATGGGTAATGAGCCCCCCATTGCGGCAAAAGAAGGATCAGGAAACTTTGTGGGCAGGCATCAACCAAGGTATTGTGAATGTGGTGGCAACCGACCATTGTCCCTTTATGTGGGAACAAAAGTTGATGGGCAAAGATGACTTCTCCAAAATTCCAAACGGCCATCCCGCCATTGAAAACAGGATGGAACTTTTGTTCAGCGAGGGTGTGGTAAAAAATAAAATCACCCTTAATAAATATGTAGAAGTAGCCTGCACCAATCCTGCAAAAATTTTTGGTATGTTCCCACGCAAGGGTACAATTGCCATTGGCAGTGATGCAGACATCATCATCATTGACCCAAATGAAAAACATACAATCTCTGAAAAAATACATCACATGAACGTTGATTACAGTGCCTACGAAGGCTGGGAAGTTACAGGCAAAGTAAAAACTGTTTTATTAAGAGGTAAGGTGGTAATTGATGATAATAATTGTTTGGTACAAAAAGGTTATGGCAAATTTATAAAGAGAAATAAAGTTGATAACAAAATATAATCTCACGCAAAGAAGCTAAAAGGCAAAGAAGCAAAGTTTTTTTCTTCTAATTTCCCCTTTGCTTCTTTGCGTGAAATAATGAAGAATAGATATTGTAAATTTATTAAGAGAAAAAAGTTGATAACAAAATATAATCTCACGCAAAGAAGCTAAAAAAGCAAAAAAGTAGAGTTTTTTGCCTCTCATTTTCCCTTTGCTTCTTTGCGTAAAAATAAAAAATAGCTTATGCCACGTATCATCAAATCAGCACTCATTCAAATGTCGCTTCCTAAAACGGAAGGCGACGGAACCATTGCCGAAATCATGGAAGCAATGGTGCAAAAACATATTCCTTACATTGAAGAAGCTGGCAAACAGGGCGTGCAAATTTTGTGTTTCCAGGAAATATTTAATACACCGTATTTCTGTCCGGGGCAGGATGCCAAATGGTATGCGTCCGCAGAAACTGTTCCGGGCCCTACCACAGAACGGATGGCTGCGTATGCAAAAAAATACAACATGGTCATCATTGTACCGGTTTATGAAAAGGAACAATCCGGAGTGTTGTACAATACAGCTGCAGTAATTGATGCTGACGGAACGTACTTGGGTAAGTACAGAAAAAATCACATTCCACATACCGGCGGCTTTTGGGAAAAGTTTTTCTTTAAGCCCGGAAACCTTGGCTATCCTGTGTTTCAGACGAAGTACGCAAAGGTTGGCGTGTACATTTGTTACGACCGTCACTTTCCCGATGGTGCAAGATGCCTTGGATTGAATGGCGCTGAGATTGTATACAATCCATCAGCTACTACTGTTGGACAGTCACAATATTTATGGAAACTGGAACAGCCGGCACATGCAGTTGCCAATGGGTATTTTATGGGTTGCATCAACCGGGTGGGAACAGAAGCCCCCTGGAACCTCGGCAAATTTTATGGTACCAGTTATTTCGTTGACCCACGTGGACAAATATTAGCCACTGCCTCCGAAGACAAAGATGAGTTGCTAGTAGCCGAATTTGATCTCGATCTTATCGATGAAGTAAGAAGCAAGTGGCAGTTTTTTCGGGATAGAAGACCAGAAACGTATGGTAAAATAACGGAGCTTTAGCCCCCATCCCCTGAAGGGGAGTTATACAACGTCCCTGATTTTTTTGGAGGGTATATAAATTTGAAGAGCGTAAACTATTTTCTAATGAAAAAATCAATTAATGAGTTCCTCGAAAAAACGTAGAAACTACAAATAACTCCCCGCTAGCCAGCGGGGATGGGGGCAAATAACGGAGCTCTAGCCCCCATCCCCTGAAGGGGAGTTATACAACGTCCCTGATTTATTTTTGGAGTGTTTATAAATTTGTATCCAATGAACTATTTTTATTGAAAAAATCTTTAATTAATGAGTACCTCAAAAAAACGTAGAAACTACAAATAACTCCCCTTTAGGGGATGAAGACAATAAATTATTTTCAATGAAAAAATCAATTAATGAGTACCATGAAAAAACGTAGAGACTACAAATAACCCCCCTTTAGGGGATGGGGGCAATAAACTATTTTTTAATGAAAAAAGCTTTAATTAATGAGTACCTCGAAAAAACGTAGAGACTACAAATAACTCCCCTTCAGGGGATGGGGCAAATAACGGGGCTGTAGCCCCCATCCCCTGAAGGGGAGTTATACAACGTCCCTGATTTATTTTTGGAGTGTTTATAAATTTGAATCCAATGAACTATTTTTAATGAAAAAATCTTTAATTAATGAGTACCTCAAAAAAACGTAGAAACTACAAATAACTCCCCTTTAGGGGATGGGGGCAAATAACGGGACCTTAGCCCCCATCCCCTAAAGGGGAGTTATACAACGATCCTTATTTTTTTGGAGTGTTAAAAAATTTGAGTCCAATAAACTATTTCAAGTGAAAAAATCTTTAATTAATGAGTACCTCAAAAAAACGTAGAAACTACAAATAACTCCCCTTTAGGGGATGGGGGCAAATACCGGAGCTCTAGCCCCCATCCCCTGAAGGGGAGTTATACAACGATCCTTATTTTTTTGGAGTGTTAAAAAATTTGAGTCCAATAAACTATTTCAAGTGAAAAAATCAATTAATGAGTTCCTCGAAAAAACGTAGAGACTACAAATAACTCCCCTTTAGGGGATGGGGGCAAATAACGGGGCTTTAGCCCCCATCCCCTAAAGGGGAGTTATACAACGACCCTGATTAATTTTGGAGTGTTAAAAAATTTGAATCCAATGAACTATTTTCAATGAAAAAAACTTTAATTAATGAATACCTCGAAAAAACGTAGAGACTACAAATAACTCCCCTTTAGGGGATGGGGGCAATAAACTATTTTCATTGAAAAAAGCTTTAATTGATGAGTACCTCAAAAAAACGTAGAAACCACAAATAACTCCCCTTTAGGGGATGGGGGCAATAAATTATTTTCAACGAAAAAAACTTTAATTAATGAGTACCTCGAAAAAACGTAGAGACTACAAATAACTCCCCTTTAGGGGATGGGGGCAAATAGCTCCCGTTTAAGGGATGGGGGCAATAACTAATTTCAATTTATAATAATCTAATCCCCCTTTAGGGGATAGGGGCAAAACAGTATTTATGTCAATCGCAGCAAACAAGTTAACCGCAGAACAATACGAAAAAAACTTCAGCGATATTCATCCGCCTTTTGAAACGCAGGATGCTGCTTTAGTTGAAGCCAACCGCTGTTTATTTTGTTATGATGCACCTTGTATGAAGAGTTGTCCTACTAGTATTGATGTGCCAAAGTTTATCAAACAAATTTCTACCGGTAATATCAAAGGTTCTGCACACACCATTTTCAGCAGCAATATTTTGGGCGCAAGTTGTAGCAAGGTTTGTCCGGTAGAAAAATTATGCGAAGGTGCATGCGTATATAATCTGATGGAGGAAGAAGCAATCCCGATTGCAAAATTGCAACGCTATTCCACAGAGATAGCCATGAAAAATAATTGGCAATTATTTAAAAGGAAGCATGCCTCTTCCCCCCCTTTAGGGGATGGGGGCGGGGAT
>Ga0163154_10006180_pt1 | contig 14789 bp, 15 predicted proteins | sample OliLakLV19MP9P1_FD_148649 | JGI IMG/M metagenome (GOLD analysis project Ga0163154, IMG submission 148649) | Freshwater microbial mat bacterial communities from Lake Vanda, McMurdo Dry Valleys, Antarctica - Oligotrophic Lake LV.19.MP9.P1 | ecosystem: Environmental > Aquatic > Freshwater > Lake >... | reverse complement strand
TCGTTGCTTTATAAGAACAAAACCCACTTGACTTTTTCTCAGCATTACAAGTATTCTTTGTTGCCTGAGAGTCAACCATGATCAGAGTTGTCCACTGCGGCTTTTTTTGTACTTGTTCCCTCACTTTTCCGTGAAGTTCATGCATGATCTTCTCTATTATTCCTGCTTCTCGCCATTGCTTGTAGTACCAGAAGACTGTGGAATATGGTGGAAGATCTCTAGGTAGATCTACCCAATTGCATCCATTCTCTAGTTGATAGAAAATACCATTTACGATATCTCTTTTTATCCATTTTGGTGGTCGTGTCTTCTTTTTCTGCGGCAACAACGGTTCAATAATCAACCATTCATTATCGGTCAAACTACTTGTATATTCTATCTTTGGCAACTTTTTTTACCGCTTTTTATTATATTATAAGATATCAAATGGGCTCTATAGTATTCAATCTTCCCTACCCAACGGAACCAGTGCCCAATAAAATGGGCAGCTAATATGAAATGGAAAGGAGTCTCGCCAATTGTTAATCTGATTACAACAAAGTATGAGAAGAAAATAACAGTTTCTAAACAGGAGTTAAAACAGTATCAAACATTTTGGATACCTTCTCAAACATTACCCAAGTGGGATATCACTGTGATCCCTCTTGAACGGTATCTTATTTAAACCCAAGTCCCTTATCCGTATCTAAATTGAGAATGCCAAATGGTACTAAAGTCGATGTCCAAACCATATCATGACAGCAAAAACAAATTCAGAACGATTTTGCCTCGTTTCAGCGATCGCTCAAAATATTAAAAATTATTAAGTCCTCTTGGTGTAGAGCTTTCAACAGTAGTGGATTTTGAATTTGGAATTGCTGCTACGGTGTTTCGCTTTTCCCCTCTCTACAATCCTGCTCAGTATCTACTTCAAAAAAGCTCAAAACTGAAAAATCATCTGAAATACCTGCCTTGCCCCTTCTCGATCGCTAATACTACCTACGACTGCCATTACTACGGTCATTACTAGCCCTAAGATGTCAACTGCTGCGAGGTCTTCCTAGCTTTTGCTTGACCGTCACCATTTCTTCTATTAGATTCCATTCTGCATTGCTCATATCCGTGGAGTATAATACTTTTACAATTACTCTCATATTCCTGTGATGCTTTTGCTTTTTTACAGTTTATAGTTTTGAGAGCTTTACTGCTTTCTCAAACCGCCTCTTAGTGAAATAGCAATGAATAAATTAGATCGCAAATGGATTTTAATAATCATACTGATTTTATTCATAATATGTGGGCAGTATTTACCAAAATCTCAAGGTGTAGCTGCTGTCCCGCCTAGTGGCAATGCTCCGTTGATATTACAGAATGACATCGATCATTATTCATTGGGAAAGTTTTTAGAGTTTGCGCCCGATCTAAATGCTGCCTTTGATAGTAGAGAATCACCTGACAAACCCGCGATCGCTCTACCATTTAACCCTAGCAATCAAGAATCGCCCACTTTTGGCTTTGCAAAAAATGCTTATTGGGCAAAATTATCGCTGCGTAACGCCACCCAAAAAACAGCATGGTATTTAGAGATTAGCCCAACCTTTTTAGATCGAGTTGACTTGTACTTGCCTCAAGATGGCAAATGGGAGGTTCATCACAGTGGACGCATCTATCCATTTTCGCAGCGAAAAGTAGCCGATCGCAATTTTGTCTTCCCGATCGCGATTCCTATAAATGGCGATATTACCGTTTATTTGCGTTTTGCCACCGCCTCCACTTTAAGAATTGAGGCAAATCTCTACCAGCCCCAAGCCTTACAGCAAGAAAGATATCTCACTAATTTAAGGGATGGGATTCAGTATGGAATAATTCTCTTTGCCTCAGCTTATAACTTCGTATTGTTTTTATCTTTAAAAGATCGCAGCTACTTATATTACACGCTGTTTAATGCTGTCGTTTCTCTCTTAGCCACAGTCTATGATGGATATGGGATACAATATCTCTGGCAAGATGTAGTTTGGTGGAATCGAGTTTTAATCCCCGTTTGCATGTTTTTAGCCATTGGGATCGCTGCAAATTTTACGATAGAATTTCTACAAACTCGCTTTAACCTACCCAAGCTTCATCGCTGCCTAATATTTTTCGGTATTTTCTCTTTCGCAATGGCGATAATTACTCTATTTATTCCCTATCGTATTGCCGCTCTGATTGCGAACAGTACAAATTTAATCGGTGTTGTTAGTTTTTTCGCAGTTGGCGCGATCGCCTTACGCAAAAGGATTCAGATTGCTCGATTCTTTTTGTTGGGATGGGGCTTCTTATTTGTAACCACTGCAATTCATCTCATTAGCAGTAATTTTGCCATATTACCCTTGGGGACTTCTTTCCTCAGCCTTTATCGATTTGGTCACGTCTTTCTTTCGATTACATTATCTTTCGCTCTTGCCGATCGGATCAATCAATTTCAGACAGAAAAACTACACGATCAGCAGGAAAAATTGCGGCTTACAGATGAGGTCAATCATGCTTTGCGCCAATCTCGCGATCAACTAGAGGCAACCGTAAAAGAAAGGACAGAAGAGTTACAAAAAGCCAAAGAAAGTGCTGAAAAAGCGAACCTAGCCAAGAGTGAGTTTCTGTCTAACATGAGCCACGAATTACGCACACCTCTCAATGCCATCTTAGGCTTTACCCAACTTTTACAAATGGAAGAATCAGTGGATGATTCTCAAAAAGAACAATTAGGTTATATGCTATCAAGTGGGCAGCATCTATTGGCACTAATTAATAGCGTTTTAGATTTGTCCGCCATTGAATCTGGGAATATTGCTTTACAAAATCGTGAGTTCTCTCCTGAAAGCCTCATCATCAATGTCCAAGCCACCCTCAAATCTAAAGCTGCTCAAAAAGGACTTTCTTTAAATACCATTATTCAAAATGATATACCTGCCATAGTTCTCGGCGATGAACTCAGAGTAAGACAAGTATTAATCAACCTGATCAATAATGCGATTAAGTTTACCGCAAAGGGAAGTATTACAGTAGAAGTAACTCTCGATAGTATCGATGATAAACAGGATGAACTATGTCATCTGAATTTTGCGATCGCCGATACAGGTATTGGCATTAGTCCTCAAAATATCGAGCAGCTTTTCACTCCCTTTTTCCAAACCGAAGAAAGTCGTAAACAAGAAGGGACAGGCTTAGGTCTATCTATATCCCAACGCTTAGCTAGAGCCATGGGTGGGGAAATTGTGGTAGAAAGCAGCTTGGGTATTGGCACTGTTTTCACAATGCGATCGCTGCCATTCCAAATCATTACAACTATGCCAATTATTGATCGTTCTAATAACATTATTCTATTTCCTCAAGAAAATATTTCTTCTTTACGCTTACTTTTAGCTGAAGATAACAAGGTTAATCAGATCGTAATATTGAAGATATTAAAAAGACTAGGATGCAGTGCTGACATGGTAAACAACGGTTGTGAAGTACTAGAAGCTCTGCAAAAATCTACATATGATATCATTCTTATGGATATGCAAATGCCCGAAATGGATGGAATCGAGGCAACTAAATGGATTATTGCTAATTATGATGTTGATCGGCGTCCCGTTATCATTGCTGTTACAGCTTCGGCTCTCAAAGAAGATAGCGATCGCTGTTTTACTGCTGGTATCGATGATTACATTAGCAAGCCAATTCAAATAAATGAACTAAAACAAGCCCTACAACGAGCTGCCCAAAAACTGGGTAGTCATTCAAAATAGATTAGGGACTTAGTTTTAAATAAGATACTGTCTAAGAGCGATCGCAGTGATATCCTACTTGGGTAATGTTTGAGAAGCAATCCAAAATGTTTGATACTGTTTTAACTCATCTTTAGAAACTGTTATTTTCTTCTCATACTTTTTTGTAATCAAATTAACAACTGGCGAGACTTCTTTCCATTTCATATTCGCTGCCGATTTTACTGCGGTTTCAACTGAATCTAAAATCGTCCGATGCCAATATTTCTCTAGTAGGAGATCAAGACAGGATTATATTTACTATGGTAGGGAGAATAGTAAATCAGCCGAATTTCAGTGCCAATAGACTTTACCAGTTGCACAATACGTTTAATAATACGTTTAATAATACGTTTGATAAATTGAGTTCTATCGCTACGAGTTGCTGTCAAGGTTAATTAATAATTACTCAAGTGTAGAGTAAGATTCTTTATGTTCCACTTTGACCAATAATCTACAATAAAATCGCTTTTACGGGTTTTGTTTTTGTGTTTTTTTAGGCGATCGCCCATCCGATTTAACACTCTTCCTATTGTGGTAAATGTAGGAGGTTAAGTAAAGACTATGAATATTACCCAGAAATATCTGAATCATTTGTGTATCTGGCTTTGATCCGCATAATGCTCAGAAATCTTACCCCTTTGAATTCTTAAATAGGTTCTTAAAAAGAATAGGAAAGATTAAAAAAAATTAAAAGTTAGTTAGGTTTAGATAAATTTGGATAAAACTTCGGTGGTTAGTTGGGCTGTGGCTTGCCATCGAAATTTTTTTGCTCTTAATAATCCTAGTTGTTTGAGTTCCGATCGCAAATTGGCTGACTCTTCAACGGCTTGCATAGCATCGGCGATCGCTTTTACATTATAAGGATCGATCGAGATTCCTGCATCTCCAATCACTTCGGGCAAAGAAGATAAGTTAGAACTAATCACAGGCGTACCACAAGCCATTGCCTCTAAAACTGGCAGTCCAAATCCTTCCCATAGGCTCGGAAAAACTAGGGCGATCGCACCTCGGATTAAATTGGGAAGTTCGTTGTAAGTAACATAATCTAAAAACTTTACTAAATGCGATATCTCTAGTTCTCGAACCTGTGCTTGTAAATGCGGAGTGTAACGGCGATCGCTAATACCTGCAATCCAAAGCTGATAATCTTGACGGTTCGGGATTTGATTTTGAAAAATACTAAAAGCCGATATTAACCGATGCAGATTTTTATAGCGATCGTGCCGACCCACATAGAGAAAATAAGGAGGTTGATTTAAGCGGTCTCGATCTTCTTCTAGTGGATAAAAATGCAGATGGTCGTAAGCCAAAAGGATAGGAGTAATTTTAGAGGCAGGAATCTTAAAAAAACTACTGATATCTCTTGCTGTAGCTTGGGAATTACAAATAATATGCTCGGCTTGATTTAAGACTAAAGGCACCCAAAACCGATAATAATGCGTCAAGGACGAAGCGAACCTTGGAAACCTCAAAGGAATAGTATCGTGGATCGTAACTATATAACGACATTTAGTATTTATGGGAGCCTCGGCAATGGGTGAAAATAGAAGATCGGATTTGAGATGATGATAGATATTTGGCAGTTGCCATTGAGTCCAAGCTAAGCGGTGGAGATGTCCTTTTGTCCTATAAACGGGGGTCATTTTTTCTGAAATAATGTGATGTTTAAAGCGATCGACCGCATGTTTAGGAAATGAATCTAATTCGCTCTGGGAGATAAGTAAAGTTGAATCGAGCGAACTACTTAAATGAGCACAAAGATTTTTAGCATAAACGCTTATTCCAGAAGGCTGTGGTGACAAGAAAGATAAATTGACTAGCAAGGACTTATATTAATTTAATTTAATGTTAATTTATAGGAGTTTACTGAACTATTTAACTTAAAACTATCTAAGCACTCTTTACCCAATATGATTAATATACTGAAACAATTAAGACTAATTAATTCAACACAATTGTCGGTAGGAATTGAAGGGAATACCCGTGCGTTTTTTTATATCTATCAAAGATTTATATTCTCCGTTTAGTTCGCGTTCTTGGGCGATCGCCACTGCTACTTTAATTTCTATACCTAAATCTACTAAATCTTCAACTTTGAGATGATTAATTCGTTTCCATGAATATTCCTGTTCTTGGTAATAGCTAAAAGTGATAAAAGGCGATATGCGCTCTACAGTTGCTATGGGAATTCCTAAAATTTCGGTTAACTCTTCAGCATGGGTAAACATAAATCCTTCTTCGCGCAAAGCCATCACGTCATTAGCATAGATAATTGCCACACCCAAACGGTTAACTAGGTCGTCTTTAGAGCAAGTATTAATCTCAACTTTGGGTCGTCCTGCTGCCACTGACTGAAATAGTTTGACATCATCAGGTAATGGTAAATGACGAGGATAGGTTTTAGCTAGATACTCCTGCTTGAACATAAATGCTGTAACTATCTGCCCTAAATACATCGATCCAAACACCACCATCTCAAGTCTGGATGGTAAAAAGGTAGCGATCGCCGAGACTAAAATAAAGCTAATGCCGATCCCGATCCAAGTATTATTTCTGACAACATAACCCGCATAGGCGATCGCCCCACCTCCAACTATAGGCAACAAAGCTACCTTAACCCATGTAGGTGTTTGATTAAACCAAGAGAGCTGAGACATAAGAGTTACCTATTAAAAACCTATTGAAACAGTTAGAAAATTAAAGATTTAGATATTTTTAAGAACTTTTTTCCGCTTCTCTTCATATTCTTCGGCGGTAATAATACCTTGATCGTACAGTTTTTTTAGTTCTCCTAACGATTCGGTGGCATCTTTGATCGATCCAGTAGAAGAGGTGGAGATCGAACCAGAGTTAAACTGACGATTAAATTCGGCATCGGACATAAAAGCCAGCATTAACAATTCAAAAAAGGCGACTATCCCCGGAATCAACGTCCAACAAAATAATAGATAGACTATGCCATAACCAGTTTGCCCTAGATAAAACTTGTGGATGCCAAATCCACCTAAGAAGAAACAGAGAAGAATTGCAACGACTTTTTCTTTCATTGATGCTTTTAGTTTGTGTTTATTGGTTTTTCTTTAAGTAATCAACTAACTTTTGAATCTTTTACCCAGTCTCCCCATAAGATAGACTACCAAAAAAATACCGCCTTGAGCTTCTAATAAGGTTAAATAAAATTGAAAATATGGATTGATGTCTAAGTTGGTATTGATACTGAAGGCGATCGCCCCAACTATAAAAAACGCTATAACCTTTAACTGTCCTTGCTTACTCATATTACTAAATCTTAATTTATCTGGTTAAGCAAAGTTGACATTTTCATAAATTTCTTCAAACGAAATATCAAATTTTACTGTTTGCAAAGATAATTCCGAGCGATCGTTTCTAAATTCTGACAATATCCATTGACCTTGCGTTGTTCTGTTAAGCTGCATTATATAGAATTGATATTCACTAATTAAAATATATTCTCTGAGTTCTGGAATTGAACGATAATAATAAAATTTTTCGCCTCGATCGTAATTTTGACTTGATTTTGATAAAACTTCAACAATCAAAGCTGGATTCATTACAGTTGTTTTTCCCGTGCTGTAATAATTTGGTTCACCTTCAATCAGCATCACATCTGGATATGTTGCCTCTAGGTATGCAGGAATCCAGAGCTTAACGTTACCGATAAATACATTATAGTTTTGCTTTTTAAGTGCAAATTTTAAGTTGGCGGCAAAATTCAAGGCAATCTTAATTATGGTCTGTTGTTCCTCCTGTCATCCTTACAATTTCTCCGTTTTTATACTCGTGTTTTTCGGAGGCGACTTCTTCCATCGCTAGATATTCATCAAAGGTATAAATTTGCTTGATTAATATAGCTGTCATGTTCTTTCTCCACTTAAAGGAATATTCAATTAATAGTTTTAACAAACAGCAAAATCTGTATATTTTCGTAAGTCTGGCGGATTGAAGGCAAGCACGATATCTTCTTTGGGAACGCCTAACTCTACTAATTTATTGGCAATCCCAATTTCTGTACCGTCCTGTTGAATCCAAATTTTTTTGTCAATAATATCTACATGGAGAACAACACCATACATCCGCTTAGAGTTGCGCCAGCCCACATATACAAGCTGATCGCGATCGCGGTCAAAGATAATTTCGGCTTGAATACGTTTATCCCAAACCTGATCTGCTTTTTCAATTATGAAATTTTGGATATGTTGACGATATTGGGTAATGGTATCCATTTGACGATCTCCTCTAAAACGGTGTCGTAGGTAATTAGAAACTATCTGCTGGGATTCCATACGGGGCGTGAGTTATCTGCCACCTTTCTTTTTGTAGCGCAGTTTTTACGGTTTGATGGAATAGATCTCTGGCTGACATAAATTTCCTTTTATAGATCCCATGTTATTGTGCCGAACTAGGGCTTTACTCTTTTTTTAAAACCATCTTAATGTTAAAGATTTATCTCCCAGAAGCCATCACCATTATCGCTAAAAATTGGGAGGACATCTAAGATTGGTTTGTTAAAAATATAAGTATCCGTAAACCTAAGCCCCCAAACTGGAGCAGAAATATTTAGTCTGGTTTGATAGGCAAATAAACTTTCTCGATGTCCGTGAGCATCGCGATCGCCCTCAAATTTTTGCAGATCGTACTTAATTATTTCGGCAATATGGACATAACCTTGAATGGCAAAGGCAGGAAATGTTTCGGGTGTAAATCCAAATTCTTCTAAAATCTCGTGACATCCCCGCCTCAAATGTGGATCGTCAGGAAATCCAAGGGAATGAATATAGATTTTTGGGTGAATAGTTGCCTTGGGTGGAGGTGTATGCACGATTAGAATGCTATGAATCCGAGCCAAATAACCAAGAGCTTCTTCGGGAGATAAAGATATAACTAAGGTCATTTCACAGATTCTTGATGGATCGTTAGTTTAAAAGTAAAAAGACTGAAGAATTTCCTCAGCCTCAATTACCAATTTTACCTAACTCTAAATTACAAAATTTTAACTCAATGCTTAAGAATTATCTCAAAACCGCTTATCTCAAAACTAAAGAGGCATTCAAAGATTCTCTAAGGCTGCGAACTACAGCAATCATGGCAACTCGATCGCTTAAATGATTCACAGCAGAACCAACACCTACGCCCGAAGCTCCTGCGGCGATCGCCATCGGAATTGTCACATCAGTCAATCCAGAGGCACAAAGCACGGGTACGGATACGGCACGGCTAATAGCATAGGCAGCAGCTAGAGTGGGAGCAGCTTTTTCGATTAAGCCCAAGATCCCACTGTGGAGGGGATTACTACTGGTACCGCCTTCGGTTTGAATGATATCTGCCCCACAAGCTACTAACTCTTCAGCTAAGGCAACTTGTAGATCTAAAGGCAGAGTGTGCGGCACTGTGACCGAAAGCAAAGTTTCGGGTAAAAGATTTCTAGTGGCTTTAGTTAGAGCAATCACTTCCAAGCTAGAAAATACTCGTCCTTGGGCATAGAAACTGTCATAGTTACCAATTTCAACTAGATCTGCGCCGGCATTTACGGCTTCAGCTAGTTTTTCGGGAGCGATCGCCGAGACGCATACGGGTAGATTGGTTTGAGCTTTGGTTTGTCTGACTAGGTTGGGATCGGCAGCAATATCGACAAAAGTAGCACCCCCCAAAGTTGCAGCTTCGACAATCATGGACACAGATTTAGGATCGAAATTTTGCAAACCGCTAATAATTTTTAAGGCACTACGGCGATCTAAAGCGGAACGTAATTGGTTATTCATATTATTTGGCATGTTATTGGAGTTTACGCGAGTGGTTAAGTCTACTTAATATACTTAAAAATTCTCCACAAATTAAGCTAGAAATTAATTAGGTAATTAATAAGTGAATGTGCAAGTGAATTGGGTAGAGAATTCGATCTAACATTTCCCCGCAGATTTCATAAACAATTTGCCAAAATATTAACAACAGCGTCAAATTAAGAACTAGAATACAAATTGCTTCTCTGTGTATATCTAAGTAAATCTACTCAATATTTTTGTTCAATATTTGCTCATTATTCTTGTATGCCTAAAATTCTTGTTTCCGATCCCATTGACCAAGCTGGTATTGACATCCTTTCACAGGTTGCTAGTGTTGATATAAGAACTAACCTTACACCTGAAGAGTTGGTACAGGCGATCGCTGAATATGATGCCATTATGATTCGCTCTGGAACTAAGTTGACTAAAGAGGCGATCGAAGCGGGTAAAAATCTCAAAATTATCGGTCGGGCAGGCGTTGGTGTTGATAACGTAGATGTGCCTACTGCTACTCGTCAAGGCATTGTGGTTGTAAATTCGCCTGAAGGTAACACAATTGCGGCGGCTGAACATGCGATCGCGATGATGATGTCATTATCACGATTTGTGCCAGAAGCAAATGCCTCGCTTAAATCTGGGAACTGGGATCGCAAGAGCTTTACAGGCGTTGAAGTTTACAAAAAAACCCTTGGCATTGTCGGTTTAGGCAAAATTGGCTCCCATGTAGCAACCGTGGCAAAAGCAATGGGGATGAAACTCTTGGCATACGATCCATTCCTTACAGCCGATCGCGCCGAACAATTAGGTGTGAATTTGGTCGAGCTAGAAATTTTATTGCGTGAGTCCGACTATGTAACTTTGCACATTCCTAAAACCAAAGAAACTCACCACATTATCAATGCTGAAACCCTAGCAATGATGAAGCCCAATGCCCGCATAATTAATTGTGCCAGAGGTGGAATTATCGATGAAGTGGCTTTAGCCGCCGCCTTAACTAATGGCACGATCGCTGGGGCGGCAATTGATGTGTTTGAAAACGAACCCCTCGAAGCCGACTCACCCTTAAGAACTGCTCCATCTAATCGTTTGGTGCTAACTCCACACCTTGGGGCATCGACCGAAGAAGCTCAGGCTAATGTGGCGATCGACGTTGCCGAACAAATTCGCGATGTATTACTAGGTTTACCCGCCCGTGCTGCGGTGAATATTCCCGGACTACGCGCCGATGTCTGGCAAAAACTCAAACCTTACTTGCAACTTTCGGAAATGTTAGGAAATCTCGTGGGGCAATTAGCAGGTGGACGGGTGGATAGCCTCGATGTGCGCTTGCAGGGTGAAATTGCCAATAGTAACAGCCAGCCTATTGTCGTTGCGGCTTTGAAAGGTTTATTGTCTCAAGCATTGCAAGAGCGCGTAAATTTTGTGAATGCTAGTTTAGAAGCAAAAGAACGGGGCATTAGAGTTACAGAAACCAGAGATGGGGCGATCGAAGATTATACGGGTTCGCTCAGTCTTACGGCGAAAGGTAGTCACGGTCAGCAATCGGTGACGGGAGCGTTATTGGGCAAGGGTGAAATCCGCATTACCAGTATTAATGATTTCCCAATTAATGTTGCGCCCACTCACTATATGCTTTTGACTTTGCATCGCGATATGCCGGGGATTATTGGCAGAATTGGTTCGCTATTAGGCACGTTTAACGTGAATATTGCTAGTATGCAGGTGGGTCGGCGGATTGTGCGGGGTGAAGCAGTAATGGTGATTAATATTGACGATCCTTTGCCAAGCGGACTATTGGATGAAATCGGTCATATTCAGGGTGTGACTGATGCGTTTATGGTTAATTTGTAGGCTTTATTCCTATCGATTTCTTAAAGTTAATTTAGTTAATAATACATAATGCTTACGCCTGCTCAATTTGGGACATTAACCCAAGGCATGGGAATTTTAGTTTTGATCCTGACGCTAGTTACGGCTATAGCTTTTGGGCGATCGCTGGGCTGGAGATTTAGGATGGTGGGGATCACTTCGTTTGCAGTGGTTCTGACGGCGGGGCTATTCGCGCTATCCATAACTCCCATTACGCGAACGGCGGTTTTGGGCTCTGTCCCTTACTCGCTGGTTTACGATCGCTCTGGTCCAGAAGCTGTAATTGTCGTGCCATCGCAAATTACCCCAACGCAGCTAGAAGCAACTCTAAAGCAAGCGGCTGTTAATTTATTTTCTTCGGGTCGAAATAGTTTGGGGACAAGCTCTAAATTAAAAATTAGGGCAAGAATCATCCTGCATCCTAGTAAGGGGATTTCCAAACTTGTTTATGTAGGTGAAGTGCAAAGTTCCTTACGCAAACGTAACGATCCCGACATGGTGGTAAAAGTATTTAGCGATCGCCTGCCAAACAAAACATCTAACACGCAAAATCTTTAAAGATGTCCATATATCTTGATTATGCTGCAACTACTCCAACCCGACCTGAAGTTATCGATCTGATTACTTCAGTTTTAAAAGAGCAGTGGGGTAATCCCTCCAGTTTACATAATTGGGGTGAGCGTTCAACTATGGCGATCGAGAGGGCTAGGCTGCAGGTGGCTGACTTAATTAATGGCGATCCCGAAGGTGTAATTTTTACATCTGGCGGAACCGAAGCTAATAATCTGGCATTGTGGGGAATTACACATCAGTATTCAGAACCTCAGCATTTAATTATTTCAGCAGTCGAACATTCAGCGATCGCCCAGCCTGTCAAAATCCTCAAACAAATGGGTTGGTCTGTAACCGAACTTCCTGTAGATCGATCTGGATTGATAAACCCTCAAGATTTACTAGCGGCAATTCAAGCCAATACAGTTTTAGTTTCGGTAATCTATGCCCAAAATGAAATTGGTACAATCCAACCGATTCAAACATTAGGCAAAATTTGTCGAAATGCTAAAGTGCTTTTCCATACCGATGCCGTGCAAGCGATCGGGCGTATAGAGATAGATTTAGAAGTTTTACCCGTGGATCTGATGTCGATTTCTAGCCATAAAATCTATGGTGGGCAAGGAGTTGGAGCTTTGTATGTCCGTCCAAATCTAAATCTAGAGTTAATGCCTTTACTTTTAGGTGGAGGACAGGAACGAGGACGTAGATCGGGAACAGAATCCGTAGCGGCGATCGCTGGGTTTGGACTAGGGGCAGAGATAGCTAAAGCTGAAATTACCACCGAGTCTGTAAGATTGAGAACTTTGAGCGATCGCCTTTTTACCGAACTCAAAGATATTCCCGACCTCACTCCCACTGGCGTACAAGGTAGCTTAAGATTGCCCAATCATGTCAGTTTTTGTCATAGCTCTATGGATGGACGGCGCATTGTTAGAGAAATGAATGCGGCTAAAATCGGAATTAGTGCGGGTTCTGCTTGTAGTAGTGGAACTTTGGTGCCAAGCTCAACGCTATTAGCAATGGGATTTAATCGCAATCAAGCTCTAGGATCGCTACGCATAACTTTAGGCTTGCATACTACACCTTCCGATATCGAGCAAACGATTTTAGCCCTCCAAAAAATCCTTACTTAGTTTGTTATTTGATTAGCCTCTAAAGCTTTTACCGATTGTTCCTTAAAGCTGTGAGTTTGCATCAATTAGCCCGTGCTGCTATGTTTAGAGTCGATCGAAGTTTAATTGATTGGGTCAACAGCCAACAATTGAAGGAACTTGTAATTCACGCAATTAGACCTAAATATCAAATTATGATACTCATTTTGGGTAGACATTTCGATCGCCCTCATGCGTAAAATAATCTAAGTAGAAATTTTCTGAGTTTATTTTTCTGCCACCGATGCCTCATGTCCACAATTTAATCTAGATTTTTAATTTTATTTCTATCCTAACTTTCAGTTAATTCTCAGGATTAACCAGTAATGTCAATTAGCAAATCTAATCAGTAATAAATTTTTATAGTAATTTTTATAATAAATAATAATGAATAGCGATCGCCTTCAAGCTGAATCTAGCCGACTATCTCTCGAACGTCTAATTAATGCTGTGGATTCTAACGAGGCAAATAATAGTAACAGCGATGTAATTAGAGACTTAACCAAATATCCCAAATCCATAGCTGCAAAATATTTTTATGATGACTTGGGATCGGAATTATTTGAACGGATTTGCGAACTGCCCGAATATTATCCCACTCGAACTGAAAGGACGATTTTACAAATGTATGCCTCAGAAATTGCCACGATTACTGGCTCTTGTGAATTAGTCGAGCTAGGTAGTGGCAGTGCGATTAAAACTCGAATTTTACTAGATACTTATCAAAGTCTTAAATATCCCCTACGTTACATTCCCATTGATATTAGTGCGGGAATTTTAGAAACCAGTGCTTTCGATCTACTAAATGATTACCCCAGTCTAGAAGTACATGGCTTGGTAGGTACCTACGAATTAGCATTGCAACGCCTTAATAGCTTTAAACCCCATCATTTATCGACTCGGATGCTGATATTTTTGGGTAGTACGTTAGGTAATCTCAATCCCCAAGAATGCGATCGCTTTTTCGAGCAAATTACAGGCGCATTACAGGCAGGAGATTATTTTTTACTTGGCATTGATTTACACAAATCTAAAACGCTCTTAGAACCTGCATACAATGATGCCCAAGGCATAACCGCAGAATTTAACCTCAATATGTTACGTCATCTCAACTATAGATTTGATGGCAATTTCGATCTAGCCAAGTTTAAGCACCAAGCTATTTATAATGACTATCAGCACCAGATTGAAATGTATTTACAAAGCCAAGTAGCTCAAACTGTAAATTTGCGATCGCTCGATCTATCCATCCATTTAGAAGCAGGTGAAAAAATCTTAACCGAGATTTCGCGAAAATTTGACCTTTCCCATCTCAAACAAGACTTAAATAGCAAAGGGCTAAAGCCTATTAAAACTTGGACTGACTCACAACAATGGTTTGGCATGATTCTCTGTCAACAAATTGGCTAAAAACTAATCTAATTTGCATAAATGCCCACCACGGGCTGAATCTCTAACATCTACCGATCTTACATATTCAAACATTCAGGATTGATTCTAAAAGTATGAATCTTAAAGCTGAGTTGGTTGGGGAAGTTTGAATTAGTTTATTTTTTTTGGATTAACCACAGACTTCACATATATTTGAACCTTACCTAGAGTTTGTCAAATAATATTTGGGGATTAGGGGGTGTGGGGGCTTCGCC
>Ga0163154_10006177_pt1 | contig 14792 bp, 9 predicted proteins | sample OliLakLV19MP9P1_FD_148649 | JGI IMG/M metagenome (GOLD analysis project Ga0163154, IMG submission 148649) | Freshwater microbial mat bacterial communities from Lake Vanda, McMurdo Dry Valleys, Antarctica - Oligotrophic Lake LV.19.MP9.P1 | ecosystem: Environmental > Aquatic > Freshwater > Lake >... | reverse complement strand
CTTTATATACGTACAACTTGCGCGGTGATTTGGCACGATTGCCGCGCCTGTATACATTCTTGCGCCAATTACGGCGCGAAGCAGCAGGCGATGTTTTGCTGCTGGATTTAGGCGACTCGTGCGCGCCGGAGGTATGGCCTTGTGAGGTGACGGAAGGGCGCTCAACGTTGATCGCGCTCGATGCGATGGGCTATCACGCCGCCAACGTCGAAGGCATCCTGACCGACTCCAGCCGCGACAAATTGAGCGATCAAGTGGCGCTGGCACTGGTGGACTTGGCTCATCCGCAGATGTGGAAAAATATCGCCTTAACTTGTGAGAATCCGCCCCTGAATCGTATTGGCGACTCCTCGCCGCTGACGATTTCGCTGTGTCCTGCTCCCGCCGTCACACTCATGAATCAGACGCTCACCCTCGCTGCGATTAATGCCAGACAAGTCGGATCGGTGATGCTTTCTGGCGATCCATTCACGCTTGAAAATCATACCGTTCACGACTTGCCTTCCACGACACCCGCCGATTCAACTATCGCAGGCGTGATCGATTACATCCGCGCCGAAGCCCGTCTATATAGGAACAGACAAAATAAGCCCTGAATAAGTGGCATTACGCTCTAATCCCTCCTAAAATAAAGGGCATTGACCGACGCAAAACTGAGGAAACTTCATGCGCCGCTTATTGCTTATTACATTAGTCATTTTTTTTGTTATCCCGTTTTTGGCCCAAGCCCAAGATTTAACGGAAACGTATGTCTCGGAAGCTGAAGGCTATGTCTTTAATTATCCGTCGGATTGGGTGATTGAAGTGGATAGCGATGGCTTTCCGCTGCTTTCTAGCGCCGATTCCACCATTTTTACCGTGTTCTTCGGTACAGCTTATGTAAATGAGATATCAAGAGGGTCTAACGATCCCGACAAAGCCCTACAGCGTGTCCTGACGGATGTGGGCGCTGATCTGGAAGGGCAAATGGAACTGCGCGAAATCGGCGGCAGAGACAGCGCCCTCGTCCAACCGATAACGATGAGTGGGTCAACCGGTTTAGCCGCGCTGATCGCTTTCGACGGCGGCGGCTTCGGTGCGATGATTGCCTTCGCGGGAAACGAGGATGATCTCGTGCAGAACCAGGAGACATTATTGGCTGTTTTAGAGTCCTTTAATGCCGCCGCCGAGAATACACAATCCACTCAGACGACTCAAACCACCACGACTCAAACCACCACGACTCAGTCCAACGTCGCTGCTCAATTAGACGATGCCGACGGCGATTGGGAAGACGCAATTGCGGAATTAGAATCCCTCGGCATGATTCCTGAAGGGGGTCGGTTGGTGTTTGAGGAAGACAGCGCGTTTTTTAGTGGGCGCGGCAGTTTCTTCACCGGACTCGCCAGCAGTTTACCGAATACCCATATCGTGATGGCGGCGGAATTGTCGTTCACGGTGGGTTCAACCTCGGAAACAGAAACGTGTTCGCTGCTGGCGCGGGTGGTAACGGATAACCAAGGGAACGCTACAACCTATCTTGATGTGGGCATTGATAACGAAGGGTCGATCTATTTCGCGAATTTACTCAGTGACGGCGAATTTCCCTCGCAGAATTTAGCGCAGGATGTTGATTTTAGTGAGCCGCTTCATCTGTTATTCCTCGCTGTCGATGACCAGTTGACAGTATATGTGAACGGCGAATTGAGGGCGGAAGGCGTGGAGATCGAGGAAAACAGTGGAACGTATGGCATCGCACTGCGCGGCGCAGGTGCGGGGGCGCGATGTGAAGGGCGCAATATCTGGGTAGTACGTGTCGGCTCGTTTACGCCGAGCGAATGCAGCATCAGCAGCGCTAACAACGTCAATAAACGCAGCGGACCCGGCACGAATTTCGATCAAGCTGGACAGCTTAGGGCGGGTACGACCCTACAAGTGATAGGGCAAGCGACGGGTGCGGATGGATTTGTCTGGTGGCAGTTAGAAGACGAAACGTGGGTAAGGGCGGATATAGTAAACGAAGACGGCGACTGTGAGAGTGTGCCACAGGTCAATCGTTAAAACCTATAAAAATTACTTGCATATACAAAAAAATCCTTTATCCTTAGAAGGATTTCCTAAATACACGCAACAGGAGTTTTTTAGAATGCGTAGATTACGTATCGCGCTGCTGCTTACTTTGGCCTTGAGCCTTTCGGTTGTTTTCACTGCTGCCGCACAAGATGCCACCGAAGAACCGGATACTGCCATCCTCACCCTGCCGATTTTGGCGGATGGCGAACCAATCGATACGTCTTTCGACAGCGATCTGGACGGCCAACTTTTCGCGTTTAATGCGACTGAGGGCGATGTTGTCACCATTAGCATGACCCAAGCCGAAGACAGCACGCTTGATCCATATATCATCCTCTTGGGTGATGATGGCGCAGTTTATGCCAACGATGATGACACTGGTGGCAATCTGTCTTCTTTAATCGAAGACTTCACCATTCCGAAATCCGGCAGCTTCTTTATCTTGGCGACCACTTACTCCGGCATCCGCGACGGCTCAATCTCCGCTGATGATGGCACTGTTGTCGAAGGGCTAAATTACAGCATCGAAGTCAGCGGCAACACGCAACCGGAAGACATCACCGAAGGCTTTCAATATTTCGCGGGAAAGCTCGAAATTGGCGATACCGTGACGGTTGAAATCACACTCGAAGCCCCGATCTTCTATGTCACCTTCATTGCGGAAAAAGGCCAAACTATCAGCGTCGGCGCTCAAGGCGTGGATGGCGATGGCGATAATCTGCCCGACGTGGACACGCTGCTCTATCTGTTCGATTACGCAGGCAACCGTCTGACCGTCGATGACGACAACGGCGATGCGCCGCTTGCTTCGCTTATTGCTAACTTTGAAGTGCCGCAAGACGGCCTGTACTTCGCCTTCGTAACCGCCTATAACTTTGCGGATGCGACCACCGAAGAATGGGATTCTGCGGGTCAGATCGAAATCAGCGTTCAGTAATTTTGGATATGTACTTGAAGGAGCAAGGTTCGTCCTCGCTCCTTCAACCAATTCTTTGCTAAGGCCGCGCTTTATTCTTCATCTTGTGTTCCTCGGTAACTACTCAACCCTATTTTTGGAGAGGAATCAATATTAAATTCATTTTAGTGCCTTTTTTGGTCACTCAAAATTGAGGTTAGGGCGCTATTGCAAGAAAATCCAATTTAACTGTGATATGTGAAAACCATTAAGTGTAAACAAAGTGACCATTATAGGGCATACTCTCAACTATATGGTGTTCATTTACGCGATATTTCACTGACGATAAATTGATTTTTTGAATTGAAACAGGCTGAGTAGTTACAGAAGCTTTTGTTACTAAGATATTCGTTCATTAATGCGGAAGCGACGAGATTTGAACTCGCGATCTCTGCCTTGACAGGGCAGCATGTTAACCGCTACACCACGCCTCCATGTGTTAACGATTTCCATAATAGCACAGTCTTTTCGGCTGTGTCAAGACGAAATATGCCCTTGATGCTGCCAATTGTCGCTGGATTTAAAATGAAAAGAAAAATAACGAAGTTTGTAAATAATGTGGCATAAGTTAGATTTTTGACTATCATTAAGAGGAGTACTGTCGCTATAAAAAGGATGTCGATTGTGCGCCTGCGATCTGAATTCCGTATCGTTGCCATCTACGTTATCTTAGCCGGAGTATGGATTATTGGGTCTGATCTGTTCTTAGACGCGCTCTTGGGTAAATCGCCGGATACACTTCAATTTTTTCGGACGTTTAAGGGATTGTTTTTCGTCATCGCAACCGCACCGCCGCTTTATTGGGCTTTACATCGGGAAATTTCCGCACGGGAAAAAGCGCAAGAAGAACTTCGCAATCTAAACCTCGATCTGGAACACAAAATTACGGCGCGTACCGAGGAACTCAGTGCGATGCGAGAAGAAATGCTGCATCTTGCACGGGTGAAATCACGTTTTATCAATGATATTATCCACTCACTGCGAACACCCATCACATCAATCAACTTGCGCTTAGAATTGTTGGATAAACTCCCCCATGAAGAATATCCCCGCCATATGGATGGCCTTAAACGCCAAACCGAGCAGTTAAATGCGCTCATTGTGGGTGTTTTGGATTTGGTCTACTTGGAAGAACAGGGACTAGAGCGTGAGCAAAGCGCGGTTAACCTGAATACTGTTGCATTGCAAATTGTGGAGGCACATCAGGACATCGCGCAAGACGCTGACCTAAAGTTGGTGTTTTATCCAGCAGAAAATTTGCCGCTTGTGATGGGAGGCAGCAACCACCTTGGGCAGATGATTGCTAATCTGATGACGAATGCCATTAAATATACCGCCGTCGGACAGGTAACGCTGACGACGTTATTCGATGACGTGCGTAACATGGTACGCATGGAAATTAAAGATACGGGGATGGGCATTGACCCAGAAGATCTGCCGCGCCTGTTTGACCGCTTCTTCCGCAGCAAACGCGCCGCTAAATCGGGCATCCCCGGCACAGGGCTAGGACTGGGTATCGTACGCGAAGTGCTGGATTTATATGGTGGCGATATTGAAGTAAAAAGCAAAATCGGCGAAGGCACGACCTTTATTTTATGGCTGCCCCCTGCTGAACCCCACCAAAGGAACAAGCCCTAATTTTTTGCTGTTCGGCTCTCTGTTTTAGCGTAATCGACGTGTACAATCAATACTCCTTTATTGAATTGATAGAGAGTCGTGTGTATTTATGACGCTGCTCCTTGGTATTGAATCAAGCTGTGACGAAACATCTGCGGCGGTTGTGCGGGATGGAAAAGCCATCCTTTCCAACGTCGTTGCCTCGCAAATTGATCTCCACGCCCATTATGGTGGGGTTTTCCCAGAAATTGCCAGCCGCGCTCATGTTGAAGCCATTTCTAAAGTGGTCGATCAGGCGATGGAAGATGCAGGTACATCGTATAACCAGCTTGATGCTATCGCCGTCACGCGAGGACCCGGATTGGTCGGGTCTTTGTTAGTCGGCATTAACTACGCCAAAGGCTTGGCGCTGATGACCAATAAACCGCTGCTGGGGGTGAATCATTTAGAAGGGCATGTTTACAGCCTCTGGCTGACTCCACCTTTTAGAGAGATCGTTTTTCCGGTTCTGGTGCTGATCGTCTCCGGCGGGCATACCGAACTGCTGCTGATGAAGGATCACGGCGTTTATGAACGACTCGGCGGCACTTTGGATGATGCAGCGGGCGAGGCTTTTGATAAAGTGGGGCGGATGCTGAGTCTGCCGTTCCCCGGCGGGCCAAATATCGAACGCGCCGCACAGATGGGCAACCCTATTGCCTATCATTTCCCACGCGCTAAACGCGACGAAAGCTATGATTTTAGCTTTTCCGGCTTAAAGACTGCCGTCATGCGAGAGGCAACGGTTGCTTCCTCGCCAGAATCACGCAAAACACGCGGCGAGAAAAAAATTCAACTGCGCTCCGATGTCTCGGTGAATGATGTCGCTGCCAGCTTTCAAGAAGCCCTCATCGAGATTCTGGTGGAAAAAGCAGATCGTGCCGCGAAAGCCCATAACGTCACGGAAATCTTTATTTCGGGCGGTGTAAGCGCCAATCAACGGCTGCGTGCCGCCATGCGGAAGCAAACTGATCTCCCTGTGCGCTATCCGCCGCTGAATCTTTGTACCGATAATGCCGCGATGATCGCCGCCGCTGCCCATTATCGCTATGAGGCGCAGATCAAAGCCGGGACGCTGCCCGATCATGATGACATGGATGTCGTCCCGATGTGGCCTCTGACGAGCGCGGCATACGACGGCTAACGCTCCGGCTAACACTTTCTCGACAAGGTGCTTGGTTTATCTCCACACAATGCGCGACAAAATTCATCGATCAATGCAGGAAAGCGCGTCTCTTTTCATATAATCTGAAGTTATTGACCAAACAGGCAGGCGTACTGCCTCTACAGATAACAAGGATTAGTGGTATGGAACGGTTTTCGCGCTGGGTGATTTTAGGATTAATGCTTGTCCTGCTCGTGCCGCTGTTCAGCACACAAGCGCAAGACGATTTAGATGAGGTGTTGCAAGCGGTTCTGGATACCACCTTTGAAAGCACAGGGCCAGCGGCAGTATTACAAGTTACAACACCGGACGGCACTTGGTCGGCGGCAGCGGGTCGCGTCGATATGGAAGAAGATGCCCCTCCTACTCTTGAAAGCCGTTTTCGCATCGGCAGCACCTCCAAAACTTTTGTCGCGGTGGTCGCGCTCCAATTGGTCGAGGAAGGAGTCATTACATTAGATGACCCCATCAGCATGTGGCTGCCATCCGACCTTGTGGAAAATTTACCCAATGCTGAAACGGCAACAATCCGTCAGCTTTTGAGTATGCGGAGCGGCATTCCCGAATATCTCCAATACGCTTTCTTTAACGCTGTTCTTGAAGAGCCGCAGCATCTTTGGACAGCCACGGAAGTGCTGACCTATGCGTATGACAAAGAAGCCTATTTTGAACCGGGCAGTGCTTTCCGGTATACCAATACCAATTTTGTCTTGATGCAGCTTGTTCTCGAAGCCGCCACCGATCAACCGCTGCATGTTTTGGTGCGTGAGCGCATTCTTGATCCACTTGGCCTCGAGAACACGTACACACAAATTCAGGAAGACCTGCCCGATGGCATTGCTCACGGATACTCTGATTTAGATGGCAGTGGGGAACTGGTCGATGTGCGGGATTACAACGATGGGGCTGGATTAGGAGATGGGGCGCTGGTTTCCACAACAGGCGACCTCACCCGTTTTTACCAGGCACTTCTGCAAGAACGCACTTTATTGAGCGAAGAGTCGATGCAGGAACTGCTCAACTTCCAAGATACGGGGGAAGATGGCAGTTACAGCTTCGGATTAAACGAATACCAAACATCTTGGGGAGAAGCGGTTGGTCATCCTGGAGGCGTTATCGGATTTAGCGCGATTGCCCTTTATCTGCCCGATCAAGAGCTTATTTTCGTAGGGCTTTTCGCCAATGATGCGACGGATTTGTTATCCATCGTGACCGACGGCTTAACCGCTGTGCTGGGTGAGTTGTAAATAACCTGAATTTCGGATAGTGTTTTCGTTCTATCCCCACCCCTAAATCCCCTCCCCACTTCGTAGAGAGGGGACTTAAAGAACCATTGCGAACCGTTTTTCTCCCCTTCACCATGCAATGGCTGAGGGTCGGGGGATGAGGACATCACAAAAGTTAATCAAAGTACGCTATCCAAAACTGAGGTTAAATAGACATTTGCGGGAATCTGAATCAAAAAGAGCGCATCCTAGGGTGCGCTCTTTGCGATGTCAGATCATCAGGCACTAGACGCGGGTGACGTAGGAAGAGTCTTCGGTCTTGACGCGAATAGTATCGCCCACGTTCACGAACATCGGCACTGTAACCGTAAGTCCGGTTTCGACAGTGACCTTTTTGGTGGGATTATTGGCGGTGTTGCCAGCGACAGCCATATCAGAATCGGTAACTTTATAATCAACGATGGTCGGCAGTTCATAATCGATGATTTCGCCCTCATAGCTGTTGAGGGTGAGGCGCATGTTTTCCTTCAGATAAACCAGATCATCGCCAAAGACATCGCGGCGCATCTGCGGCTGTTCATAAGTTTCGGTATCCATGAAGGTCAGGAATTCATCGTCGCCGTAGAGGTATTCCACCTCGACATGATCCATACGGATGTCTTGCACACGGTTGCCGGAAGGATACGTGCGCTCAAACGTAGACCCGGTACGCATGTTGCGAACCTGAACGCGAATCGTCGCGCCGCCGCGCCCCGTCTTGTTATGGGTGTAATTGATGACCTTAAGGATATCGGTCTCTTCGAGATAGGTCGTGCCTTTGCGAAGTTGGTTTACATCAATCATTGCTTATTTCTTATTGCTCCACTGATTACGATATGGCGCACAGTATATCAGAAAACGGATTGAGTCGAGAGTGTTGATGTTTTCAGCGTCTCGCTAGAGCGCCGCATCAATTTCTTTGCGAATCTTGGCGTTTCTCTGCGCCTTTGCGGTTTATGTTGAACTCTTGTCGCTTAAAACCCGCGTCCATTGCTGGAACTTGTTCCGGGGAGCGTATTCAAGAATTCTTCATTCGTTTCATATTGGCGGAAGTTATTCAGCAGTTGCTCGGTTGCGCCCACCAGCCCGACGCTTTCGTTTTCTGCCAGATGACTCCACATACGCCGCAGGGTATACACGCGCTGCAACACATCCGGCCCCAGCAGCAGTTCTTCACGCCGGGTCGAGGATTGTTCGATGTCGAAAGCGGGGAAAATACGGCGTTCCTGCAACTTACGGTTGAGATGCAGTTCCATGTTGCCCGTACCCTTAAATTCTTCGTAGATGACATCATCCATTTTGCTGCCTGTATTGACGAGGCAGGTAGCGATGATCGTCAGGCTGCCGCCTTCTTCAACATTACGCGCCGCACCAAAAAAGCGTTTCGGCGGCTGCACCGCGGACGGATCAAGACCACCGGAGAGGGTTCGTCCGCTGCTAGGGACGACGAGGTTATAAGCGCGAGCCAAGCGGGTGATGCTATCGAGCAAAATCACGACATCGCGCCCGACTTCGACCAGACGTTTCGCCCGTTCCAGCGCCATTTCCGCCACGCGCACATGCTGATGAATCGGATCATCAAAGGTTGACGCGATCACTTCCGCATCTACCGAGCGATCCATATCGGTCACTTCTTCTGGACGCTCACCAATCAGGGCGATCATGAGATGGACATCCGTATACTTTTCGCTGATGGCGTTGGCAATATCCTTGAGGACAGTAGTTTTACCCGCTTTCGGCGGCGACACAATTAGCCCACGCTGTCCGCGACCAATCGGCGCGATTAAATTCAACATACGTGTCGATAAAATGCGCGGATTAGTTTCTAAATTAAAGCGTTCAAGGGGGAAAATTGGCGTAAGGTCTTCAAAATGCGGACGCTGCTTGGCTTCTTCAGGATTTAACCCGTTGACGGCATCGACCCGTAAAAGGCCATAATATTTTTCCGAGTCTTTAGGATCGCGCACTTGCCCGATAACCATATCGCCTGTGCGTAGATTAAAACGCTTGACCTGCGATTGGCTGACGTAAATGTCATTGGGGCCGGGAAGGTATTTATCCGCCCGTAGGAAGCCGATGCCATCATCGACGATTTCCAGCACGCCGCCGCGCAATTTATGGCCTCGGCGTTCAGCTTCACTCCGCAGCAAGCCAAGGATCAAGTCTTGTTTTTTCAAGCGGCTAAAGCGTGGGACACTGTTTTCCCGTGCTAAGCTGCGTAATTCGTCTAAAGTTTTGTGTTCGAGTTGAGCAATTTCCATAGTGTTTGGTCGAGCGGCGAGGATAAATAAACCGTCGTGCCGCCGGCCTCCTTTCATATTTTGGGGGTATCTAAATAAAAAAAATAATCAGTTCATGGTTAGTTTTTGGTTTCAATAGCGGTGCGATCCAGCGCGAAATAAGTCATACGCAAGATCAGAGCAAATGTCCACCTAATTTAGGGTAAAATCCGGTCTGCGCGGGCGGGCAGCAGACACACCATAGGTTCAGGATTTTCGTGGGATACGGGGGTTTCCCCGGATTATTTTCGTTAAAGCGCGTGGTCTTTATGGTTCAGGCACAAATATAACATAATTTTCCTGTAAGGTCAAATAAATTTTTAGATCGGATGCAACAGATGCAAACTGCCTGTTCAAAGAAATGGTATTTTCGATGTTGACCAGTCGATCTTGCTTACGACGTGCCTACACTCTAAAGTAAGCAAAGGCATTTTTGTGTCCAACTTTTTGAGGTCAGTACAGGCTAGGGGGTGAGGTCAACCCCAAACGCCGCAGGCAGCGCCGCTACAATTTTGACCGTCTCCACGCTGACCGTCACCACCCGTTTGACCAACTCCACAATATAGCGCTCACCATCGTCATTCACGCTCGTGCGCCAGCGATTCGGGTCGCTCGTTACCGTCTCGCCGTCTTTTTTCACGGCGTAGCGTTCCAGCACCCACTCCAACGCGCTCAAACTGCCCAATTTATAAGCAAACGCTTCTGGCGGAACACCGCGCAGGCTCAAATGGGGATTGACCGTTACAACGGTGCGCGTTTTATCGAGCCGCATTTTGTCTTTAACCCGGTAGACCTCACGGGCGGGGGCATTCGGGGCGTAATGGGCTTCCAGCGGATAGGGCGCAGCCGTTTCGTAGTTAACATGTAAATCCGCCAGCTTGCGTCCGGCTTCCACAAATTGCCAGAAGACCTCACCCCTAAATCCCCTCTCCACTGGCTGTAGAGGGGACTTTGCATCCGTATCTTCCCCGACAAACGGAAGTCGCGGCAGTTCGCGCTTAAGCACATCAGCAAACTTACGGCGGTATTCGGGGTGATGCAACATGCCGTAGACATAATAGAAAATATCGGCTTTGGTGATCGTTTCATCCCCATACCGCGCCCGGAACTGACTCAGCGCCCAATCGGTGATGTTGTCGCGCCGGTTGCTGCCGTCCTCATCATAGCTGTATAGTGGAAAGCACTGAGAATCGCCTGTAAAATGTAAATCGACAATGCTTTTTGTCATTAAACAGTGAAAAGCGGATTTGTTACCTGCTGCAACAATACAGATCACGCGATTTTCCTGCTCCGTTTGCAATGTGGGGAAAATACGCGGGAAAACATAGACTTCCTCATTCAAGATGCGATCAAAATAGAGATGCTGTTTACAAAAGGGACGATACAAGCTCGTGCGGATTTTGCTTTCGTCAAAGTCGGCGTAGCGCCCACGCTGCAAATCGAGCTTAAGATCACGACTCCATTTGATACGGTCATAATTGACGAAAGCATCAATATCGGGCTTAACGGGAGTGCGTTGATAGCGCCCGACTTCCCCATTGTAATTATCAATGAAGGTACGTATTTCCGCCGTCAGTTTTTCCCGATCAAAGTCATAGACCACATCATCACGGTGAGTCTTCACCCCATTAGAATAGACCTTAAAAATGGCCTCGACATCGCCCGTGCCTTTTTGTGATTTGGTGGCCTTGCTGCCGATGGAAATTAACGTGGCGAATTCGTCTGTGCCGCCTGCCGTGAGCCAGTTATGTTTTGCGTCCGGTGTGAGGGGCTGCCAAGGGACATTTGAAAGAACCTCACCCCCTGCCACGCTCATAGGATGCACAACCTCACCCCCCGGCCCCCTCTCCATTGCATGGAGAGGGGGAGTCATGGGAGCGGAGGGGAGTTCTTGAGGCTGGGCTTTAAGGGCTGTTTCAAGGGCAGCGATGACATTTTGGGTCTGGTGCAACACGTCATCATTCGTAAAACGCACTACACGAAAGCCGATTGCTTCAAGCCACTGTTGGCGAAGCGCATCTTCTTCGGAAGTATATTGATGAATGTCACCATCGACTTCGACGATTAAGGCTGCCTCCGCGCAATAAAAATCCACGATAAAGCGCTCAATGCTGTGTTGTCGCCGAAATTTTGCACCTACAATCTGACGATTACGTATTTGCTGCCAAAGCCTATTTTCTGCCGAAGTTGGCTCGTGCCGCATCTGCCGCGCTAAAGGCTTAAGATTTTCCCAAATTTCGGGCGGCGCACTGCGCTTTCCATTTAACTTCCCGCGCCATGTTTCCCCCTCTCGATTTGAGTTCAACGCTGCCGCCTCGCGTGATTCTTCATCTCGATTTGAGTTCAACGCTGTCGCCTCGCGTGATTCTCCATCTCGATTCGTGTTCAACGCTGCCTCCCCCTCTCCATGCAATGGAGAGGGGGCTGGGGGGTGAGGTTCTTCCCCCTCATTTGGCTTAATCACGTCTGCCAACCACGTTAATTTTTCATCCTTCGTCCAGAATTCCGGTACGCGATAATACAACATCACTGGCTTTTCGGTACGCTGCGGGAGGCGGATCGCCAGCGTAATGCCTACACCGACCTGAATGCCAAAAACATTATGCTTTGTGCCACTCAATTTGGGATTTTGCCGTATATTGCCATGCAAATCGAGGTGATAAAGGATGTCGTAGTCTTGCAAAAGATGCTTTCTCATGCCATCCATCGCCCGTCCGTCGATAAAGCTGTTGTTGCTGACATAACAAACGATGCCGCCTTCCGCGCCTAAGCGGTCTGTCGCCCAGCGGAAGAACTTCACGTAAGGATCGGCGAGGGCGTTCTTATTGCTGGCGGAAGAATCGCGCCCATACGTCTTTTTCACCTGATCTTGTAAGCCCTTATAGCGGCGGTTCTTGTTGTTGGCGTTTTCGTCGCCTTGATTGGCGTTATAGGGTGGATTGCCGATGATGACCGTAATCGGCGCACGACGCTCGCGCTGAACGTAAGCGGTGTTTTCGTCCACCATATCAAAATACGATTTTTGATCGGAACGTTCATAAAGTTCCAGCGTATCCACCAGGCACAACCCAGTAAAGGCTTCATGGCGCTGCGTCAGTTCGCGGTAGGTGTTTTCGATGTTGAGCGAGGCCACATAATAAGGCATGAGCATGATTTCGTTGGCAAAAAGGCGCTCGGTATACATTGTCCGCAGCGCATCCGGCCCCGCGCCGTGATCGTGCAGCCGCCGCAGCAGTCGGACGATAAAATTACCCGTCCCGGTGCAGGGGTCAAGCAGTGTTACATAAGGATCGGTTAATTTTTTACCGCCGAAGTATTTATCTAGTGCCTCTTCTATCGCCGCGCTCATAAAATCGACAATCGGCGCGGGGGTATACACAACGCCGTATTTATCGGCATCTTTTTTGGAATAGCCTTGGAAAAACCGCTCATAAACCGTATTAATGAAGCGCTGTTTTTTATCAAAATCGACCAAGTTTTCGGCGGCGTTTTCCACCGCGACATAAAAATCTGCCATATCGACCAGCAGATCATCCCGACTGCTGTAGCGCCCCGCCAGCACATCAATGATATTTTCGATCTCACGAGCGATGACGTTGCGTCGGGTAAAATCCGAGCGTTGGAAGACATTTCGCATGAGGCGCTCGGTCATGAGATGCTGCACCAGCATGTCGATGACGGAATCGAGGGAAATATTAGGATTAAGCGCCTTGCTGCAAATGGCATGGAATTTATTGAGCGCGGCTTTAAATGTATCGTTATCGTGGGATTCTTTGTCGATCAGCGCTTTAAGTTCGCCTGCCAACTTGGGGATTCGTTCACTAAAGCGCGTAACAGCAGCATCGAACTTTTTCACATCCGGCGGTTGGTAGCTGTAAAAACGCTCCAGCAAGTCCGAGAGGCCGTCGCGGTCTGCGCGTAGATCAATTGGCTCATAGCGTTTGCCATTTTGAATCAGCACAGCGCGGCGCGTATCTTCAAACACGATGTTTTCCGCTGGATAACCTGCTGCCAGCTTTTTCTCAATTTCATGGTCTAGGTCATCGCGGCTGTCTTTGGCCTCCCAGCAGCCGATGAGCAGTTCGTCGTCGCGTATGAGCGCCCCATCCAGCAAAATATGGCGCTTTTGGCGTTCCAGCCGGACGGTATACTGTGTGGCGAGTTTAAGTCCGTGAGGGCGGGCGGTTTCTTCCAGCAGTTGTGAGAAGGCGCGGCTGGTATTGCCTTCTTTACGGTCAATCCCTTCGGCTTCTTCCAACCGAGTGAGATAATCTTTATAAAGTGTGGATTTCATAAGCCTGACTTTGTGTATGACCTATTCTTATTCAATGACTATAACATGAGATGCCAAGCCTCGCACTATGAAAACTGACTCATGGAACACGCGATGTAAATTTTGACCGCATTTTGCCGACTAAAAACCACCCACTAACCACTAACCACTAACCACTGCTTCTACAAAATATCGCCGCCCATACAGTCCCACGCGGCGAAATCGAACAATGCGGCGGGTGTATCATCACACAGCGGCTTGACCGTCAGATAATACGGGGAACGGCTGATCGGCTGCGGCACACACACGGCGGCCTGCATCAGTGCGGCACACAGCGGAGAATGTGGAGTCGTCAGGATATGCGCGAAATGAACATTTACGCCGCGCATCGTCCCGGCAAAGCGCCGCAGCAGTTGCGGCAGATCATACCCATAAGCCGCCAGCAGAGTCACGCCCTGCACTGCCCCAAATCGTGCTGGACGGTAAATTACCACGCCGCAAATTTCGCTGCCCTCACGCCACACAGCATAACGATAGCGCCGGAACGGGTGCTGCATGTAGCGATGGATAACGGTCTCGTGCGTGGCGGTAAAACGGATATGCGGCGAGTCGCTCACGCAAGGAAACGGCGCAGGACAAACATCTGTTAGCGTGAGTTCGTTTGTGCGCCTGATAATGGGCGGAAACCATGCCACCGTCGGCTGCATCCGTCCGACAACACGATAACCGTAGCCCTTGCTTTTGCGATCAACCTTCACGCCATCCGCATTCGAGAATCCCATGCCCACGCTGCCCCCCGCCGCAATCACCGCTTCATACACAGGCTTAGATACCTGCTTGACGAGGCCGCGCCCACGATAATCGGGATGCACCGACATATTCAGGCTCATGCCGGCGCGAATCGGCACGGGCGATTCTGATAGATGCAGCGACACCAGCAAACACGCATACTGCGCCGCCAGCCGCTCCCCATCCCATACACCATACGCCATTACGTCATGCCCGCTGTGCAGCCAATCAAGCAGACACGCCATCTTGTCCGGCGAGCGATCAAACGACAGCGCTAATAAATCCGCCCACTGCGGACGATCAGCCAAAGTCAACGGACGCAGTTGCATCATCTGTGGCTTCCTAATTATCACAGGAC
>Ga0163154_10006175_pt1 | contig 14795 bp, 6 predicted proteins | sample OliLakLV19MP9P1_FD_148649 | JGI IMG/M metagenome (GOLD analysis project Ga0163154, IMG submission 148649) | Freshwater microbial mat bacterial communities from Lake Vanda, McMurdo Dry Valleys, Antarctica - Oligotrophic Lake LV.19.MP9.P1 | ecosystem: Environmental > Aquatic > Freshwater > Lake >... | reverse complement strand
GTTTAGGCTCTGGCGCACGGGTAGGGGACATCGGTAGCGGGGGCGCGATCTCGTCAGTGATGGACGGCGCGGTGGACTCCCGTGCTGCCTGTGCCTCCAGCAACCGTTTGTATTCGCGCTGCGACAGCACTTTGCTTTTTTCCACGGGTTTATGCTCAGACTGTCGAGGGGATGGCGGTTTGAACATTTGTTTATTTGCGAAGGTAGGGTCTTTGTCAGGAGACATTTTTTTTCCTGATGCATCGTTTGAACGAGAATTCGACGTGGGCTGCTGCAGATTTGCGGATGTTTTTTCCCTCTGCCGGTTTTTGGGGGACTTTTTAGCGTTCGGCTGTAAATCATTGCGCTTGAGACGGGTCATAAAGGCGACAGCGTCCACTTTCTGGGCGTCGATCTGCTCCTGCACGCTACCCGAAAGCGATTGTATCCATTTTACCTCATCGCACGGGTTTTCAAGAGGTGGGACGGCATCAGATGGGTCAATATACACGGCGTTGGACGGTAGATGGTTGAGCCAGTAACGGTCTGCGCGCTCGTTTTTGTAGGTGATGACAATATCAAAGCGGACTGCCGCCACCATTTCGACATCGCCTAAGGCAAGTGAAACCGACGGACGCACGGCGGGGGGCAGATGCATCATCGCCTGCTGGTAGCGGCGAAAAGCAGCGTTGGCGTTCCAGCGCGTAGGCATGTCATTGAGGTTCGGCGACGCATCGGCGGAGAGGATGACACGCTTGCCTTTCCAGAGCGCATCGATGATAGCTAACGCCACTGGGTCACGATCCGCCTGAAGGGAGGAGGGCAGATGCGAGTGACCAGGGAGTTGATAGAGAGGGTAGGCGTCATACTGCCCACGATACAACGGCAGCGGTTCTTTGCCGATGCACTGCACACCCGCGATGAGTGCTTCGGGCGATGGGAGCAACGGAAGCTGGACAAAACGCTTGACAATATACAACCGTCCGTAATGGTCGGTGTCGTCATTGACGCGCTGCTCAATAAGGATGGGGATTATCTGGTCAACGGCGGCTATGGGGAGATAACCGACGGCGTAAAGAGTAGTGGGAGAGTTGAGGGCAGTGCTTTTGGATGAAAACAGGGCGACATTGATAAGATCGCCACTGGTGGACAGGGCAAACCCCGGTGAATGAGCGACGGTGTGATAATCCTCATAGGGTGCGCCCGCCTGAAGCGGCTTTTCTTTGCCAAAAATGAGCTGCGGGTACGTCATTCTTCGTTGCCCTTTCTGGATAAATAGCGCTGTGCGGCGTGACGCATCATCATATTAGATAAACAATACTGTATATTCTATAGCGGATCGTATGGCTGCTGCACCCGATAATGTGAGATAAAATGACGTTATTGTCCACTGCAATCGCGGTTTTCTCTGCTTAGGGCTTCGACCAATTCGTCGTTGGAGAAGCCCACAACGCTTGGGTGCGCCTCAATGAGACTACCTATATCGGGATATTGCACTACTGCAATTTCTGAAGAAGTACCGCTGCGCTCGGCGATCCAATACTGCTGACTTGAATGAATGCGCAGGAAGTTTGTGTTTTCAGTTTGAGTTCGATGTGAACGGATTTCGTATATGGCGTAAGCGTCATTGGGGGCCACCCTCCCGATGATAGTATTGGGCAGAATTACCGGCGATGCCCTCAGGTTGAGGCATATGCCTTCAAGCCCATCGCCGGTGACAAAGGCGTAAGCGATTGGTGAGTTGGTAGGGAGTGGCGTTGGTGGGGCTGTTGGAGCTTGAGCCGATATCGCTTGAAGGGTTTGCTGGGCAGCAGTGGCGGCAATGATACTCAATACTGTACTCTCAAAGATCTGATTTGCCTGTGCCGTTTGCGTTGCTGCCAAGAATTCAGCTTGTTGGGTCTGGGTCAAGATATTTGCCTGTGCCGTTTGCGTCGCTGCCAAGAATTCAGCTTGCACGGTCGATGTGAGTGCATAAACGATTGCTGTTTGTGTGCGCGGATCCGCGGTCATTGTTACGTCTGGGGATGAGGGCGGAGTATTCCGCTGAATTATCGCTAGAACCAATACGGCTGCTATGATAAAAAGGATAATGAATACTATTATAATTATAATACCTCTGCTATGTTGACGCCCCTGTCTGGGGCTTGGGCGTCTATGCTTATGCGTCAACTTAGTAGATGGTGGTTGTGCTGGCTTGCCGGAATACGAGCTATCTCCCATGAATGGCGGGACTGGTCCTGATGTGGATGCTGGCGGCAACTTATCGCGCGACGCGGGTGGAATATCTTTTATCCGCTCACTAGGCTGTGCGGGTGTCGGCACAGTCGGTTGATCATATGGCGACGGGGACGTCTGTATGGGCTGCTGTTGCTGCACCGGGGGGGGCAGTTCCGGTTGTTGTTCTAATTCGGCTGCACCAGTGTTGATAGCATTGACAATGGCACGTTCAAGCGCCGGTCGTTTTGTGGGATCGAGAAACTCCGTCACATCATAGCGATCGGGGTTGAGAGCGCGGTTTGCGAACGCCGCTTTGTCGTGCAGCAGTAGCGAGGCGTACAGACCGGTCACGCTGCCGTCACGTCGATAGTAATCTTCCCTGTGAAAACGGTGCTGTGTGCGGTGATTGTGCTTTTCCAAATCGGAGGCGGTGCAGATAATCACGTCGAATGCCTGGGCTTCTTTTGGATTGACATCCCCAAGGGCAAACGAGACATAGGGCGCAAGTTGCGCAGGAAGCCTGTCAAGCACGTCGTGCAGAAGCGTGAAAGCGGATCGACTGCGCCAGTCGGTGAACTTGTCGCGACGATCGGGCACATCGCCCTGCATGACGATCTGCGCCCCGCTGAACAGCGCATCGATGACGAGGAATGCCGACTGCACAGCGATGTCGGGGTCACGCGCAAACGGGGGAGGCTGTTTGCCAAACTGATATAACGGATAATTGTCACTCTGATCATGGTAGACGGACAAATAGTCGTTGCGCGTGCGAAACGCGAACTGGAGCAGGTCTTGCCAGTGTTCGATCCAGCCAAGATTGACATAGCGCTGCATCTGCACAAAGCGGTTTTCGGAGTCGAGAAGGCTGCTGATCTGGTATTCGACGAGGATGTGCGTGTGATCGTCGCCCAATGCCAGCGGAAAGATACCTACCGCATAGCGATCCATATACCGTTTGGCGTCCCATGTGGGAGAAATATCGCGTGCGGCGTTGAACAAACGATAGCGGGTTAAGGATGTCTCCACCCCTGCCGGAAAACCGGGGGTGCGGACGAGCCAGTGATTGTCCATCGTCCGGACGAGTTCGGGATCGCGGTCATGCGATTTGCCGTAAATAGCTTGTGGGTACAGGGTCGTCACATCGGCTCCGGTGGTGGATACACTTATTGTCCACTGCAATTGCGGGCTTCTGTGCTTAGGGCTTCGACCAATTCGTCGTTGGAGAAGCCCACAACGGTTGGGTGCGCCTCAATGAGACTACCTATATCGGGATATTGCACTACTGCAATTTCTGAAGAAGTACCGCTGCGCTCGGCGACCCAATACTGCTGACTTGAATGAATGCGCAGGAAGTTTATGTTTTCAGTTTGAGTTGCATATGAACTGATTTCGTATATGGCGTAAGCGTCATTGGGGGGCACCTCCCCCATGAGATTACTGGTCAGAATTACCGGCGCTGACCTCAGGTTGAGGCATATGCCTTCAAGCCCATCGCCGGTGACAAAGGCGTAAGCAATTGGTGAGTTGGTAGGGAGTGGCGTTGGTGGGGCTGTTGGAGCTTGAGCCGATATCGCTTGAAGGGTTTCCTGGGCAGCAGTGGCGGCAATGATACTCAATGATGTACTCTCAGAGGTCTGATTTACCTGTGCCGTTTGCGTTGCTGCCAAGAATTCAGCTTGTTGGGTCTGGGTCAAGATATTTGCCTGTGCCGTTTGCGTTGCTGCCAAGAATTCAGCTTGTTGGGTCTGGGTCAAGATATTTGCCTGTGCTGTTTGCGTTGCTGCCAAGAATTCAGCTTGTTGGGTCTGGGTCAAGATATTTGCCTGTGCCGTTTGCGTCGCTGCCAAGAATTCAGCTTGCACGATCGATGTGAGTGCATAAACGATTGCTGTTTGTGTGCGCGGATCCGCAGTCATTGTTACGTCTGGGGATGAGAGCTGAGTATTCCGCTGATACATCGCTAGAACCAATGCGACTACTACGATAAAAAGAATAATAAATAAGATTATAATACCTCTGCTATCTTGACGCCCCTGTCTGGGGCTTGGGCGTCTATGCTTATGCGTCGACTTAGTAGATGATGGTTGTGAATTGCCAAACTGTGCTGTCCGATTTGAAGGAGGCGACTTCTGGGGCTGTGGTGCGCTGGTTGGTGGTTGTGCTGGCTTGCCGGAATACGAGCTATCTCTCACGAATGCCGGGACTGGTCCTGATGTGGATGCTGGCGGCGAGTAGTTTTTGGAGGTAGCATAAGGACTTTTGAGAAACGGCGGTGTTCCTTGGTGGTTCGCTGGCGGCAACTTATCGCGCGACGCGGGTGGAATATCTTTTATCCGCTCACTAGGCTGTGCGGGTGTCGGCACAGTCGGTTGATCATTTGATGACGTGGGCTGTGCGGGTGTCGGCACAGTCGGTTGATCATTTGATGACGTGGGCTGTGCGGGTGTCGGCATAGTCGGTTGATCATATGGCGACGGGGACGTCTGTATGGGCTGCTGTTGCTGCACCGGGGGGGAGGTAATTCCCTGCGCTTCTGGGACGGTTTTGTCGTAAATAACATGTTCAAACTGCGTTCTGGTTCGCCGATTGAGAAAACTGGAGTAATCCACATTGGCATTGTCAGGGGTATTGTCAGGCTGTGGCGGATTGCTGACCGTCGCATCTTTTAAGTATTCGTTCAGGGACACGCGGAATTGCGCAACATTTCCCGCCGGACGCTTGAACCAATCGCCGTGCGTGATGACAATATCGTATGATGTGGCGGTGCTTGGGTTGACATCGCCCACCGCAAGCGAAATGAAAGGGGGGATACCGGAGTTGATGGTCTTGTTGATGCGGTCGTATAGTTCGAATGCGTACCCGCTTCGCCAGTCGATAACCTTGTCGCCTACGTCACCCTGAATGGGCGGTTCGCCTTCCAGAAGCACCTGATTGCCTTTTAGCAGTTGCTCCATTACCTTGTATTCCCAATTCTTTTTGAGCTTGGCTTCGCCATAAGAAACAGCGCTGTTAGCAACATCAGGGAATTCAAACTTGCGGAAATCACCCACTTCGTGGGTGAAAACAGTCAAGCGTTCGTTATACAGCGCGAACAACAGCCTTACCAACTGCGCTGATGTATACCGATCCGGATCTCCTACATAGAAAAAGCGCGTCATCTGGATCAATCGATCTTCGTGGTCGGTGCGCTCGCTGACCTGGCTCTGCACTATAAACTTCTGCGTTTTGTTCAGTGCAAAAAAGCCAACGGCACAGAGATTGGGTCGGTCTTTGCTCAGGTCTTTGGTGCCGGAAAACAAAGTATAGCGCTGAAGATCAGCGTTGATGCCTTGCGGAAAGAGGGTATCTCGGACAACCCAATCATAATCCCTGACTTTTGCCGTAGAGTTGTGTTGTTCCACCGCCTTGCCGTAGATTGCGTGTGGAAAGGTTGTGCTTTGGTTCATCTGTTCGTCTCCAATCTGCCCGGACATCATCTGGCATTTTCCACCGTGATTCTAGCACGTATTATGTGTGTCATGCATTTCTAGCATTGTTGCGGATGCGACCCGTCGTGATATCCGGCGGATTTGCAATAAGCCTATCAATCATGCCATCAATTGTCTCTTGGATAAACAGGGAGTCCATCTTTTCGGGAATAAAATCTTGTGATCGATTCGCCGGGTTTTGTGCTGCTCCGGGTATCGGCGAGACGGGTCCAGTTTTTACAGGTTGCTTGGAGTTACGAATGCCCTGAACAGTCGTCACGGCAAGCAACCAGTCATTGTGACGAAAAGCATCTATGATGATCTGCCGATAGTTATCACCGAGTCTTTTCTTCCCCAATTCTTCTCGAAAGTGTTCCCATTGTGCTGCAGTCCAGCGAGCATACGCGCTGTCAAGGTTGGCGCGACTGCGGACTTCATCAAAGTCGCGGTCGAGCTTTGCTAACAACACCGTAAAATGCTGAGGTACTTGCCCCATACCCTGATACTTAGCACGCATGGCGCGCACAATCGGAGCAATTTCATACTGTTCTGCATCAGATGAAGGTGTTATACCATTCGACTTCGCGCTGGTGGTGTGTGTTTCCCCCGCAAAAAAGAGTACCGCATGCGAATCGACCAGATAATCGATGGTGTTGTACCCCGAATTCCCAAAAATCTTTCCCAAACGCTCCAGACAGGAGGGATTTTGGATGTCGGAATAACAGATACCTGCGGTTTCCAAAAAGCGTAAAAGCCCGACCGCCTTATGTCCCTCATCTCTGGAGATAATCTCGTATTCGAGCAGCAAACTTTCTTCTGGCGGTGTGCCGGGCGGATAGTAACCCTTTTTTAGCTGTTGCAATGCTACTTTTTGATAACTCTCGGTTGCTGCCGCATTCTGTGTATGGGCAATCTCAAGGCGATACTTGGTCTTCGCCATCAACGAGAGCTGCAAGTACCGGAAGAAAACAGCAGTTTTGCCGCTGGCAGTGGGTCCCGCAATGGCGATACTAAGCTGCGGTGAAGTCATCGATTCCCCTCCATGATGGGCGTTATGAATATGCGCATTATCGTTTGCGCCCCGACTCTATATTCGGATGACTGGCGATCAGAGCGTCGATAATGCCGTCAATCGTTTCGGACACAAAAAGAGAGTTCATTTTCTGCGGGTCAAAGTCGGGCGTAAGATCGGGTGGTTTTTCTTCGTTTCTGGTCGACAACGGTGGCAGGGGTGGAGTGGGTATCTTTGGTTTGGGGTTATTGATACCCGGCACCGTTGTGGTGACCATCCGCCATGAGTCATGGTGTAGGAAGTCGGTGATCTGCGCCTTGTAGTTGTTACCGAGTCGTTTTTTCGCTAATTCGTCGCGGAAGCAGTCCCATTCACTTTCTGTCCATTGCTGATACGTACGGGATAGGTTGGCGATGCTGCAAATCTCGTCAAAATGCTTATCCAGCTTGGGCAGCAGAATCCAGAAGTGTTGCGGTAGCTTGTGTCGGCTGTCGTCATCGTACATGCCGCGCATGTCACGCAGTACTCGATCCATGCGTAAGATCTCCGGAGGGCGGTTAACGTCGGTGGTGTATTCTTCACCGGCGAAGAACAGGACAGCGTGCGAATCCACCATATAATCAGTAATCGTGTAATTCGGCTTGTCGAAAAGCTCAGACAGCTTCGACCTGCATTGTTCATCAGCGGGCTTGGTGTAACAACCACCCCCCGTTTCCAGTGAAAATAGCTTACCAACTATTTCATGATTGTTGTGGCGGGAAATGACATCGAATTCGAACAGTTCGCTTTCGATTGCCAGCGTCGCTCCTGGGTAGCGACCACGCTTGAGTTGGTCCACCACGTAATCCTGATATTCGAGCGTATTTTGTTCACGAACGGGGTTAGTATGCGCAGCTTCCAAACGGTATTTGGTCATGGAGTCGTGCGAGAGCTGCAAATACTTCGCAAAGACGGCGGTTTTTCCGCTGCCCGAAGGTCCAGCAATGGCGATGCGCCGCTCAACTTTTTGCATTTCGCCCCATCCTTTGCTGCTTTACAGTAAGTTACTGAGCACTTTGAGTTCCCACCACGTCATCTTTGCGCCGCCAACCTCGGTTTCCGCGTTTGTGCTCACATCACTGTACGCCCGTTTGATGTCTTGCATTCGCGGGAGGATATCCTCCTGCCGTTTGAACTTCGCATTGATTGAGGCGTAAAGTTTCTCTACCAGATCACGGTAATTGTCCGCGTTGTAGAGCATATAGACGGACGCATGGGCGGTACGGCTTAACCGGATTTCCTCGCGATCGACTGTGAGGATTTTGAAAAAGCCGCCCCCGTTCTGTTCGTAAAAAACGCAACCCACTGCGCGTGCCAGCACGAACAGTTCACGCGCCGACAGAAAGCGTTGCGGATCGAGCGAGAAAGGCTTGAGGACGAGCTTGTTGGGGTCATCGAGTAGCGGGGAGGCAATCGCACTCACGTCAGTATAGTAGAAATGGTAAAAGTTCGGATCGATGACTTGTTCTGCTAATAAATTACAATATTCGCCTGCAAACCGGCTGATTTCGTACAGCCCAAGAATGGGTCCATGCGCGGCGAACACCATGCGGAAGGCATCTTTGCCATTGATTTGCTGAGCGGTGTAGCGATGGATTTCTTGGCGCACATCGTCATAACCCGCGCCCAAGCTGGTGGGTTCCCAAATGACGATTTTGCCTTGGTTGATTGCTGCCTGTGGGTGGGTATGTACATAGAAGGGAACGGCGTAACGTGCCAGTAGCGTGTCAAGGAAGTTATTGCGTTCGGAGACGTTGCGTTCTTTCAGATAGTACGCGACGGTTTTTTCGCGGATTACCTCATTGATGCGATCTGTCATGAATGCACTCAGGTCGGCTTCGATACGCTCAATATTATAGTTGGGCGAGAGCATTTTGATGTAGATGTTGTCATCGTCCGCGGTGCCGTTTGCATGCTGAGCGTAAGCAGAGTCATAAAGCCCTTTGTATTCTTCCGCCGCACCCTGCCATTGGGTGAAGAATGAATCTTCCATGCCTGTCAATTCACGGTTGAGAATCGCTTCGGGGATCACCTGCCTTTCGACCGCCGTTTTTGCCCGCTTGACCTGTTCACCCAGACTGTCGTTTGCGCGAGCGTTGTCGTCGATCTTCTGGTACAGGGTTGTCAGGCGGTCACGGTAGTTGTACAGCACATCGGTTTCGTAGCGCACGGCGTGGAACAGGTGCAGTGCCGCCATATAGTGCCGCTGCTTGATGAGCGTATTCTGGTCGGCACTGTAGAGATTGGCATAGGCTTTGCCGAGCAGCACCTCTTTTTCTTTGGCAATGCGGCGGGTTCGATACCATTCAAACGCGATGAGTCCGCCCACAGCCAGCAGGAGCAATGCAACAGGCACCCACAGAAGGCGCAACATGGTATTCAGCGTGAACAACTCTACGACTGCGAATAGCACGATGAGGGTGAAGGCGACCAGTATGATTCGAGCAAGATTCACTTCCAGAGAATTGTGCGCGAGGAAAGCGCCATAAAACGCAGCTGATGCGTCTTTGACCCGCTGCTGCTCTCTTTTGAGCATTGTGAGATGGTCATCGTATTCTTTGCCTTTTTCCTGCGCGATACTTTTCAACTGCGCGCGCACCAAACTGAACAAATGGTAGAGATTGGTTAGCCCTAGGTCGTGTTTGATGTCGCCGCCGGGATTGCCGAGATAACGAGAGGTTGACCGGCGAAAAAGCGGCTTGATGCCGTAACGCCACTCGTATTCGATACTGAGGACACCCTCCTCGAAACCGTGCCGGAAAGATGATCGCTTGTTAACAGAATACTGCTGATACCACCGGGTTTCAAGTTCACGATCGAACTTGGAATTTTGCGGACCGGAGAGTTCGCGCCTTTGGGTTTGCAGGTTGCCGTCAAAACTGCCGACATTGAGCGACACGCTGTTTTTGAAGGCGTCAATTAATGCCTCCTGTTCGTCACGTTTGCGGTTGGTGATGGGAAATTGGCTACTCAACAGAAATTCGTGAATAAAGCGCTTTGTACCTACGTTGACGAAGTGGCTACGAATGATTTCGTCGGGAATGACAAGGCTTAGAAGCGCAATGCTGCTGATGCCCTGCCTCGTGAGGTTCGGGTTAAGCTGTGACGCCAAATCGAATTCGATGTCGAAGCGAATCCATTCGGCAATCATGCGGCTGCGTTCGTCGTATGACAGGTTGTAGCCATTGATGTTTGATCGCTCAATGACGTAGACCGACCGGAAGAAGGAATGCAGGTTGGTGCCCCTGACACTGCCTTCGTTGTGGGTAAACGGGTAGTTCAGTTCCTCGTTGGCAAAAACATAGTGCGCGAGTTCTTGCAGAGTGGCGTATGCCTGCGCTTTTGCTAACTTAAAAAATGCATCCTTTCTATCGACTGCCAGACTTCTAACATCAGACGCTGCCCGCTCAAAATCTTCTGGGTCGCTGGGGGCGAGCAAAAAGAGATGGTGGTTGGTGGGGATATTGGGTTCCTTCATACTATTAAGAACGACACTCAACGGCAGGATCATGCCAGTGAAGGTATTATTAGAAAGAGACCCAATGATGTAAACCTGTACATCGTTGTTCTGCGGTACTGCTATTTCATCTTTGATGTTGGAGCGATTGCGCACTTCGTTGTACATCTCGCTGATGCGCTGCTGGATGGTTTTCTGCTCTAGGTCGAACAACAAACGTCCATACAACCGCGAGTAGACAAACAGCGTTTCCTCCGAAGGAATATGCGGGACGCTGTGCTGAAATCTCTCCACGTCACTGGTGCTAGGCTCCTGCGTCAGTTGAAGCAGTTGTGTTGCGCCCAGAGCCGTCAATTCGGGAAGTTCAGCATCATCACGATATAGTCCAAGCATTTCGACACTGGAATAATGCGGGTTGCGGAGATCATTCAGCTTTTGCTGCAAATGATTGAGAACCTCAATACCTGCGGAACCAACTCCGATAACGAGTGCTTTTGTCATAGTTTACCTGATGCGACAGCATCGTGAAAGAAAATGCGGATGAAATTACAACAATGCGAACATTTACCCCAAATATAGCAAATCATATGATGTGACTCAAGTAATTTATGTCCAACGGCATAGAAAAAGCGACAGAACACCCTGCGTCATCACCCTTTTAAGATGCATCTGATAGGGGAATGCAGTAGGTGCGCACATATGCGTGCGCCCCAAAATGGGCGGGGACATAGCCCCGCCCCTCTGCAAGCCCATTACACTTGCTAGCGTGCTAGTTGAGTTCGTCCTTAATGTAGTTGTCCAGTTGTTTCAAGACGGGCGCAAATCGGTTGTCTTTCACGTATTTTTGGATGACGGCACTGCACTGTTCGCGCAGTTTCACCTGCCCGTGATCCTTGCGGAACTCACTCACTTTGGCGAAGATGTCGCGCCGCAAGCTAGCTTCCTTCGTCAGTTTGTCCACCACCAACCCGGGCCCCATGCCCAGATGTGTGGATTGGAATTTCACCTGCATGTAGAACGAGTCCTTCTTCTGTTCGTCAATGACATCGGCAGCCAGCCCCAGACCCATCGCGAGACGGGCGTTGTCTTCCGCCGACACATCCCAGATGTGAGGGTTGGGGTTGGTCACATTCGAAATGTACTGGTTATAGACAGTCTTCCAGCGTTCATACTGCGTCAGGATGTGGAGCGGGATGCCGTGAACCGTCTTGTAGATGATAATTTCGTGCGGCTGGTTAGTGCGGACGAAGTTGGTATTGAGCAGTTGGAGTTCGCTATAGATGGTCGCGTCGGCGTCATCAACACCGTAATCGACCTTCGTGCGCGGTTCTAGGTCAGTGAGGTTGGGCGAAAAGCCGAGGAACACCTTCGAAAATTCGTCGAGTTCGGTCAGTTTGGCGGTGAGCGTGTTGCGGTCGAGGATTTCGCGCACCGACAGTGTATCGATAAACGCGAAGTCTTTTTCCGCCTTGCCCATTTCGCGTTGCCACATATCGCTCAGGTTAGTGCGGCGGTTGCCCGCCCGCCCTAGGAATTCTTTAAACCAGTCACTCAACGTGCCCAACGGCGTTTCATTGATAGGCTGCTTTTCCACGTATTCGGTATAGAAAATGTTGATATTGTCGTCAGTGAACAGCGGGCGTTCGAGCGCCGTGCCCATGAAGGTGACATACTGGCGCGATGTGCCAATCTGATTCCACAATTTCTGGTGCTGTGTTTTCATGTGCTGGTGCATCGCCATTAGGTTGCTGCGGTGCGCTGTCACCAACTGGCTGAGCGAACTCATGATTTCCAACAGGTTGGATTCAACTGCCAGTTTGTAGCGTTCATCGAGTTCGTTCTGGCGTTGCCCCAGCACCCCGCGCGCCAGGTTAACCGCTTCGTCAACTCTGGCAGCTTGGGCAATCCGATCCTGTCCGCCCTGAATTTGCCTCCCCAAGGCATTCACGGTGTCCTGCAACTTCTTTTTGGCTTGAGTGCGCCCGGCAATCGCCTTTTTGAGGTCATTTTCGAGTGCCGACAGGAAGGTCAATGACTGAGCAAGAGGGTAGCGTTGGCTGCTGAGAAGCGTGTTATAGAGGTAGTCAAGCAGCGACCGCCCCAGGCCTTCCACCTGACTCCGTGCCAGTTCGGTGATCTTCGTGCTGTTGGTGGTCCAGGTTCTATTGGCTTCCTGCACGTAGAACGCGACTTCGTTAGACACAGCCGCTACTTGTCTGGCGTTGCCACTGACGTTCTGCCGGATGTGCGTCTGCAGGCGTTCGCCGTTTGCGCCCGTCGTGATGAGCGGGGTGAGGACATCACCGCGCAGCTTGCCTTCAAAGGTGTTCACAAACTCTTTGTTGATTTCGTCAAAGCGCTTGGCGAGGTCGTACTTCGCAAGGTCGGGCGTGTCGAGCTTGGGCGGTTCCAGCAGGTAGCGATCAATCACGCGGTAAAACTTGTATGAGGCGAAGGCTTCTTTCATATAGTTCACGCGCAAGATGAGTTTCGCTGTGCCCAACGCACTGTACGGATGGTTAGGATAGTGGCGGCAGATAGATTCGATGTTGTCGTAGGCGCTGGCTTGCGCATCGCCCACTTGCGAACTGACCTGAATACGGATGCATTCCGCGATAAGGTTCGCGACGTTGGCGGAACCGCCGAGGTGTTCACCCACTTGGTTGCTGATATCGACCCAGTAGCACACATCGAACGGACGCTTGTCGCGGAACCCTTCGATGATACGATCGGGCTTGAACTGAACGCGATATTCGTCTTTTTTCGCTTCGCCCAGCATGAAGTGGTTGAGTTCCTGCATCGATGCGTAGTGATTGGCGAGCATATACGGTTCGGGGCGGGTGGTGATGACTGACGGTAGCGCGAGAATGCCGGTGATGAACGCGCTAGTGATGTTGGATTCACGCGCCAGGCGGCGGACGATATGCGCCATGTCAAGGAACATGCTGCTACCCGTCCCGCCGGACGTAGAGCTAATAATGAATACATTAAAAATCCCGTTCGCCACTTGCGCGCCGGCAGGTGCGCCGTTGGCGATGCGCATATCGCGCAGGCGGGTGATGGCGTTGGAGAGCGCATCTTCGACCAAGGCATACTTTTCAAACAGGCACATGCGCCCGATTTGCCGCACGCCGCCCGCCCCGATGGTGATATTGCGCTTGGGCATACTGGTATCGAGCCATGTTTTATAATAGCCCTTTTCCCCGCCGAGCACCGCGCCAAGCACGTCGCCGGTGTTTACATTGCCCATGTAGATGAATTCGTTGCTGTCGAGCGAGAACCGCTCGCCCGTGATCGGGTCGGACACTTGAAAAAGGGTATCTCCTTGGGTGTCCAGGCACAACAGGCGGAAGATGCGTGAGAAGGAGTCGCCATACAGCGCCTTGAGCTTGGCTTTGAGGTGTACCAGCGCTATGCGCCCTGTGCCACCCAACCCGATGATGAGGGTGGGGCGCACCGCATGCGTGAACGTGGGGGGTTTAAAGATGACATCGCCAAACTTTTCTTTCTCGTTTTCGTCGGAAACTCCGGCAGACGAAAATCCGGACAAATCCGGGTATTCCGGCTCGAAAGGGTGGTTGTTAAAATTGTCGACACTCGCGTTGAAATCCATCTTCGATGGTCCTTCCTCAGGTTACAGCGGCTATTGTCGTTGCCCAACGCCCCGTAAAGCAGGGCATTGGGGGCTTGCGATGCGGCTTGTGCGGCGCTTAACTCCGCTTAAACGGTTCCGGGCGGTCGTCATCAGTCTCAGGTAAATCATCGCTCCAAGTGCTGGGCGAGGATCTGTCACCGGACGACGACCCGGATCCCGATGATGGAAACGGCTCTATATAGTCAGGAATGGGAGGAGGTGAATCAGAGTTTTGTCCCGTGTAGGCGGAGGGTGGTTCTTCTTCCTTCAGTTCGACGATGGTATATTTGTCCTCATTCACCTTGATCTGGATCGGCACTGGAAGTATTCGGTTGCCCTCCTCCCCGACGGCGACGGCGACGTCGTTGATCTTGACGCTGGTTCCCGCAGATACGGTGATCAATTCGATTTTCACCTCGCCCTCTTTGGTGGCGCTCAGTTCAATCTCGATCATCCCGTTATTGGCGCCGAGAAGCGAATGTCTAGAACGCACGCCCTTCACCGTGCCCAACGACTGGTCATCGAACATGATGATATGGTTGAGCCGAGGCTGGCTTCCCCACCATGTCAGCCCGAACACGCTACCGCCAACCACGCCGCCGCCAACCACCAGCAGCAGGACGAGGGGGGTCAAATCCACAGGGGGGCCAACGCATTCGGCGTGTGTGTCGTTGGGAAGGGTGCCGCCGATACAGGGGACGTTGCACAGCGACCGGTCAGCGTTGAGGATGGCGTCTGCAGGGCAAGCCGCTTGAATCTGCGCCGCCCTTGTCGCTGTCGCTGCCGCCTCCGTCGTGCTTTGGGCGTTGCGGGTCGCTAGTTCGCTTTGCTGCTGCTGGCGGATGGCTGTTTGTGTCGCCTGTGCCTGCGCGGTTTGTTCGGCGCTGCGGGTTGACTGTTGGGCGGCTGCGGTAATCATCTGATTGGTTTGCTCCTGCATCACTGCCGCCTGTGTCGCGGTCGCATTGACCGCGATTGCTGTTTGTG
>Ga0163154_10006173_pt1 | contig 14798 bp, 11 predicted proteins | sample OliLakLV19MP9P1_FD_148649 | JGI IMG/M metagenome (GOLD analysis project Ga0163154, IMG submission 148649) | Freshwater microbial mat bacterial communities from Lake Vanda, McMurdo Dry Valleys, Antarctica - Oligotrophic Lake LV.19.MP9.P1 | ecosystem: Environmental > Aquatic > Freshwater > Lake >... | reverse complement strand
GCATCCAATAGACTTGTGAGTTCTGATTCATCCATGGTGCCACCTCCCTCTGTGCCACCATTCTCCCTCATCCCTCACTTTTCATGCAATCGCCCTATCTGCAATAACGTGATCGATGGCAAAGTCGATAGCGCGATCCGCCTCGCTCATATGACAGTATTCACAGCATTTCTGAGCGTGTTCAATGACTGGACGGCGAAGGGCAGCCGGAATGTAGGTAGCGCTCAATCACGCCTGCGCTTTCAGTTTGAGCTTCGCTTTTGCCTTGACTAGGGTCAACAGGTGGTCAATTTGGCGGAATTCTTCCATCTCAGACCGCTCATCCTCATTGAGACTGCCTGTCCAATTTTTTTCGAGGAGATCATGCGCGCGTTCTTGAAGCTCTTTCGGCAGACGATAACCCGCGATCTCGTTCAGCGAAGGTGCTGAACCCAAAAAGTCGGTTACAACGTCCTTGATTGTTTTCGGGGGAGCATTTGTCATTATGGACTCCGATTTCTGTACTTACACTATCCGAAACCGTGCCACCCCAAACGCGAAGAACAGCGCCGTCATGCCCGCCAGCACCGCCAGCGAAGGCGCGACCGTCATCAGCGAACCGCCCTCGAAGATCAGCGACCGATAGCCGTCCATCACCCACGCGACGGGCGTCACGCGCGCCGCCGTCTGCATGAAGGTCGGCACGATTTCGAGCGGCCACCATGCGCCGCCCAATGGTGCCAGCACCAGCGATAGGAACAGGGTGATCCCCTGCGCTTGCGCCTCCGACTTCAACAGCGTCGTCAGCGCCAATGTCAGCGCGCCGATGCACAGCACGAACACGACCATCAGCAGCAGCAGCGCCACCGGATCGTCCCCATAGCGCACACCGAGCAGCGCGCCGAACCCGAACATGATGCCGTACTGGATCATGCCAAGTACGAAGCGCGCCAACAGCTTGCCGCCCAAGATTTGCGCGCGACTGACGGGCATGGTCACGAGCCGCTGCATCGTCCACTGCTTGCGCTCCAAAATGAACGCCGATGCCAGCGGGAAGATGGCAAACATCACATACATCGTCGCCATGCCCGGTACACTCTGACCGAAGCCGCCGCCGCCGCGTGCCACCTGCTGATTCTCGTCGAACGTTGTCAGTTGATAGTCCACGCGGATTGGATCGGACGCCCACAACCCCGCCGCATCGTCGCGCACCGCCGTGCGGAAGGCGCTTCGGTCGGCGTCGTCGCGGAACGTTAAGCCCGGCGTCTCATCCGCGATGTCCGCGCCGATGTTCGCCGCCGCCGCTGCGCCGCCGACAGTCTGTGCCGCCGCGTTGACCGCCTCGCGGATGAACGTTGGCGCGAAGGCATCATCGCTGGAGCGATAAATGATCGACGTGGCGTCGCCCGCCGTCAGCGCCGCGTCGAAGTCCGGCGGAAGGACGAGCAGCGCCAGCGCGACTTGATCTTTCAGCCGCGTTTCCGCCAACGTTTCATCGAGCGTGGCGCCATCTAAGCGGCACACGTCGGATGTGCCACTGTCCATCGGACACAAGCGGATCGTCGGATTGGCGGCGCGCACAGCGTCCAAGAAGGCGGCGGACAGTGTGGAACTACCCCCGCCGATCACATCAACGATTACGGTGGGCGGCGTCGGCTGCCCGCGCGCCGCCTCGCCGTTGGCGAACCCAACGAGATAGGCGATTGCCAGCGGAATGACGATGATATTGAGCCAAATCCCGCGTTCTTTGAAGATCACGCGCAAATCATTTAGCGCGATATCGAATATGGATTGCATCATCGTTCCTCAGTCCTGCATGATGGGTAAAACGTTCTGCACACAAAATTTGATTATCATCATAGCCGCATTTGGCGATTTTCGCCCTCATTGGGCGCTGGTGTTCATTTAGCAGGGGGAAAGAAGTCCCCCACCGATTTTGCAGGTTTCATCCCCATCGTCCATCAAAATTTGCTATAATTTTATGCCAATTTCATCCTACAATTTTCGGCATAATTTTCCATGATGGCAAGTCTTCCCAATCGCGCGCCCGCGCCCAAAAAGTGGTTTCTCACCAACCTCGGTCAGCGTCTGCTCACCGCCGTGATCCTGCTCCCGCTGGTACTGGGGCTGACGCTCATCGGCGGGTGGGGCTTCACCGGTCTGGTGACGACGCTGTGTCTGATCGGCACGCTCGAATTTTACGTTTTGGCGCATGATCGCCCCATTCAAGGCAGCGCGCTGATCGGGCTGCCGATGGCGCTGGTAGTCTTGCTCTCGTTCCAGTGGCGCGAGGATCGCCTCGCATGGCTGGCGCTTGTGACGGGTGCGGCGATCACTTTTGGGCTGGAAATGCTGCGCCATCCGTCCAACCTACGGCGTAGTCTCATCCAAGCGGGCATGACCCTTGCTGGCGTGCTGTATGTCGCTGTGCCGGGCGGTTTCCTGATCGGCTTGCGCGGCGAACCAAATGGGTTGCTGTGGGTGACATTGGTCTTTGGCATGACGTGGGGAACGGATACGTTTGCCTACATTGGGGGACGCTTGTGGGGCAAACACCCGCTCGCGCCGATCATCTCGCCCAAAAAGACGGTCGAAGGCGCGGTTGTGGGCGTCTTGGGCGGCACGATCCCCGCGACGCTGCTGCTGCTCGCCGCCAATGCGTGGACGCCCGCGCTGGTGCCGCTGATCGTCACGGCGCCCTTTGCTGCGATTTTGGGCGATCTGATGGAATCGGGCTTGAAGCGAGTCTTTAATGTCAAAGACTCGCATGTGCGCGGCTTCGACATCTTTCCCGGTCATGGTGGGGTGTTGGATCGTATCGATGGCTTGATCTGGGTGGCAGCCTTAACGTATTTCACGATAATTATATTCAGGATCGGCGCGCTTTAAGCGTGCCGCGCAGCATATCAGCCGAGCGACGACAAGGTGAGGATCAATTTGATGGCGTTTGAAGTTGAAGATAGCAAAGGGCAAGCGCCAAACCGCGAACAACTTTTGCGGCTGGGCATCGCGGCTGCGAATGCGGGTAACGCCGAGTCCGCCCGTACCATCTTCGAGCAAATTTTGTCGGAGGACAAGAACAACGAGCGCGCGATGATGTGGATGGCGAAGCTGGCAGAGACCAAACCAGAGCGCAGACAGTGGCTCAATCGCGTCTTGGCGGTCAATCCGAACAATGATTCAGCGCGCGAGGCGCTGCGCAAGATCAGCTATTCGCGGGCGGCGCGCGAGAATCGCACACTCTTGATTTTCGGCGTGGTCGCAGTGGTGCTAATCGTCATGGCGCTGGCGATTGTCGCTATCGTGTTGACGACCCGGTAGAAAAGTACTGAGTACTGAGTGCTGAGTACTGAGTAGAAGAGAAAGACACGTTTCATAAACCAAGCCGATCCGTGTTTGGCATCATTTTTCTCGGCACGCTGGACTCAGCACTTATCTAGGAGGCATTTCGTTGGCACAAAATCCGCAAGAGCTTGTCCGGCAAGGCATTGAGGCGGCGCGCAAAAACGACAAGTTGGGCGCGCGTCGGCTGCTGCAACAGGCGTTGTCCTATGACCCGAACAACGAAATCGCATGGATGTGGATGGCGTCGGTCGTGGACACGGTTGAGGAACGACGGCGCTGCCTAGAGCGGGTGCTGCGCATCAATCCCAACAACGCGCGCGCGCAAGAAGCATTGACGCGCTTGGGCGGCACGATCCCCGCGCGGGGGGCGCTCGATGCGCCGCGTGGGGCGGGTGGCGCATCGCCCAATCCGCGTGTCGCGCGTCCGGTGGATCGCACAACGAGGCGGCGCGGGCTGAACATCTATCTCGTGGCGGCGGGTGTCGTCGGCGTGATCGTGATCGGCGTGGTACTCGCGGCGTTCGCCAACCAACAAGGCATTGAAATTCGCTTGCCCGCGCCTGCCACGTCGGATTTCGATGCAACCTTCAATGCGGCATTCACTTTCCCGACCGCGACGCTAACCGTCACTGATGTCCCGTCGCCCACGTTGTTCCGCGTGATCGTCACGCTTGACCGCGAGACAAGGGCAGCACAACAGCCGCCGACATTTACGCCGACATTCACGCCGCTGCCGACGCTCACGCCGCTGCCGACGCTCACGCCGTATCCGTTGAGCGTGTATCCAGTCGTCTACACCGATTTTCCGGCGGGTAGGACGCTGACGTCGCTGTATTCCAACGTGGCGGGCGGCGATCAAGAGCGCGAAGTGGCGACGGGTGGGTTCGATGATATGGCGCTTGATCCCGCCGGAGTCATGATCGCTTTTGTTCGCACCTTCACCACCACCACCGCCGAAAATACGACCACCAGCACGCAAGAATTGTTCGTCGCGCCGCTGGTCGATCCAACCAGTGCGATCCAGGTGACCACGCTCAACGCGCCGACGCTGCGCCGCCCGTCATGGTCGCCGGACAGCCGCGCGATTGTGTTTGCCAACGACGCTGGACGCGATCTCGATCTTTATGTGATCGAGGTGGATGCGCGCGGCAATCCCACCAGCGATCCGCGCGCGATCACTGATAACGAGGTCGCGGATGATTATCCGCATTGGTCGCCTGACGGAACGCAGATCGCCTTTGCTTCCGAGACCGAAGGCGCGGGGTTGTTCGAGATTTACACCATCGAGCCGAACGGCGATAACTTGACGCGCATCACGAACGCATCTGGCAGCAACTATGCCCCCCGTTGGTCGCCCACGATGGATCGTATCGCATTCGTGACGGATCGCGGCGGACAGCGCGATATTTATGTCATGGAGCCGAGCGGCGACAGCCAACGGTTGCTGACGTTTGGTGACGGCAGCGCCAACAGCGATCTGCCCGCGTGGTCGCCCGACGGCATGTGGATCGCGTTCGCGTCGGATCGCCCGGTGAGCGGACGGCTGACCAAATTCAACTGGTACATGATGGATGCACGGGGCGAGAATGTGCAAATGATGACCAACAACACCCGCGCGCCACAGTCGATTGCGTTTATGCCCGATTTACGGCTGAACTAAGAAGTCGTTTGAAAAGGTTCCACCTCACCCCTTAGCATACTGACCACGCCCGCCCGCTAGAAAGTGGAACCGGTGGCGGGGGTGAGGTGAATGAGCCAGATAAGCAACCCTATTCTCCCCTCATTTCATGTTAGCAGGGGTCAGGGAACATCGAAGAATGGAGCCATGATGAGCAAAAACAATATCGACGCATTGATCGAAGAAGCCATTCAAGCAGCGCGAGCGGGTGACCGCCGAATTGCGCGCGAACTGCTCGAACAGGTCATCGAGTTGGATCAGTCCAACGAAAAAGCGTGGTTCTGGTTGGCATCGGTCATGGATACCGACGACGAACGGCGCATGTGCTTGCGCACCGTTTTGAAGCTCAACCCGAATAATGAAAAGGCGCGCGCTGCCCTCGCCAAAATCGAGGAACGGTTGACCGCCAAGAGCGCCACCAGCGGCGAGGATCAAGAAATCGCGCCGGGCGTCCAGCGGCAGCCGCTGCGCCTGCTGCTGACGGTCGGCGTGCTGTTGATCGTGGTCGTGCTGGCATTCGTGATTATCTTGGTCGTCAGCGACAACAACCGCCGCGCCAACGAAGCCGCCGAGACCCAAGCCGCGATTGCCGCGCTGACCGCGACCGAAGCGCAAAACCTCGTGATCGCGCAAGCCGCGACCGAGAGCGCCATCACCGCGACCGCCGTCAGTGACAACCTGACACAGACGTCGTTCGCGCTCGTCTCGCCCACGCCGTCGCAGACCCCCACGTCGGGGCGTCCGACGCTGCCGCCAGCGTTCACGCCGACCGGACTGCCGACGGCGACGCCAACGCGCGACCTGTTGGCATATCCGACCGGCGCGACGGGGCGCATCATCGGTTGGGGCGGGAACGACCTCCGCAACACCGGCTATCTGTCCATCTTACAGTACGATTTGACCGCTGGCAGCGCGGCGGGCTTGGTCACGCCCATGCAGATCGGGCGCGAACTGGGCGAGAACCCGCGCTACAACGCCGCCGGGACGCGCGTCACCTATCCCCGTTACAATGACTTGCAGTTCGACACGACCATCGAGTCGGTCAACCTGGATGGCAGTCAGCCAGAGGTGATCGACAGCCGTTGGATCGATTATCTCGGCTTGGTGGCGGATCCCAGAGCGCCGGTTTACATTGGGGATAGCGATAACTTCGTCGTACAGTTGCGCGTCACAGGCAGCGATTACTCGCAGTTGTTCCTCGTGCGCACGGATGGCGTCGGACGCTTGTCGAACGTGGCGCAATCGGAATTCAATTTTGCCGATGTTTCGCCGGACGGACAGCGCATCATTGTCGCTCGCACTGACCGCACAGGCTCGCAGCCTGTGACCGATTTGGTCTTGATCAACATCGCAGATGCGCTGATGATCCCGCCTCCGCGGATCATTGACCCCAACGCGCCGACTGCCGAGCCTACCTTGACGCCCGATCCACTGACCCCAACGCCAACGCCAACACCCCCGCCCACCGTGCCACAGATGCCGATTACGACTGACGGCATCGCCACCAACGAGACGATGCCACGTTGGTCAGCCGATGGATCGCAGATTTACTATGCAGCGGCAGCCAACGATGCGCCCGACAATCATGACATTTACGTCATCCCCGCGGCAGGCGGCGACGCCATCGCGCTGATCAGCAGCCCCGCCGACGACCTGTATCCCGTCCCCAGTCCCGACGGTCAATATCTGGCGTTCGCCAGCAACCGCAACGGCGTCTGGGAGATGTACGTGTTGGAATTGGCGACGAACACGCTGTTCCAACTCACCAACAGTATCGACCCCGATTATCCGAGCGATTGGGTGCAATAGCAGATTAACCTCAGCCTGACTCCCTCTCCATCTTGCACAGGGGAGGACACCTTTTCAAAAACCTCACCCCCTGACCCCCTCAGCCACTGCGTAGAGAGGGGGAACACAAGGCGGAAACTCCCCCTCTCCACGCAGTGGAGAGGGGGCTGGGGGGTGAGGTGAATCAGGGAGAAAACCAAACATGTCCTCCCCTCAGCCATCTTGCACAGGGGAAGCTTGTCAGCCAAGCGCCTCAAGTCCCCTCTCCACGTGGAGAGGGGACTTGAGATGACGTTGGTAATTTTCAAGTGGTGGCTAAAGGGTGCGGTGAATCACAGTGTATGGGTACCCAATGCTTGGCGCACGCCGTCGATCAACGTATCACGCTTGACGGGCTTGACCAGATACGCGCTCGCGCCCAAACTTGCGCCTTGCGCCCGCTGATCCAAGATCGACATGACGATGACAGGAATTGGCGCGGTCATGGGATCGTTCTTCAGGTTACGAAGTACATCCCAACCGGACATGGTGGGCATCATGACGTCAGTGATGATCACGTCGGGGCGCATTCGATGCGCGAAGTACAAGCCCTCGGAGGGATTTTGCGTGCCGATCACCTGATAGGTCGCTTCATCGAGATAATCTCGTACCAGTCCCAACGCGGTTGGATCGTCGTCCAGCACCAAGACCAATGGACGATCATCGCGCTCGATATGGGGCAGCGATCCGTCGCTCATGCCGAATGGCAGCGCCGGAATGAGCAAGACAAACTTACTTCCACGTCCCAATTCACTATCGACCCAGACGTAACCGCCGTGCAGCGTCGCCAACCGCCGTACAATCGACAAGCCCAAGCCGCTGCCGCCGTATTGACGCACCGTGGAGCCATCGACCTGATGGAAGGCATCGAAGATCGTTTCGTGATTGTCCGACTCGATTCCAATGCCGGTGTCTTCGACCGCCATCGCCACCCATGTGCCGTCGCCGATCTGCATTCGCACGGGCGGTTGTGGCACGAGCGGCGGCGGTTCGTCGCGCGGGGCAGCCAATGATGGGGCGAAGCTCGCATCGTAATGTCCCGTGCCGCCCCACGTCCGCATCGGCACGATTCGTGCGGTCACGCCACCCTCAGACGTGAACTTGATCGCGTTATCGAGCAGGTTGATCAAGATTTGCAAGATATAACGCGGATCGGCGCGGGCGCGCGGCTCATCGGGCGGCGCTTCGAGCGTGATGGACAGATTTTTGGTCTGCGCGCGCGGCGTGACCTCGCTGACCGCCTCGCGCATAATATCGGACAGGCGGACAGGAACAGGTTGAATCTCGATCTCGCCCGCTTCGATGCGCGACAAATCCAGCACGTCGTTGATCAGCGCCAACAAGTGTTTGCCGCTGCCGTTGACGCGGCTGAGTCGATCCTGCTGCTGTTCGGATAAATCGCCGTAGAAGCCGCTCAAGAGCATGTCGCTGTAGCCGATGATCGCGTTCAGCGGCGTGCGTAACTCGTGGCTGACGTTGGCGAGAAATTCGCTCTTGAGGCGATTGGCTTCCAATGCCTGTCGATACAATCCGGCGTTCGCCATGCCCATCGCCACTTGCCCGGAAAGCGTCATGAACGTCTCGCGCTCGTCGGTCGTGAAGGGCGGTGCAATCTGGGCGCGAATGAGCGCAATCGCGCCGATCAGGTATCCGCCCGAAATGAGTGGCGCGAACAAGGCGGCGCGCGCGTTCATATCCGCCAGAAAGGCGCGCATGATATCGCCCCACTGGGCATCCTCAGGATCATCGATGGCGATTGCCGTGCCAAATTGGCGCAACCAGTCAAACAAGATGTTGCCTTCGAGCGGGATCTGCGCGCCCCGCTTGCCATGTTCTGGATATTCCGCCATCAGCGTCGCCGTTTCGCCGCGCGGACTCTGATCGCCGTCGCGCACGGACGCGCCGTCATCAATCAAAATGACCGTGTGACTCACATCGAACAAATCGGTCAACAACTGCGCTGCCGTCCGCAGCACATCGTCTCTGTTGAGCGTGGACGTGATCACACTGGTGATCCGGTGCATCGACGTGAGGCGGCGCGTGCGCTGTTCCAACGCCTTGACGTTGGTCTGCATCTGCGCATGAAGGCGCGTGTTTTCTGCGCCAATGGCAGCTTGCCGCGCCAGCGCGAAGGCGGCGCTGGCATCTTTTTCGCTGTAGGCGTTGGGCGTCACACTGCCGCACACAATCACGCCAATGACGCGGTCTTGCACGACCATGGGCGTGAACAGCCACGAGGCGAACGTTCGCGCATCGGGAATGGGCATGTAGTGATCCCAACCCGGATGGGCGACGTTGGGCAGATAGAATGATTGCTGGGTGGCGAATGACTGTTGGATTGGCGTGCCGACGGCGAAGCGCAAAAGCTCGCCCTTCGGAAACGTTTCGAGATCGTAGGTCGCGCCGACGATCAGCGCCGTCCCATCGTCCTCGCCAATGGGCGCGAGCAGCACCGCCGCGCTCTCGTAGGGGACGACGGGCTGAAACTGCTCCAAGATGCGCTCGAACACCTCATCCATATGCGAATCGGTGCTGGTCAACTGCGTGATGCCCATCAGCGCATTGATCATACTGCGCCGTTCGCGCTCGGTGTCGTTCAGGCGCACATTGTCGAACGTCAGCGAGACCAGCGCGCCAATCGCGTTCAACGCGGCATGATCTTCGTCGGTATACAGCGACGGATAGAGGCTGTGAACGGCGATCACACCGATGGCATCGACGCCAACGCGCAGCGGCACGCCCATCCATGCGCGCGCCTCTGCGCCGGGTTCGTTGGGGTTGACAATGATGCGTAAGGTTGACAACCGCTCCGACTCCACCACCAGATCATCGAAGAACAGCGCCGACCGCCGCGCGATCACGCCGCGACTGATGCCGCTCAGGGGGATGGCATCGCGTTCGACGCGCACGCCGTCCTCACTGACGAGCGGGAACGTGAGGACATCGCGTTCTTGATTGTAGAGCGCGACGAAGAACGACGATGCCTCGAATAGCGCGTTGAGATGATCGTCAACGGTGTCCCACAGGCTTTCACTTGCGTTGAGCTGATTGGTCTGGGCGACGCTGAGACTGACCGGGCTGAGGCGTGCGCGCGACTCGACCCACGTGCGCACGTGGGTCAAGTGATGGATGCGCGCGCCCAACAGCGCCGCCAGCACCGTCACCAGCGCCAGATCGAGCGAAAGCGTCGCGCTCTCGCCCATCACCCATAGCACGCCATGTCGCTGTTGTCCGCCGATGATCGGCACAACCAGCGCGGGCGCATAGACGCGCGGCAGGGTCGTCGCATCGAATAGACGCGCATCGTCGAGATTGATATAGCCATATAAGGTATCCGCCAACACATCGCCATCTTGGACGGGAGATGCGCCTTCTATCAAAGTCAGTCCATCCGCAGCGCTCAAGAGAATGATGGCGGCGTGCGTGCGTTTGGGTGCGGACGCGCTGAAGTGCGTTTCTAGCCAGTTGACCAATGCCGACGCGGCAAGTTCCGGCGTCGGCGCGGCATTCAGCGTCTCGGTTAGGGATTGAATGGTTTCGATCATCGTTCGCTGCGCTGCGCTTTTCGGCGTATCGTGTCCGATTTGCTCATTATCGCCCAAGACTGAATTTGATGCTACATTTATACAAATCATTGGGGCGAGCGTCCCGCTTATGAATTGGTGTGTCGGGTTGCACGCCTCGTCCACCAAACAAGGATGCCGCGCATGATCGTCAGTCTGACCGTCAATACCACCCTCGACCAATCGCTGTTCATCGGCAATTTCGCCCAACACCGCACCATTCGCGCGCGGCGCTCGTTATTTAGCATGGGCGGCAAGCCGACCGATGCCAGTTGGATTTTGGGCGAACTGGGCATTCCCAGTTTGGCGCTCGGCTTCGTGGCGGGCGCGCCGGGCAGCAAGGTCGAGGCGCTCTTACGTCGCAAAGGCGTGCAGCCGGACTTCATTGAGGTCGATGGCGAGACGCGCATCAACACGGTCATCGTCGTTGAGGACGAGGGCTGGCAAACGACGATCACGACCAATACGCTGGAAGTGCAGCCCGCACACATCGAGGCGCTGATCGCCCGTTACGCCGTTGCGCTGGACGCCGCAGCGTCGGTCGTGGTACTCGGTGGCACCATCCCGCGCGGCATGACGCCCGATTTTTATACCACCACGATTCAAATGGCGAAGGCGCGCGGGATTCCGGTCGTCTTTGACGCCGCCGAGCCAAACTTGAGCGCGGGACTGGCGGCGCATCCCGATTACATCAAGCCCAATCAAGATGAATTGTCCGAACTGATCGGACGCCGCGTCGAAACCACCGCCGATGCGTATGCTGCCGGACGTTCGATCTACGACCAATACGGCACAGCGTCGATCATCACGCTCGGCGGCGAGGGCGGACTGGCAGTGCTGCCGGATCGCGCGTATTTCGTGCCGACGCTGCCGATCACGGTCGTGAGTCCGTCGGGCGCGGGCGACGGCGTGCTGGCGGGCATCACCGAATCGCTGTCGCGGCGCGCGCCCATCGAGGATGGCTTACGCTTGGGCTTCGCGTGTGCCGCCGCCGTCTGCATGATGCCCGGCACAGCGGACTGCCGCCGCGAGGATGTCGAGCGGCTGCGTCCGTTGGTGGAATTGCACCCGTATCCGTAAATAACCTGAGTTTTGGATCGCTTCACCTCACTCCCCACGCTGTAGCTGAGGGGAGGACACCTTTTCAAGAACCTCACCCCCTGACCCCCTCTCCACGCAGTGGAGAGGGGGCTGGGGGGTGAGGTGAATCAGGGAGAAAACCAAACATGTCCTCCCCTCAGCCACGCTGTAGAGAGGGGGTTGGGGGGTGAGTGGAGGTTGGTTTCCGTAGGCAAATCGCCAATTGGTTTCGCTGCGCCTTTCAGTTAAGATCGGCAGAATCAACGTAAGATTTGATGGTTTTGGAGCAACATTCATGAAACGTATCGCCATCGGCTTGATCATGGTCGCGGCGCTGATCGCCGCTTTCGCAAGCGTGCGTATGCCCGCCCAAGCGCAGGGAAATCTGCTGCGCGATCCGGGCTTCGAGGGTCCCTACGTCGGACGCGGGCGTCCCGATCTGAATACATCGGATGCGTGGAGTCTGTGGACGACCGAGAGTCCGCGCGCCTACGAATGGCAAAATCGTCCAGATCGCTTGTTTGGCTTTCCGCATCCCGGCGGACCCGAAGTGCATGGTGGCAGCGCGTCGCAGAATCTTAGCGGCGGCTATGTGACCTTCACGGCGGCGCTGTTCCAGCAGGCGACTGTCCCCGCCAACACTGATGTGACAGCGGGCGTCTGGGGTCGGCTCAAGACGTGCAACCTCCCGCGCGGACAAGACGACGTGCTGACGGGCGATAACTGCGGCTCTGCCATCGAATCGGGCGGCTATGTCCGCGTCGGCATCGATCCGACCGGCGGCACGAACCCGGCAGCGGGGACGGTCATTTGGTCAGCCAACATCACGCCGCACGACCGTTGGGAGCAAGCCGCCGTCAGCGCGAAATCCGCCGCGACGACCGTGACGGTGTTCGCTTGGATATCACAGCAGTGGCCCAGCGACCTGAACAACGTTTGGTTCGATGATGCGTCGTTGGTACTCGGCATCGGCGCGCCGGGCGGCGTTGCGCAAGTGGGCGCGACGATTGTCCCGCCGACGGCAACGCCGATCCCGTTCGCGGCGTTCGTGAATGCGCAGCCGCCGCAAGCGGATGGCTCGATCCTCCACGTCGTGCGACAGGGCGATACGCTGGCAGCCATCGCGTTCGCGTATGGCGTGAGCGTCGAAGAAATCCGCGAGCTGAACAATTTACGCGGCACGCGCTGGATTCTGGTCGGGCAAGAGCTGAAGATTCAAGATGCGTCCGCCACTGAGGCGACGCCCGCGCTGACGCCCACCGCGACGTTGAGCAGCGGCACGACCGGAACGACAACGCTGCCGACGCTGCCCGCACAGCCGTTCGGTGCTGTGCTGCCGACGCAGCCGCCGCGTACCGCGGGCTGATCGGCGTGATTTTCGATATCGTCGATGTGTTCGCCGAACACAAATACGCGGGGAATCAGTTGGCAGTTGTCCGTCTCACGCCCGCTGAACGGGATACGCTGACCACCGAACAGATGCAAGCGATTGCGTTAGAGTTCGGCTATGCGGAGACGACTTTCGTCCTCGATGATGTGCCGAAGGACGGCAGCTACGATGTGCGCATCTTCACGGTGACGCGCGAAGTCCCGTTCGCGGGGCATCCGACGTTGGGGACGGCGTATCTCATCCATCAAGAAATCGCCGCGTCCGACACGATCACCCTGAACTTGAAAGTCGGGCAAATTCCGGTCACATTCGACGCGGGCGCGGACGGCGTACTGTGGATGCAGCAGAAAACGCCGATCTTCCGCGAACGCTATACGCCGGAGCAGATCGCGCCGATTTTGTCGCTGTCGCCGGACGATATCGCGCCGGCGCACGCGGGCAAGCCGACGCCGCTGCAACACGTCGATAACGGACTGCATTTCGTCATCGTGCCGCTGACATCGCGGGCGGCGCTCGGACGGGCGCGCGTCCAGCGCGAAGCGTTCAACGCGCTGTTGGGTTACGACACCATCGACACCTATCTGTACTGCCATGACCCGCTTGAGCCGCCGCACGACCTGTCTGCGCGCATGTTGTTCAGCGATGGCGAAGACGCCGCAACCGGATCGGCGGCGGGCTGCTTGACGGCGTATCTGGTCGAGTATGAGGTGTTCGGCGCGGCATTCGATCTCCAAGTCGAACAAGGTTACGCGATGCGTCGTCCGTCGATCTTGCATTTGCGCGGGGATCGTGCGGACGGGGCGATCCGCGTGCGCGTCGGCGGCAAGGTACAGCACATCGCGCGCGGCGCGTTGATCTGATGGATGGGGATACACATTCCGTCCATCGTATGGCATAATTTCGCCTTCCAATTCGTTAATCAAGCATCTCGCCGCGCTGAATCGTGTCCCGTCGGGATGGCACTGAGGATAGAAGCATGAAAATCATTTTGCTGTCCGACGTTTACAAACATGGAGTCGCGGGTGAGGTGATCGAAGTCGCTGACGGCTTCGCGCGCAATTGGCTGTTCCCGCAAAAACTCGCCGTGAAAGCCAACGCCGCCGCACTCAAGCAGCAGGAACGCCTGCGCGCCCAATCCGAAATGCGCCGCGCCCAATTGGAGCAGCGCCTCAACGATCTCGCGCGCCAGATCAATGGCGTGGAACTGCTGTTCGGGCGGCGCGCGTCGCCGACGGGCAAGCTGTTCGGTTCGGTCACGACCAGCGAGATCGCCGAAGCCCTGCGCACCAAGACCAGCATCGACATCAACCGCCGCCGCATCAGCCAAACGACGCTGCGCGAGGTCGGAACGCACGATGTCCCTGTCCGCTTGGGCAGCGAAGAGTCGCCCGTGTTGAAGATCACGATCATCCGCGAGGAAGAGTTCGAGACGTTCCTCAGCAAGCGTAAAGCGGCAGCGACAGCCGCTGCTGCTGAAGCGCAAGCCGCCGCGAATGCGCCCGCCCCCGTCGAAGCGGCGGTCGAAGAAGCTGTCGCCGCCCAATAGGGGCTTGGCGTTGCCAAGCTCACCGCGCGCCCTGATCGGTAATCGGATGATTTCACAGCGATGAATTCGCAAGCACTCGGTCAAGTGCTGCGTCAAGCGCGTGAGGCGAAAGAGCTAACGCTCGACGACGCCGAACGCGCTTTACGTATCCGCCATCGTCTGCTGGAGGGCTTCGAGCTAGGCGAATTTATCGTCCCCGACTTGTCGCCCGTACAGGCGCGCGGCTTGATCCGCAACTATGCCGCGTATCTCGGCTTGGACGGGGATCACATCCTGAGCCAATATGAGACGGCGTTGGTCGAGGATGAGCAGCGCGCGCGCGGCGGACGCGGACGCAGCTTGAGCGGACGTAATCGCCCGCCCGATCCGCCCCCCGCGCCCGCCGCGCGC
>Ga0163154_10006169_pt1 | contig 14804 bp, 10 predicted proteins | sample OliLakLV19MP9P1_FD_148649 | JGI IMG/M metagenome (GOLD analysis project Ga0163154, IMG submission 148649) | Freshwater microbial mat bacterial communities from Lake Vanda, McMurdo Dry Valleys, Antarctica - Oligotrophic Lake LV.19.MP9.P1 | ecosystem: Environmental > Aquatic > Freshwater > Lake >... | reverse complement strand
TTTCTGTTCAAGTTCTTGCCGAGTTGTCGCCATTTCCTACCTCCTCACTTTTCTCATACTTTAGCCTACCTCTTTTTGCACTAAAGTGAAATGCACCCTGTCATTTTGCCCTTGGATACTTCAGCGCATCGACAGCGGCGGCGGCGTTGAAATCGTTCTCCGTCAGCGTACCGCCGGCATCGTCCGTTGTGAAACTGACGGTGACGCGCTTATAGCCAATCAAGAGCATCGGATGATGATCCATCGCCTCGCATACCGTCCCGACGGCGGACGCAAACGCCAGCCCTGCCATATACGTATCCATCAGATACGTTTTCTTCAGGATCATTTCCTCGCGCGCCCAGCCAGAAAGCTGGCTGATACGGGCGTTGATCTCCATCTCGTTCAGCGGTACGAGTTTGGGCATGGTTCGATCTCCATCGCATCGATTGGCAGATGCGTTCGATCATGATCCGGCGCGGCGCGATTGTCAATGCAGCCAACGTTGGAAAATAATAATAAACGCTAACATTTGATAGGTTGACGCCGAATTAAAATGCGCGCAAAATGATTTACAACGCGGTTAAGAAACATTAGGGAGCTTGAAGTGATCGATACTCCAGTCGATGCCCCTGCGACGACGGGCGCAGAAACAGTCATTTGGGATTTATCAAATTTTTATGCAAGCGGCGACGACCCGGCGATCAGTGCGGACATGACGCGCGTGCAAACCTTGGCGGACACGTTCGCGGCGACCTATCGCGGGCGCGTGGCACGTTTGGACGCCGAATCGATGGTCGATGCGCAGCTTGAAATGGAGACGCTCAGCGACCTCAACGGACGCTTTAGCGCGTTTGCCTCGTTGAACTTCAGCACTGACACCGCCAACCCCGCGATTTCGGCATTGATGCAGCGCGTGACCGAACACAACGCCGCTTTGCAGCAAAAATTACTGTTCTTTGATCTCGAATGGAAAGCCGTCCCCGACGATGCCGCCGCCGTGCTGCTGTCCGATCCGACGTTGGGCAAGTATCGCCATCATTTGGAAGCGGATCGCGCTTACATCCCCTACACGTTGAGCGAAATTGAAGAACAACTGTTGGTCGATAAGAGCGTGACCGGGCGATCTGCATGGGTGCGCTTCTTCACCAAATTGACCAGCGCGCTGCGCTTCGATTTCGGCGGCGAATCGCTCACCCAATCGACGATTATGAGTAAGCTCTTTAACCCAGAGGTGAACGTGCGTAAGCAAGCCGCCGATTCGATCACGGCGACGCTGCGCGACCGCTCGATGGAACTAACGTATGTCTACAACGTGATCGTTGCGGACAAGGCGTCGGACGACAAGCGGCGCAGCTATCCGTCGTGGATTACGGCGCGCAATCTGGCGAACAAAGCGCCCGATTCAGTCGTGAACGCGCTGATTCAGTCGGTGACCGCGCGTTATGATCTGGTGGCACGGCACTACCATATCAAGCGTCAGTTACTCGGCTTGGAGACGCTGCACGACTATGATCGGTATGCCCCTGTCGCTATCGGCGCGACCGAGCGCGTGTATTCGTGGACAGAGGCGCGCGAATTGGTCAGCAAATCGTATCGCACGTTCAGCCTGCGTTTGGGCGAAATCGTGGATCGCTTCTTCGAGGAAAACTGGATTCATGCGGCATTACAGCCCAATAAGCGCGGCGGCGCGTTCTGCTCCGGCACCGTGCCATCGGCGCATCCGTATGTGTTCATGAATTTTACTGGCAAAACGCGCGATGTCATGACGCTGGCGCACGAACTGGGACACGGCGTCCATGCGTATCTCGCGGCGCAGGCGCAGGGCATCAGTGGGATGTACACGCCGCTGACAACGGCGGAAATGGCGTCTACGTTTGGCGAGATGCTGGTGTTCGAGGAATTGATGAACGCTGAACCCGATCCGGCGGCGCGGCTGCTGTTGGTGGCGGGCAAGATCGAGGACAACTTCGCCACGATCTTCCGCCAGATCAGCATGAACCGCTTCGAGGAGGCGCTGCACATGACGCGCCGCGCGGAGGGTGAGCTTTCGAGCGAGCGCATCAGCGACTTATGGCTGACCACGCAGCGCGCAATGTTTGGGGACAGCGTAACTTTGCGCGAGGATTACGGCTTGTGGTGGAGCTACATCCCGCATTTCATCAGCACGCCCGGTTATGTGTATGCGTACTCGTTCGGGGAACTGCTGGTCTTGGCGCTGTTCAATCTATATCGGCAGCGCGGCGCGGCGTTCGTGCCGCAATATCTCGATGTGCTGGCGGCGGGCGACAGCGACTATCCCGACCAGATTTTGGCGAAAGTCGGCGTTAATTTGAGCGATCCGGGCTTCTGGAACGAGGGACTGGCGGCGCTGGAGTCGCTGATCGAACAGGAAGAAGCGTTGGCGGCGCGGGTGTTGAGCGGGAAATAGAGGGGAAAGCGAACAGGACTCAGGACTGAGTAAACACCCCATTTGTCTTGGTTTTTTACTCAGTCCTCAGTCCTATCCCACCGTCTGCCGAAATTCCTCCAGCACACGCCGTGCGATCACCAAGCGTTGAATCTCGCTCGTGCCTTCACCAATCGCCATCAACCGTTGATCGCGGTACAGCCGCTCGACCGGAAATTCGCGGCTGTAACCGTAGCTGCCGTGAATTTGAATCGCGTTATGGCACACTTTTTCCGCCACTTCGGTCGCCATCAGCTTGCCCATCGCGGCGGCTTTACTGAAGTCTCTGCCTTCCGCCTTCAGCCACGCGGCGCGGTAGATCAGCAGCCGCGCCGCATCGATCTCCAGCGCCGCGTCCGCGATCATCCACTGAATCGCCTGATGTTCGATGATCGCCTTACCGAACGCGCGCCGCTGGGTCGCATATTTCAGGCTCTCATCGAGCGCGGCTTGCGCCAAGCCGATACTGAGCGCGCCGATGCCGATGCGTCCGCTGTCGAGGATGTGCATCGTCTGTCCGAAGCCGCGCCCCTCGACGCCGAGCAAGTTTCTGGCGGGGACGCGCACCGCATCGAAACTGAGCATGTGTGTGGGCGACCCGTTTAGCCCCATTTTGCGCTCCGGCGGATGGATCGTCAGTCCCGGCGCGTCGGCGTCCACAATGATCATGCTAAAGCCGCGCGTTCCGGCGTCCCGGTCTGTGCGCAGCAGCACCGTAATCGCGGGCGCGATGCCCGCATTGGTGATCCATGCCTTCGAGCCGTTGATGATCCACGAGTCGCCATCGCGCAGCGCGTAGGTCTGCACGCCGCCCGCCAAATCCGATCCTGCGCCGGGTTCGGTCAGCGCCAGCGCGCCGAGTTGTTCGCCGCTCAAGAGTGCGGGGAAGTAGCGCACCTGTTGTTCTGGCGTCCCCCATTTGGCGATGGGCGCGCAGCCGAGTCCGTTGTGCGCTGCCAGCGAGAGCGCGGTTGAGCCACACGCGCGTCCGAGTTCTTCCATCGCAATTGCAATCCCGATGGTGTCCATCTCGACGCCGCCGTGCGCTTCGGGGATGTCCATGCCGAGCAAGCCGATATCACGCGCCGTGCGCAGCGCGTCCCATGGGAGCGTCCCCGATTCGGCGGTTTCGGCGGCGCGCGGCGCAAGCTCGGATTGGCAGAAGTCCGCGACGGCGCGCTGCCACTGACGATGTTCGGACGAGAGGTCAAAGTTCATTTTTTGGGTTTCCTTCGTCAATTAAAGTTGGGATTGAATGTAGCTTAAGCCCTGCTTGAAGCTGAAAATAATTTTGCAGTCGTACTGTGTCAACGCCGTTTCAACATCGGGTGCGGAAAAGTCGTTCTTGTTTCGATTCAAAAAACAATGTAATTGCGCTGGCGCAGTGCGTAAGTGATCCAGCACCGACGCATAAACGACCGCGTCTTGTGGTGTGCGGAACTGCGTTTCGTACAACGAGAGTGTACTTAAAACGGCGTTGTCCAGTGGAATAACGGTAACGAATTGAAGTAGCCGCTGTTGGATGGGTTTGCAAACGTTGGAGTTCATCACTAGCAGATTGCGACAATAAATCGATGAATGGAGCAAACGTTTTCGTCTGGGCTTGATAAGGGACGGAACGCCCTAACTCGCGCAGTTCCGTTTCAACATTCGACGCCAGTTGACGACGCGCTTTGCCGCGCCGAATGAGGGTTTCGTAAGGTTCGATGAGCGCGTATGCGGGGAGAATTAAACGGATCGCGTCGGTTTCAGCCAGTGTTAAAATCCGCTCACACGCTGGCATTTCCTCTTGAAGCAGCGTGAGTTCCAAGACGAAGTTGGTTTCGACATAAACGTTCAAGCGTGTTCTCCAAAGACGAAATGACCATTTTTGATTGCTGCAATCAGTCCGGCATCGACGAGATCGCTTATCACGCGCAACTGTTCAGGTAGCATTCCTTCGGAACGGATCAGCTCGAACAGCCAACCGGACAACAACAGCACAAAGCTATCGCCGTAGATCGCGTGTGGTTCGAGATTCGCGCGCTCAAAATAGGGTTTCAAAATGGGTGTGGCGTCGATGTTATAGTCGGGCGGCGTATCGGGTGGCGCATCCGCGCGTGTCCATAGATAGAGACGATCTGGCGTTATCAGCAAGAAATAAGGCGAGTCGAACATTAAACCATGCACGATGAAGTTCCGGCGCGTCCGTGTTGCCCATTCGACATCCTTCTGCAATTGCCTGTTCACATCGATGCTCAAAATCAGCCGATCATTCGAGTCGTAGACCGCCAAATCGGGTTGATACCGTTCCATCATATTTGCTCCATCTACAGCTTCAATTATAACATGGGACGGCATCAAAACGCCGTGTTATTAGAAACAAAGCGAAGTTACGCTCCGCACGTCCCCGCCAGTCGCGCGTAAATGAGCGTGTCCGCCAATTCGCCCGCGTTATCGCGCTTCTCGCAGCGCAAGCGTCCCTCCAACGAAAAGCCCACGCGCTCCGCGACGGCGGCGCTGCGCCGATTGCGTGCGTCACAGCGAATTTCCAGCCGGATGGCGTGCAGTTCCTTCAGCGCGAATGTGACCAGCGCGCCGACTGCCTCGCTCATGTAGCCGTTTCCCTCGTAGGGCGCAGCGAGCCAGTAGCCGATCTCGAAACGCGGCACATCCCAATTGATGTGGTGCATTCCGCTGTTGCCCAAGAACGCGCCGTCATCCTTGCGGATCAGCATGAACACGAATTCTTCAAGCTGATGATGGCGCAGGGCGGCTTCGCGCACGAACGTCTCCGAGTCTTGGGGCGTCGGGAGCGTCTTGGCGAACTCTATGAAGGGATGCAGATGCGCGAACGAGTCGCGGATGGCGGCGTGCATGATCTCGCCGTCGCCCGCGCGCGGCGGACGCAAAATCAGCCGTTCAGTCTCCAAGAACGGCGGCAACACGGGCGTGAACGGATTGAACATGTTCCTCTCCTTTGTCAGGCGCAGATCGCGCGACTCTGGCTGCGCAAAACGCTCACCAAACATTGAGTCACCGTTCAGATTGGCTGGATGGCAAAAGTGTTACGATGTTATTGATTCTACACTCAAGGAAAACTTCAATGCAGGGCAAGATTATCCTGATCACGGGCGCGACCAACGGAATTGGCAAGGAAACCGCGCTCGGCTTGGCACGCATGGGCGCGCACGTCGCCATTGTCGGGCGCAGCCGCGAACGGCTCGACGCCACCGCGCAGGAAATCAGCGCCGATGCCGCCGTAAAGCGCATGGGCGGCGCGGTCGAAACTTTCGCCGCTGATCTGTCGCTCATGGCAGATGTGCGCGCGCTGGCAGACGCCTTCCGCGCCAAACATGACCGCTTGCATGTCCTCATCAACAACGCGGGCGCGGTCTTCAACGAGCGCCAAGTCTCGGCGGATGGTCACGAAATGACGTTCGCGCTCAATCATCTCAGCTATTTCTTGCTGACCAATCTGCTGCTCGACACGCTAATCCAGACCGGACAGCCGGGCGCGAACGCGCGCATCGTCAATGTCTCGTCGGACGCGCATCAGAGCGTGCGCGAGATGCGCTTCGACGATCTGCAATTGGAGCGTAAATACACGATGTTCACCGCTTATGGTCAATCGAAACTGGCGAATATCTTGTTCACCACTGAACTCGCGCGCCGCCTCGCTGGCAAGCCCGTGACCGTCAACGTGCTGCATCCGGGTTTCGTCGCTACCGGCTTCGGCAAGAACAACAGCGGCATCATGACGACGATTTTCTCGGTGCTGCAACTATTTGCACGCACGCCGGAGCAGGGCGCAGCAACGTCGATCTATTTGGCATCGTCGCCCGAAGTCGAGACGGTCACGGGTGAATACTTCGCCAAATCCAAGTCCGCGCGTTCGTCCGCCGCCGCCCACGATGCTGACGCCGCGCGCCGCCTGTGGACGATCAGCGAGGGAATGGTCGCGGTGAATACGCCGACCGTCGTCGCCTGAACGACTATTTGAGGGGCGTGCTGCTGGCACGCCCCGACAGCGGTTGGCTGCTCTATCAGCCTTTAGTCCTTTAACCCTCGTCCTCGTTCGTCGCTCATGCTCCGCCGATCACGGGCGGCTGAATCGACTCCAACGTTGGCAGTTCAATGTCATAACTCAGCAGATTACTCGGCAAGCGTTCCAAGACCGCAATCGCGCCCAATTCTTCGGCGTTGACCGGACGGAACGCGCCCCATTCGCTGATGAAGCTGACGATCTGTTCGCGTGTCGGCGGCGCGACGCTGATCACGGCGGCGGCGCTGGAGGAACTGTCGTTCCCTGCGTCGGCGGGCGCGGACGGCGCGAATTGGGACTGCGACGGTTCGCTGAGGCAGTACGCCGACCATGCCGCGTTACCAGCGGGGAGGATCGTATTGTCGTTCAGCCGTGCATGACCCGAAATCACGCGCAAATGCTGAATCCGGCACACTTCACCATCTTCGGGCTGATTGTAGTGGTCACGCAACTGGCTCAAAACGCGCGGCGGCAGCGGCAAATTGTTCAGAATGCGCTCCGGCGCTTCGCGCATACTGATCAACTGCACCGTCGAATTGATGTTGACCGATGCGCCGTTGACATTGATGGCGATTTCGAAGTTTTGCGGTCCTTGCACGACGACGGTGTTGGGCGCGTCGATGCACGACAGCGCGTCCAAGCCCGTCTGGAAGTAGAACGCCTGCATCGGGGCGTACTGGGCGTCGCTCAACACCGACAACGGCGCGAGATCGATAGGTTGCAGCGCAGTGGTCGGCAGCCAGCCGCCCGTCGCGCTGTCGGCGGCACGCACCCACGCGCGATCTGCGCTGATCGCGTCGGCATTGAGCGCCGCGCCCGCGCTGACGCTTCCAACAATGTTAGTATTCAGATTCGCGCCGCTGTGCAGATCAGCGGACTGGGCGGCAGTGACGGGCAGGACGGCGGCGGGGACAAATGCGCCGCCCGACGGCACGGCATTTTCCACCAGCGCGTCGCCCAACAACAGGAATGTGACCGCCTGTCCGGGCAGCGTGGTTGGGAGATTGGCTTGCGCCTTGATCACGGCGACGCCCCACGTGTCGTTCACCTCGTCGAGCGGCGCGGTCGTCAAGGCTTGCAGTGAGATCAGGTCGGTAATGTCCGACGGCGTGCTGAAAAAGTTGCTCGGCATCGTCTGAGCGAAGCTGGCATTGACGCGATTGTACCCATAGCACGCGGTGTTGCGTCCCATCTCGCCACAGTTGCTGCCAACGGCGGTGAGTGCGCGCTCGACCAATGCCGAACAGGTCGTTTGGGCGCTTGTTGTCGCCGCTTCTGGCGCGGCGGATGCTACACGGACAATCAGTACGCAGGACAGCGCCGCAATCATGAACAGTTTGAAGCGAAACATCGTTGTCTCCTGAACGTTAAAGCAACTCAGGATCGATTGTACTGTGATTCGCTTATGGCTGTACGGTGATAGTGTCGGCAACACGCTCGAAAACCGTTACAAATGTTTCCGCTTCTGCCGCTACGACCACGCCCATCATGGTTGTGGATACCGCGCCAACGACGATATCGCGCCGCGTCGTTATTCGATCAGCCGCGCACGTTTCCGGCAGCGTGGGGGGCATCGTGATCGCGGCGGCGGACACGACGATCAGCGCGCAGTCGCCCGGCGCGATCAGCGTCACGCCCGGCGGGGACGCCGCCGCGCCCGTCACGACGCGCCACCCGCGCGGATAACGCAGGCTAAACGTGCTATTGGCGAACGTCTCATCGGTGACGGTAATCGGTTGCCCGGGCGTTTGCGTCAATTGGGGCGGCGTTGTGGCAGGGACACATGAAACCAGTAGAAAGTAAAAAGGAACAAGGCGAAAGTAAAAGAGCGACCATCGAAAAACCCGCTTTTCACTTTTCCTTTTCAACTTTTTACTGTCCTTCATGGCATTCGATTCGGCGCGGCAGGATTATCCGCCATGTCGCGCGTCGCCGCATCGCCGCACCACGCGAAGCCCGCCCACGCCGCGATGCGCCAACCGTCGGTCGTCGTCGTGTCGCCGCCTGCGACCGGAACGACGCGCGCATAGACACATACGCCCGTATTGCCGCGTTCGCGCTCGTAAATACCGAACAAATCCACGTCCCACGCGCCCGTATCCCGGTTGAGCGCCGTCCGCCGCACGCCGATGCTGTAGAGCGCCCCCCATTCTGGCGGCGTATACCCGCGCACGCACGCCGCTATGCTGCCATCAAGACAGCGCGCCGCCACCGCCGCGCGGAGTTCATCGGTCAAGAAAGCGGATGCCGCCGCATCATCGCCGCGTCCCGCCGCGCGCACAAATTCCTCAGCGACGGCGAAGGCGGGTTCGGTCGTGCCGGGAGTCAGCGCCAACGTCACGATGATAACGACGGCAAGCGCCGCAAGCATGCCCACAAGGATCAAGATCGTGCGCTTCATGAGGTTTCTTTCTAACCTTACCCTTTGCTCTGTCCGTGTGGAGAGGAAGAGTTTGGGCATGACTCAAGTCCCGCTCCATAATCGGAAGGGGATTTAGGGGCGAGGTTTCTTCTCAAGGGCGTTGCGGGCGTCCCGCAGTCCATCGCGCAGCGCGGCGATCTCTCGATGCGCGTTCACGTTAGCGACGCCGTGCCGCCCCGTGAGCCGGATCAGTTCGACGCAGATCGCGCCGTCGTAGCCCGCCGCCAGCGTGTCTGCGACGGCACGCTTGATGTCGATGCGCCCTTTCTCGGATGCCAGTTGAAGCTGTCCACGCGCCGCCTGGCGCATGTGGATATGGCGCGCGTGCGGGAGTAAGCTCGTAACTGTCTCGTGCGCCGCGCCGCGATAGACGAGGTTCGCCCAATCGAGCGTCAAACCCAAGCCCGGCACGGCGTCCAACATGCGGCGTGCATCGTCCGCAGTCGGCGTCATCGTGTCGGGATGGGGTTCAAACGACAGCGCCAGCCCGCTGGCATTCGCCGCCGCCACCATCTGCTTGAGCGCGTCGGCACTGCGCTCGAACGCTATTTCGTCCAAGCCCGCGCCGCCGCCCTCCGCCGAGTGCAGCACACCCGGCGAGACCGTAATGCCCGGCGTCCCCAACGCCGCCGCGAACGGCAGCAGCGCCGCGAATGCCGCGATTTCGCGTTCGCGCGCTTCGTCGTCCGCGACTGAGATGCGTGGGAACATGAGGAATACATCGCTCAGGCGCAGATGGAACACGCGCAGATCGCGCACGATTTCCGCTGCTGCGCCGCCCGGATCGCGGACGGCTTGCTGGGGATTCCAGCCCGATCCGCTGCCGATATCGACGGCGCGAAAGCCGAGCCGGGCAATCGTGCCAAGTGCTTCGGGCAGGGTGAGATCGTGGAAGCTCCACGTGTGACAGGCGAGTTCAATCATGGTATAGAGCGTAACACAGGAATATGAAAAATTCACCCCCACCTCAGGGCAATCGAGGCGCGGCACGCTTCGCGCCATACCCGTCAACATAAGGTTCTCATTTGCCGCCTGTGGCTCAAAGCCACAGGCTACAGACAGCAAGCCCGCTAAAGCAGGCTCTTAAGCAAGCCGTCAGGACGACGCAACTAAACTTAATGCCATAGCCCTGCATCCCACCTCTTTGTTGTGTTGCAAAATCTAATTTGTGCATATAATCAGCATCGTTTCATACATCTAAATTAGACCATGAAGGATTGTCATGCGCGTACAAGCGGGATTGCGGCGCGGCACCGTTGTGCTGTCCACGATAGCTCTCATCGCACTGATCGGGCTGGTGGGCGCATTGCTCTCTGGCGAAGTTGATGCGCAACTGCCCGGTCAACAAGCGGCTGAGGCGCTGTGTCTGCCCTTTATCGAGGATGCGCTGACCGCTGTCGGAGCAAGCTGCGACGGCTTAAATCGCAATGCCGCCTGTTACGGCTACAATCTCGTCGGCGCAAGCTTCACACAAGTCGTCCCATCCAATTTCTTCACGCGCCCCAGTGAACGCGGCGACATCGCCGTCTTTGAACGCATCGAAACGGCGTCGCTCAACCTCGACGCCGAGCAGTGGGGCATCGCGCTGTTGAGCGTGCAAGCCGATCTGCCGCGCACGCTGCCCGGTCAGAGCGTGCTGTTCATGCTCGTGGGCGATACCCAACTCGAAAATGGCGTCTCAGCCGGGGACACATTCCTTTCGGATGTCCTCGTCCCTGTTACGACGCGAATGCCCGCCAACCTTTACAGGACGCCTGCGCTGGATGCGCTCGTGGTTGGCAGCGTGCCAATGGGCGTGACGCTCGACGCTGATGCCGCAACCTCCGATGCTGGTTGGGCGCGCGTGACGTATGAGGGACAGCCGGGTTGGCTGGCACAGGCGGTTTTGGACGTTCCCGTGACGCCCGCCCTGCCCGTTTATGACGGCGACACGCGCACGCCCATGCAATCGTTCTACTTCCGCACGGGGATCGGCGCGCTCAACTGCATCCCCGCGCCAAGTACGCTGATCGTGCAGGGTCCGCAAAATGTGAGCGTCAACCTGAATGCCAACGGTGCGGACATCCGGTTGGGTTCGACGGTGGCGCTCAACACGCTGCCCATCGATGCCGCGACGGTGACGGCGTTGTTCCCGTCCTATCGTGGGCGCGAACGCATCGCGCGCTTGATGCAGGTGACGACGCTGGATGGGGAAGCGATCATCTACCCCGACAGTGAGAACCCGATCATCATTCCCGCTGGACAGATGGGCATCACCTGTTTGGCAGAGGCGCGCAATCTCGGCTTGGACGGCGAGCGCAACGATAACGTCGTCATTCCGGCGTGCGGCTGGTTCTTGCGCGATCTGACGCGCAGCGATCTTGCGCCGTTCGAGGGGATCGAGGGCTTCACGCTCAACTATCCGATCACCATCCCGCCGCTGGACACGCCAGTCACCCCGCCTGCCACGACCGACGAACCCGGCGGCGAAGTGACGCCCGTTGATCCGACGGTCACGCCCAGCACCACCCCCCCGACGCCGACGGTCACGCCCAGCACCACGCCGACGGTCATGCCCAGCACCACGCCGACGGTCACGCCCAACACCACGCCGACGGTCGCGCCACCCATCTCGACCGATCTTCGGATCAGCAAACTGCCCGCTGCGCTCAGCGTCTTATCGGGCGACACGATCATTTTCACCATCACCCTCGGGAACTTTGGTGCCAACACCGCCACGGGTATTCTCGTGTCCGATTTGCTCCCGACGGGCTTGAGCTACGTCACGCATACCCTCAGTCAAGGATCGTACAATCCGGCAACGGGCGTGTGGACGCTTGGCACGGTCTTTGTCGCTGATAGCGATACGCTGTCTATCAACGCGAGTGTCACGGCTGCGGCGGGGGCAACCGTCATTAACACCGCGACGATCACCTCGTTCGATCAGACCGAATTGACTCCAGCGGACAACACCGCCAGCGCCACCGTGAATGTGACCACGCCGGGCTGCATCATCCCGAATCCGGTCACGAATGTGACGCAACTGATCGCCGCCATCGACGACGCCAACAACGAGGGTGTGTGTCCCGGCACGGACACGATCAACCTACTGCCCGATACGACGTTCACGCTGACGACGGTCAATAATACGGGGGAGAATAATAACGGCTTGCCCGTCATTACCTCCGAAATCATCATTAACGGCGCGGACTCGACGATTGAACGCAGCGGCGCTGCGCCTGAGTTCCGCCTGTTCTATGTCGAAACCACCGGAACGCTGACGCTCAACAATCTGACCCTGCAAGGCGGATTACTCACCAGCGGAATTGTGACCTCCGGCGGCGCACTCTACAATCGTGGAATCGTCACCCTCAACAGTGTGGTCGTTCAAAACAATGCGGTTGTGAATGTCGGTGGCGGCATCTACAACCCACTGGGAACGCTGACGATCAATTTGAGCGCCTTCATCAATAACTCAGCGGGCGAAGGCGGCGGGATCAAAAATGGCGCGAGTGGCACCGTCACGATTGATCGTTCCTCGTTGATCGGGAACACGTCGAGCGGGTTTGGCGCCGCGATTGACTCGCAGGGCGGCAGTTTAACCATCACCAACAGCACCCTGAATGGCAACCTCGCCCCATCCAACAGCTATGGCGGCTTCCGCGCCGAATCAACAAGTATGACCCTCGTCAACACGACGATTTCGGGCAACAGCGGCGGCGGTATATGGTTGACGACGATTTCGCCCGCCAACATCAGCTTCACGACCATCGCCAACAATACTGGCGGCGCGGCATTGTCTGTGACAGGCAGTACAGTCACAACCAAAAACAGCATCGTCAGCGGCACATGCAGCGGCACGCTCACCAACGCGGGCGGCACCTACACCGACGACCCGGCGTGTTCGACGCTCACGCTCGGCACGCTCAATCTCGGCGCGCTGCAAGACAACGGCGGCACAACCGAAACCCACGCCATCCCCAACACGAGCGTGGCGTTCAACGGTGCAGTCGATTGCAACGCTATCGGCGGGGCTGTCATCGGCACGGATCAGCGCCTCATCGCCCGTCCACAGGGCGCAGGGTGCGACAGCGGCGCATACGAAGCCGAAGCCGCGCCGTCGCTGCAATCGGACGTGTTCATCGTCAAAACGGTAGACAACTCGAACCCCAGTGTCGGTGCGACCATCAATTTCGCCATCCGCGCAGAGACGGCGGGCCCCGATCCGGCGAACAACGTCCTCATCAGCGATGTGCTGCCCGCTGGCGTGACCTACGTCACCCACAACGCGCCGCTCGGCACGTCGTACAACCCTGGCACGGGCGATTGGGTGTTGGGGACGATGGATGTGGGGACGCCGTACACGTTGGTGATCGTCGTCACGGTCAACAGCGCGCCGCTCGCTACCAATGTGGTCAATTCCGCCAACCTGATCAGCTTGAACCAGACCGATCCGGTCAGCGGGAACAACAGTGCCAGCGTGAGTTTCACTGTGTCTCAAGCGGATATCAATGTCAGCAAGAGCGCCGATACCACCACGCCCGCTGAAGGCGATCCGGTCAATTTCACCATCGTCGTCCAAAATCTGGGCGGACAAAACGCCGCGAACCTGATTGTGAACGATCTGCTCCCCGCTGGCTTGATCTACACCGGACATGCGACCGTCACGGGTTCGTATACGCCGGGAACGGGCGATTGGAATATCGGCAATCTGAGCAACGGGCAAACGGTGACGCTGATCATCAACGCCAGCGTGAACTCTGGGACGGGCGGCACAAGCATCAACAATACAGCGTTCGTATCGTCCAGTGGGACGAACGACCCGAACGCCACCAACGACAGCGATACGGTGACGCTGAACGTCGTGGACGTGAACGTCAATATCACCGTGACTAAATCGGTCAGCGATCCGACGCCGATCCAAGGACAATCGATCAGCTACACGGTGACGGCGATCAACAACGGGCCCGACGCCGGTACCAATGTGTTCGTTAACGATCTGCTGCCCGTGGGCGTCTCATTCTCCTCTGCCAGTGCATCGGTCGGATCGTACAACAACGTGTCGGGCATCTGGACAATCGGCGGTCTGGCGAACGGCGCGAGCGAGACGCTGCAAATCTTCGTCACCGTCACCGCGTCCGTCAGTACGACCGCGACCAACACCGCGACCATTGACGCCGATCAGCCCGACCCCGATCCCGGTGACAACAGCGATTTCGTCGATTTCACGGTCGTCGCGCCGAGCGCAGATTTGATCGTCAACAAAACAGCGGACAACACGACGCCCATCGAAGGCAACAGCGTCGTCTTCACCATCAACATCTTCAACGCCGCTGGCGATGCGATCCCGAACGTGCGTATCGATGACAGCCTCCCAGTCGGGTTGACCTATGTCACCCATTCAGCATCGCAGGGGACGTACACGCCGGGAACGGGTATCTGGAACATCGGCACAGTGGGACCCACCGAGGTCAAGACGCTGACGATCACCGTCACCGTCAATCCCGGTACGGCGGGCATGATGATCACCAACACCGCCACGCTCAACACGCCCGGCTACACCGAAACCAATCCGGGCAACGAGAGCAACGGTGAGACGCTCAACGTCCAATCGGCGTGCGGGAGCATCGCCAACCCGATCACGAACGTGACCGAACTGATCGACGGCATCAATAAGGCGAATGACGAAAGCTGTTTCCCCGGTCAGAACACGCTCAATCTCTCGACGACGACGTTCACGCTGACGACGGTCAACAACACGACCAACGGACCAAACGGCTTGCCGCTGATCACCTCCAACATCGTCATCACCGGCAACAGCGCGATCATCGAGCGCGGCGGCGGATCGCCCAACTTCCGTTTGTTCCAAGTGAACGGAGGCGGCGTGCTGACGCTGAACAACTTGACGCTGCAAGGCGGCAACCCGACCATTTTTTCGAGCGGCGGTGCGA
>Ga0163154_10006159_pt1 | contig 14818 bp, 12 predicted proteins | sample OliLakLV19MP9P1_FD_148649 | JGI IMG/M metagenome (GOLD analysis project Ga0163154, IMG submission 148649) | Freshwater microbial mat bacterial communities from Lake Vanda, McMurdo Dry Valleys, Antarctica - Oligotrophic Lake LV.19.MP9.P1 | ecosystem: Environmental > Aquatic > Freshwater > Lake >... | reverse complement strand
ATGTGGAATCCCGTTTACAAGAGACCCACAACAATACTGTCTGTGTAATGCTTTCACTCAGCCCTGTCATCGGTTGATTGCGCAAGTTACACCCCGCTTCAGATTCCACATAACTTGCGGAAGAGCCAGGATTCCGGTTTTTCTGTACGGTGCAGGAACATGAGAATCAAAACGCTGGTAAAACATCGCATGGCACTCCATGTTTGAGCCGATGTCCGCCAGCGTATCAGGGTCGAGTCGTGCGACCTGACGAGGATTTCAGTTTTTGGTTAGCAATATCGACGAAATGGGAAGTAAAATTACGGGTACACAAGTTCAACTGAATCGAGCGGCGATGCTGGATGCTTTAGATAGTCTTCAAACAGAAAACGCAGCGTTAGAAGCACGATTTGCCGACAAGCTCAAGGTCAACACCCGCCTGAGTCGGCAGCTCGTCAGTTTTCAGGCGAACAAAAATAAACCGCTCTATCGCTGGTTCAAATACAAAGAAGGATTTTCCGAGGCGCTCGTCCGTTACCTGCTGGACACACTCGGTATCGATCAGGGATCGATTCTGGATCCGTTTGCCGGGACGGGGACGACCTTATTCACTGGTAGTGAATGCGGCTTGAACAGCGTAGGGATAGAGTTACTCCCGGTTGGTTGCGAGATCATCGAGGTGCGCCAACAGATACAAGGTCGTGAACGCGAACTGCAAAATGTCCTCGATCGATGGCGAAACGATAAGCCTTGGCTGAGACAAAGTGAGAAGTGGTCGTTTCCTCATTTACGAATCACGGGCGGCGCGTTCCCTGATGAAACGCAGTACGTGCTGGAAGGGTACATCACCGCGCTTTCAGTGGAGGAACCTACGGCCGCTCGGCTGCTGCGCTTTGCTGCCATGTGCGTTTTGGAAGAGATCAGCTATACCCGTAAAGATGGCCAGTATCTACGCTGGGACTACCGCTCCACTCGGCGGCAGGGAGCGAAACCATTCAATAAGGGGAAAATACTCACTTTCGATGAAGCGATCACGCTGAAGCTTGATGAGATCAGCGCCGACTTACAACCACATCAAGGCATGTTGGCACTGTTTCCCATACTTGAACACCATGGGAATGTAAAAGTCATTCAAGGTTCATGTCTCGACATCCTACCCACGCTTGAAACCGCATCATTCGACGGTCTGGTTACCTCGCCGCCTTACGCTAATCGCTATGATTACACACGCACCTATGCGCTCGAGCTGGCAATGCTCGGTGTCGATGAAAACGAGCTTCGCCTTCTCCGTCAGGCGATGGTGTCATGCACTGTCGAAAACAAAGACAAAGGCGATCTTAATCAGCGGTTTTCGCTTGACACCTTTACCAGCGCACTGACGGCATTTGAGGGGCAGCATGAACTACAAGGTATTCTGACTTATCTGGAGAACCAGCGCCTCACGAAAGCGCTCAACAATCCCGGTATACCGCGCATGGTAAAGAATTACTTCTTTGAGCTGTCACTGGTCATCTTCGAGTGCGCACGTCTACTGAAGCCGGGCGCGCCATTCGTGATGGTGAACGACAATGTGCGCTACGGGGGCGCGATGATTCCGGTTGATCTCATCCTCTCAGACTTTGCAGAACAGGCGGGCTTCGATGTCGAAGTGATCTGGATGCTGCCGACTGGGAAAGGTAACAGTAGCCAACAAATGGGGGCGCACGGACGCGAAGAAGTACGGAAGTGTATTTACGTCTGGCGGTGTAGAGGATAGTGATGCCCAGGCAACAGAACAAAGCCAACATCGAAGCGTGGACACTCGATCAACTTGCCAAAAGCGCTTTTTTTCATCGCAAACTGCATGAATGGAAGCTGCTGGAAATTGCCGAACAGCTTGACCAGGTACGGGGTGAGGATTTAGTTTGGACAGACCTCAACATCGCTGAGAAGGCGTGGAACAAAATCATCCATCGCGGCATCAAACCCGTGATCGTGTTCGCGCACCCTCAGGTCTTGCAAACCGTCCCCGGTTCAGCGGGCTACTATCGAATGCTGGCAATGGTGTCGCAAAAGTCGATGAAGCGCATTGGTATCAATCTCGACAGTTACGAGGTTGGCAGACCCATCCAAGATGATGCGACCGCCATTGCTGTGGCTCATCATCTGAACCGCATTATCAGCGCGCTCATTGAAGCAGATGAAGAAATCAATGCGCGTGAATTCGACCTGTGGCGGGGTATGGCGGCGGGTTCTCAAGCGCAGGGGTCATGGCAGAACAACAAAGGCGCATCGGCGGAAGTGGCTATCCGCGAAGTGGTCTTGCGGCGGCTGCAAGAACGAGGTTTCGTGACGGGAGAGGAAGCCAGCGCGACACGAATCTCGCTTGACGATGGGCGAATGCTGGTGTTTGCTGATGAACCCGATATTGCCATTTACCGAGGCGCTGTGCCTGAAGTCGCCGTCGAGGTCAAGGGCGGGATCGATCAGGCTGGCGTGCTGGAACGCATCGGCGCGACGCTTAAGAGTCTGCGTCGAACCCGGCAGGAAAACCCGAACTCAGTCACGATCCTGATCATTCAGGATGTGTCGATGACCGAACGCGCGCGGCAGGATTTGAGCATCAACGCCGATACGGTGACGCTCATTTTCAGCGCACAGGCGATCGTTGAAGATGAAGAACAGCGAGAGCAGTTCTTCAAGGCGTTGGGGATTTGATGATGGAGAGTCAGGCTCGGTTGCGCGTGATGATTACCGCAAAAGAAGCATGGGATGAAAAACCTTACACGCAAGTCTGGGACATGAAAGAGCGGTTACTAGACCTTATATTAGGGTTTGGTAATGGCGTTTGGATGGAAATCAGGGTTATCGCTGAAACGCAAGACGGTTTGGATGCCATGCGTGGATTGCTCTCCAAAGGCGGCTACACGGCTGATAGATTGCCCGATCCAAAAACGACACTATTTCAAGAAGGAGACGAATGTTGGGCGGGATTCGTGTTTCTTGATCTCAACCTCAAGCCACTGCCGTAATTACCTTGTCTTATAAGAATATACTCGATGATAGCGTTGGTCTTTTGACGGATTGCCTCGTCTAAAATGAAAAATATCACATTGAAAATCAAACTTTTCCTTCAAGCCTAGCGCTATGATGAGCGCACCTGGCGCTTGTAAGTAGAACTCGACATGGCGGCAGTTTCCGCGCCCTCGTGGCAGAGCTTCCGTCAAGATGAAGGTTACAGCTTCGCCCCATTCCTTCTCGTCGTCCTCCGACAACGAAAAAAAGTACCCCTCATCCTCAACATGTACAATAGGAGCACGCACTAGAATAGTCCACAGCGATTTATTTGGTCGCGCTTCGATATATTGCAGATACGTGTCGAAAACAGGTTCGTTGATCAGATTGGTGAACTGCAAGAAGACTTGAACAACATCGGATTGGGTCAGTTTGCTGTCACGTCTGCCCACTAGAAAAGCATTCATTCCGCGCTGAGAACGTCCAATCAACAGTCCTACAGGTGCAGTTGGCTTCCTGCCAAACGACAATGAGGTTCGCCAACGTTTCTCGGCGTCGCCGAAGGTCATATTTCCCTCGTCAAGAATGTCCTTGAGATTGCTGTGGCTCAATTGATTAGGTACAGGTGTAGCTTTGGGTATTGCCAAAATCAGTTGCTCCAGCGCGGTGTCGAATGACTTGCTGAAATCAATGCCTTGAATGGAATCAAGCCCCCATTTTTTCAAATAGGTAGTTTCGAGAAAAACAGGAACAATCGGGATGTTATGTTTACGTGCAATCCGAATTTCCTCGTCCATGTACTTGCTTAGTGCCGCATTTTCTGTAGCAATCACCAGCACATACTTGGCGGTCTTGATGCCTGCGTCAATCTCTGCTGCCCATTCGCTGCCTCCAGGAATGCTCAACACATCCATCCACAGCCGATAACCGCGATCTTGTAAGGTTTCGATCAGCCGTTGAATTGAAAACCCATTGAACACAAGTTGACTGTCGGCGTGAGCGTAACTAATGAACAAATCGGTCATAAATCATCCTTTCTGTGGGAGCTTCCGAAACACGCCATAACCCTGGGCAGTTTTTGCACCTACGCCATACTCTATCAGACCTTTTTCAAGGTACTCCAACGCAACCTTTGCTAAATCAACATCCTCTGCTGTGCGCGCACCCACAGCGAAATCAAATTTCTGGTTTGCTTGTACAACCAGATATGTGATTGGTACGGGGTTTTGGTCATCGGAGGGCGCGGGGCGATTTGCTGGAGTTGTGTAGTAACTGCTGAAATGCGGTGTCATGACATCGACTTCAAACGGATTTTTATCACCGTGATATATGCCGTTGAAGAATATCACTCGACCAATCTCAGCTACGCAACCAAAAATCAGTCGGAACAGCTTAATCGAGTCAAACAATTTCTCTCGCTTCTCATCGTTTAAGTCGCGTAAACCGTATTCGTTCAACGTTGCACGCTTCAACTTTTCAGCACTCAACCAGTTATCGAGCGTATTCAGCGCGGTTTCGATCTGCTGGTCGGTGAACTGAAGCTGCTGCGCGATGCCGATCAACGCAAAAGTTCGTGCCACCCCCTTGAGCGCCGAACCGGGAATGACGGGTGCGCCGCTGCTGCGATCCAGCGTGATGGCGGTTTCAAGCGCGTGTTCTGCGCCCAACCCGACGATGAGGCGCGATGCGGTTTGCAGCGCGATTGGCTGCATTGCGCCGAACATACCGCGCCCAACCATTTCCTCCCACCGACTGCGCTGTGCTTTCAGCAGGTTAGCATCAATATTTACATGACAAACCTCATCAAGCCATACTCGACGCGGTCTATCTGAGAGGGCAAATTCCCGTTTCTGTTGATTTTGAGGTTTTGTGCGATCAGTACCATAAGGTACAAATCTATCTAACATTAGTCCAGGATGGTGACTATCTTGAACACCTTTACGATTCATCAAGTGATTGATCGACTCTCCACGATAGAGCCAATCGAAATCAACGTCTTGTTGCTTATAAGCCATATCAATCACCCTCGCTGCTCTTCCAGCCCTTTGCCTCGGCATATCGCTTCAGCCAAGTAGCGTAGGTGATCAGTTCCGCCGTCGCACGGCGGTATTGATCGGTCGAGGCTGTGCGAATGAACACCATAAGATCATTGTTACCTAACACGAATTGCAAGCGAATACCGAGATGAGCCAGCACCCTTTCATGTTCACGATTTTTACCGTTGTCGCCCAACGGTTTGGATGCCAGAAATGCTGCCGTCACTGCCAATCCGTTGGTCTGGATCATAGCAGGCAGTCCACGCGCCAGTGTGCCGTACTTACCTTTGACTTTTGCATCATAGTGGTCATTCACATCGGTGATTGCCTCCCACGCCTGTACTGCGCGAAGCTGCTCCGTCGTTTGACGCTGCGATTGTCCCGCGTGCTGTGTCATTCCACACCTCCCCAGCGCAGTGCCACCTGACCATAGCCGACCGTTTCATCGCCGCCAATCTGAATGCGCGATGGATTTTTCTCACTCAGCCATTTCAAAACTTTTGAGTCGGTTGGATCATTTTCAAAATAAGTGCCTTTGAGCTTTTCCGGCTGAATGCGTGGTTTGTGCGTCGTCACGGGGACATACAGCAGGCTGTCGGCGGGTAGTGACTCCATCGAAAAGAGAGCAGTTCCATCCACCGTCTTGGTATCGCGGTTCAATTTGATGCGTGTCGTCACTTCGGTGGAGTACAGCACAAAATCCCGGAAATCATCATCTGGCAGAATGACGAAACGGCTAGAAAAGGCTGAACAGTAATAGCTCTTGTAGCTATTGGTTTTCGGCAGCGCATTGCCTGCCAACCAAGTTGACCACACTTCGGCGATGAGTCGTTTTTCCTGAGACTTCTCAATGGGATACTGTAAATCATAACGCAGTTCCCCGTCCATTTCGCCAACTGCGAACGTAAACAGTTTCTGCCGATACTGATAATCTTCCAAAACAATCGTTGTACCATCTAGAACGACGGCATCGCTGCTGGCATAGGCTTCTGTGTGATCGGCTTGTGGTTGGGGGGCAGTGGCGGGCAGCAATGGGAACGGGTCTTTTTCAGTACCCAAGTGTCCTGCGTCGCGGGCGAAACGTGCCAGCACATCACGGCACGTCACCCATGCGAGAACACCTTTGAGCGAACGAACTGGAAAGGCAAGAATGCGTGCATCGCCTATAGCGACTGCCCCGCCATAATCTGGTTGATCATCGGGGCCGAACACGACGGATTTGTTTTGGTCGTCTTTGCCGCCCGGATACTGCTGGCGCAGTGCGCCTTTCACGCCGCTCCCTTGAACAATCGGATAATCTGTCGTGCGTTCGCGCTGGATCGGCAAATCGATTGCGCCAAGCCCGGTTCCTGTACCCGCGTGGGTCGCTGACTCTGTGTAGATGAATAACGTTCCAACTGCCATGTACGTATCCTTTATAAGTTGGTGGAGAGGCGTAAATACTCGCCAAAACCAAGTGTTGTCAGGGGGAGTTCACCGGCGGGCTGCTCAGTGAGCAGTTCAGGTAAATCAATGCCATTATCCGCTGTAAAAACGCTGCCCGGCGGCGCATACCGTCGAATGGGTCGTGGTCGGCGTTTTACCAAATCCCAACCGCCAAACGCTGAGGGACGCGGGACAGCCCGCGCCGTGATACCGCTGATACTGGGAACGCCTTGCATGAAATATGCGGGCGTAAGCAAGATGAGCTTTGATGCGCCGACTAAATCCTTCGGCAGCATGTTAGCAGGCGGATCAACGCGCTCGATGCGTGCCGAGCGTCCTTCACCCCCTAACTTGGAAACTTCCATTGAGCCAATTTCAGGGAAGATGATTGACCAGGGTTCGCTGCCGGGAACTTCGACAAGCAATCCGATTCCCCCACACGGACGAATGAAGCTGGCGCTGTACAACATACCTTCATCGGCACGCACCGTTCGCGTGGAAGCGTCGATGGCGTTCCCGAACCGCTGTTCGCGCACGAAAAGGTCATCTTCGCGTAAACAGTCATTGGGTGAGAATTGTCCTCCACCCTTATAGAGCGTGGCAAACTTGCCTTCTGCCAGCCATAGAGGTGGGGTTGGCACTTCATCTTCAAGATCGATCTCGGAGGAATCGCGCAGTACATGAAGCTGCTTTTTGCGTTCCCCTCTCAGTACCACATCGGCAGGTAAGGGGAAATAGCGTACAATTTCGCCGCGTTCACTTTCCCGCCGCGCTAAATACGGACCGCGCATCCAAAACTCGCCGAGCTGATCTGCCGGATCATGAGCATAAGGGTTGCCAATCTGTTTGGTTAGAGTTGGGCTTGTACGCTTGGCGTAGTCATCCCAGTCCACACCCGAACGATCAATCGCCAGCGAACGCAGCATTCCTTGTAGGGTGAACGCCGTCGGGGGAAACAGGCTGTTGGCGACATGCCCCGCGCCGCTGTCGAACGGTTTGCCGTCGCGGAACATCCACACATCGAGCGATTCGATTATCAGCCACATCATGTGCCTCCTTCCTGTGAGAGAAAACGCGCTAAGTACACGAGTGCCTGCACATCGAACCAACCATGACCGTTTGTCAGTGACTCACCAATTCTTTCCAGATGGGTCCGAAGCGAATCAGCGGGATTATCGTTCATCTTTTTGTATTGATCAGAGCATCGCCGTTCAAACAAACGCTGGAAGGTCAGTTGACGTAATTGGGATGGAATCTCGACATGGGTATAGCGCATCGTCAAGCGATCCTCGCGCTCAAGCTGACGGGCATACAACGGATCATTGTTGCTGACCATGCTGTAGAGAAGTTCCGGCAAATCTGAAGCCAGCCCATGAGCGATATGCTGAGCCACCATCGCATCGCGCATCGCCGTCAGCGTATCGACGACCGAAATCCCACTGCGTACCCATGTGCTGCCGCCCGACTGCGGCTCACCGGAACGACGCAGCACCTCGAACGCGAATGCGCCCGATTCGTTTGTGCGGTAATGTTCTTTCGCTTCATGTTCGGCGCGTTTGGCAGCACGCACTGCCGCTTGCAACGGGTGCGTCCGATGCACAATGGCGACACCTGTACTGATCGAATGATGGTTTGCCGCCTTAGGAAAAGCTTGACGAATCGCTTCGACAGCAGTGAAAACGCTACTCAAGGGTAGCAGCGCCAGCAGATCATCACCGCCTGCGTAGACAACTCGTCCAAATGCTTTTTCAACCTCTGGAAGCATCTTGTTACGTGCAAACTGAGTCAGTCCGCCGCTAAAATCACGATACTCCTCAGCCGTTTCAAATTTCTCTGCGGCTTCCCGCATTCTATCCCCATCCATTGCCATCACCGCATAATAGCTGCTCGGTTCCGTGATGCCTGCTGCTTGATAGAGTCCCTTGAGTGCGACTCGCGCATTCTCGATCAAGCGTCGGTCGATGTCTCGATGCTGAACGCCGCCGATATGCTCAGCTAATGGTCGCGGTTGAAGGTGGTCGAGATAGAGAAAGTCACCATCCAACTTCAACAAGCGCATCAATACATCGTCTTGCCGCCAATTTGTAGACAAAACGCCTTGATAGGCGGGCAGAATTTCTGGTTGAGCAAAGTAGGGATTGGTTTTATAGCGGTTGTACAGTGTTTCGAGCGCGGTGAGATAACTGCTTACCGCCGGACGTACTGCCTGCCAATTCTGAATAAACTGATGCCGTGTGGTCGCGCTGGCAATACTGCTGGTCGATGGAAATCGCTCGATATGCAGCTCCTGGTTGGCTTCATGTCCGAACCGCTTGACGATACTGAAGGCGCTAAGGCGCTCGCCTTCGCTGAGTAAAGCCGAGTTTCGCTGCCGTTCTCGCACTATGCCCCAGTATGTCCTGAGATCGGACAGATAAATTTCGCCGCTCGGCTCATTGTGAAGTACCTCATGTTCTCCTGTGACGGAGCATTTGTAGCCGGGTTCGCCGTCGGGATGCTGAGGCATGACACGCACCAATTTACTCGCGCCAATCTGCTGCATCAGCGGTGTGAAAACACCTTCTCCGAAATGGGCGTTATCCTCCACTGTGGTTACAGCGGAATAGAACTCCAGCCAATACTGGGGATCGATTTGGCGTTTCCAGATTTCACCGTTGATCGCCATTTCCAGCCCGTTTGGGCGTGGATTTGTGAAGTAGATGTGCGTGTTCTCTGCATAGGTTCGCCATGCAGTAAAAACCGCCTCGCGCGCACGATCAATGATTGTCTCGGCGGAAGTATCTACCCCACAGCGAAATAAGAAGCGGTTGGGAATGCTGCCACCTTGCGCTGAAGCAGTCGGATCAGGCGTAACAATTTCTGCACCTGCCTCTTGCGCCGCCTCAACCCCCGTGCCAATCAACCGTTGCAGCAGTTGGCTGCCCACCCATAAATCTTGTGTGCGTCGTGCCTGCGCGATCAGGGTTTGCACCGGACCGACTGTGATAATGCCGTAGGTATTGCTTACCATCTCGTCGTATTCCCATAAGAGCGTTCAAAATCAGAGCGTGCATTAAATAGGTCAACCACTTCCTGCACGCGATCCCATTTTTCGTCTCCCCTGCCACTGCGAAAGATGGTGACGATGGGGTAGTAGTTTCCGTCTCCGCATTGATATACTCGCATGTGCAGAGCGGATGCACGGCGCTCATGTCTATCACGGCGACCTAAAGCATTATTGAGTTCTTTGATTTGAGTTTTGTTTAGGGTATATCCCCACGCCCATTCATCAGGAATCGGATCGTTTGTGTTTTTCTTTTTGTTAGAGGTTGTGACTTGCTGCCCCGCCGCGTTTACTGAATACTGGCGGTGGTATTTCCCTGTCAATGTCCACATCTGTTTCAACGCGCCAAGATAATCGTTCGCGCCTCTCGTGCCGACAAAGACACGGCAGTGATCAGGCACGAAGATGGGATAAGCAGGAACAGATGTAGGTGAATAAGATGTAGGCGAGACAGCAACAGCACCTTCGATGTAAGGAAAAATCTGCGTTTTCAACGCCTCTGCCAGCGCCATACCATTCTGCACATTCATAGGGCGTAAAATATCAGGAGCTTCATCATCCCCGTCCCCAACAATTTGCAGCCCGCCACCGCCGCGCCGCGCTCGTTTGCCAAAGCCGCCGAGCGTGAACGCCAACAGTAACGCGCTGTAAAATGCAGGAGTGAACACGTCGCGGCGCAGCGGATGCGAGATAAGCAAAAGTGTAAATTCTTGTTTGGTACCTGCTTCTGTTTCCTTATAACCAGCGAACTTAAACCTTTCTGGCAATACCTTTAAAGCGTTATCCCAACGCTCATCGTTGCGAGAATAATTTCCATTCGGGTCAAAATCCACCGCTTCAAGCTTGTGCCTCACTCGCACCGTCACCGCCGATCCGTGTGTGGTGCTGCCAAAGATGCGGCTTTCGGCTGTGTGCAGTCCGTCAATATTTCCGCCGTATGCCGCGCCGTACACCGCGCGCAGCCAATAGCGCAGACCGCCGCGCAGCGACGCAGCCCGTATTTCCGGTTGCGCGGCATAAGTATCTTTATGTGCGCCGTTGAATGCGCCAAACATCAACAGCGGCGTGACCAACTGGAGTTTCAGAACGAGCTGCGCCATGGGTAATTTACCTGTGCAAGATATTGGGATAGAAATTTTATTAGCACAAATCCATTCTACCCTGATTTTTTGAATGGGGCTGGCTCCTGTTTAGTCTACCGGACACCTTTACTGTCCACCAAACTCTAGCCAGTTCAAATATCAGTGAATGTCCAATTCTTCGGACGCTTAGAGGTATTTATAACATGGAGTGTTGAGTTGCAGCAGCAAGGATTGCATACAAAACTGAGCAAAAATAAAAGTTGGCTGGTTTAACGTCCCAGCCACGACGAGGTAGTCACGCTGCACAGCGGTAAATCTTGTTCAGTTCGCGGTGCGCGACCAGCCGCAAATATTGGACATGGCTCTTCGACAGTTGCAGGCGCTGCATCAGGTTCTTGCAGCTCTCGTAAGCCGCCATACTCTGAAGGGTCGCCACCATCCGCAGATTGCCGTCCGCTTCGTAGCGGTCAATCAGGCGCAGCAGCGGGGCTTCAATTCCTGCACGAAAGCGATCTTGCCAAGTCTCTTTGGTCGGTGCGAACAATTCCAGCTTTGTACACAACTCCTCGCGCATCGGCTTGACGACGCTCGTCAGCCACCAGCACTTCTTCGTACCACCTTTGCCCGCAATCGCCGCTGCGTCATCGGAGCCAACCTCGGTTGTGATGTAGTACAGCGCCGCGAGGTGAGGCAGACTGTCGATGTACTTCTCGGCAGTCTCGCTGATGGCACGTTCGATGTCGAGCCGGAGGTCAATCGCCTCAGCATACTCAGCGTAGCCGCTGCTGTGACCATGATCGAACCCATCGATGACGAACTCATCCGGGTCACCGCTCCGCGTGGCAAGATCGTCGAGATAAACCTCGTGACGATACACCTTGCGGAAAATCTGTGGATTGGTGCGGTTCAAGAGCAGTTTCAGCGCACCGCCCTTGTCAACGCCTGCCAATAGGGTCGTGTCGGCGCTCAAGTCCATCCACAGCCGCATGAAAGCATGGGCGACCAGATCGGGAATGTCGATGTCCGCGTTACCGTAGTAGCGCAGCAAGCGATTGAGGTTGGGCGTGAGATCGGCGTAAATCTCATCGAAAGTACGCTCTCCCGCCCATGCGGTGGCATAGTGGGCAACTCGGGGATAAGGACGAATATCAAACGAATTCTTCATGGCAGACATGATGCTAACTCCCTCACATCGCTGGAGTCTGCCAGCGCAGGTGAGCGCAACCGCTCGCCACACGCGGGGCAGCGCAGGGAAGGAGCCTGTCAAACAAAAAAAGCCGACCTAGATGGGTCAGCTTCTTGTCGTTTGGTTCTAGGGTCGGCTTTTTAGACAGGTAGTTCGGTGGTCACGTCCCGAAGGGGTGGGGGCAGCGTACTGCCTGCCGATGTTTGATAGGAAGGCTCACGCGCTGTAAGATCGCCGCGTCGGCGGTTGTGCGAGGAGAAGAACTAGTCAACGAAGCTCAAGAACAGTACACCTGCTTTTATTTCCCCCCTATCAACCCACGTAGCGCCGCGTTGGGATACAGGATATGGACCCCGCCAACAAAATCTCCGGCGGCGAGAACTAATCCTGGCGCTATGGACACAACATCGATAGGTACATCCGCGCTGAAGGCGGCGAGCAATTTCCCCTCCCGCCAGAGTTGCAGGCTGTTATTTTTCAACAAAACGTCATGGGCATGTGCGATGGGGTCTAGTGTTATGCCATATTGCTGGTAGATGCGTTCTCGGTCCGTATGGTTATCCTTCAGTTCTTCAAGTATGTCCCCACTTTGAGCGTCCCACAGTTTGAGCGTCTTGTCCCAGGAGATGGAAAGAACAAAGCGGCTATCAGGGCTGAACGCCACAGCCTACACACCTAACGAATGGCCGCTGAAGGTACGGAGGAGCTGACCACTCTGGACATCCCACAGCTTGATGAGTATCTCGTCACCGGAGTCGGAGAGAACAAAGCGGCTATCGGAGCTGATCGCCGCCACCGCATTCATACGTTCCGAATGACCCGTGAGGGTGCAGGTGAGCTGACCGCTCTGAACATCCCACAGTTTGAGCGTTCCATCAGCGGAGCCAGAGAGGAGTTGGGTACCATTGGAACTGAAGGTCATCGTATTCATTCGACCTGAATGGGACTCCAAAGAGTACGTGAGCTGGTCGCTCTGAGCATCCCACAGTTTGAGCGTCTTATCCCATGAGCCAGAAAGGAGTCGAGTACCATCAGGGCTGAACGCCACGGCCTCCACACCTAACGAATGGCCGCTGAAGGTACGGAGGAGCTGACCGCTCTGGATATCCCACAGCATGAGCGTCTTATCCCATGAGCCAGAAAGGAGTCGAGTACCATCAGGACTGAAGGCTACCGCACTCACAGAACCTGAATGACCCGTAAATGTGTGCAGAAGCTGACCACTCTGGACATCCCACAACTTGAGTGTCTTGTCACTGGAGCCGGAGAGGAGTTGGGTGCCATCAGGACTGAAGGTCACCGCATTCACCCTATCCGAATGACCCTCAAAGGTACGGAGGAGTTGGCCGCTCTGAGCATCACACAGCTTGAGTGTCTTGTCACTGGAGCCGGAAAGGAGGTATTGTCCATCGAGACTGAAGGTCACCGCATTCACCTCATCCGAATGACCCTCAAAGGTACGGAGGAGTTGTCCGCTCTGGGCGTTCCACAGTTTGAGCGTCTTGTCCCAGGAACCGGAAAGGAGGTATTGTCCATCGGGACTGAAAGCCACCGTCGTCACCCTATGCGAATGACCCATGAAGGGTCGGAGGGGCTGACCACTCTGAACATCCCACAGTTTGAGTGTGTGGTCAATGGAACCAGAGAGGAGTTGGGTGCCATCGGGACTAAAAGCCACTGCTCCCACACCTAACGAATGGCCGGTGTAGGTGCGGAGGAGCTGACCGCTCCGGGTATCCCACAGTTTGAGTGTGTGGTCAATGGAACCGGAGAGGAGTTGGGTGCCATCGGGACTGAAGGCTACCGCCCACACCCTATCCGAATGGTCGCTGAAGGTGCGGAGGATCTGTCCGCCAGCGGCTTGTAGCGTTTGCTGCACCGTCAACAGGGCGGGCTGCGTCTCGTGCGTGGCGATAGCGGTCAGCAGCATATCAATATCAGGCTGATTCGCACGATGCGCGAGTAGTCGTCCATAGAGATGATTGAGCAGTTGTGTCTTATCTCTATTTAAGATGTGTGACGACATACGAATTGCACTTTGCACCAGCCGTACAGCAGAGTCATCTGGCAAATAGTCGTAATCTGTGATGAGAGTGCTTGGGTCGGTCGCGTTCAGTTTCGCTTGGAGGAAGTCGGCATCCAGCAGTAGATCGCGCAAGGTGTCAGCGTGCTCGGCTTCGGTTAGATGATACACAATACGCCACCACAAATACGGTTCATCTGGCGAAAGTTCATGCCACTGCTCAGCCTGATACGAATCCAACAAATCTTGATGGGTCTGCACATAACGATCACCGAGCTTTTCGCGGGTGTAGCTGTGCAACAGATCGTGCAGGGTAATCGTCCTATCTTCATGACGATCCACTAGCGCCAGATCGACCAGTGCGCTCAGCATTTCCAACAGGTCGAACTCGTCCACATCTGAGCGCAGGCGCTGCCATAGTTGCAGGATAGTTTGCTGCGGGATGGGAGTGTCTTCCTGAAAGATACCAAAAGTGTGATAGAGGAGACTATCATCTTCAATGCCCGCGAACGCTGCATCTACACCCAGAGTGATGCTGACTTCCAAGCTGTCATCGCGGTCATTCGCATTCCGGTCAATCTTCATACGTGAAACGCGGTCGAATGTGCGTAAGTAATCCGCACCGCTGAGGTTATCTTTCTTCATTCGCGCACCCGCCAGCTTCAGCGCGAGGAACAGATATCCGAGTTTTTCAGCGATTTCATCCAGTTTGGGATCTTCACCTACCCAGCTTCGCAGATAATCCGCTGCTTGTGACTCATCAATCAGCTTGAGGCGGTACTCGTTGGCGTTCAGCAGGTCATTGATTTGAAGATTGCGTGTGGTGATGAGCAACCGCGTGAATGTGCCTGAAATCAGGTCACGAAAGGCGCGTCCAACAGAAAGTTCCCACACGTCATCCAAGATAAGTAGACATTTCTTACCAGTGAGTGCCTTTTGTGCGTTCTGGCGAGCGGTGGTTTCGTCGGGATAATTGCTCAGATTGTCGCCAAGTGCCACCCCAACAGCGCGATACAGCTCATACAGCTTAGCGTTGCGTCCACTAGTCAA
>Ga0163154_10006157_pt1 | contig 14820 bp, 14 predicted proteins | sample OliLakLV19MP9P1_FD_148649 | JGI IMG/M metagenome (GOLD analysis project Ga0163154, IMG submission 148649) | Freshwater microbial mat bacterial communities from Lake Vanda, McMurdo Dry Valleys, Antarctica - Oligotrophic Lake LV.19.MP9.P1 | ecosystem: Environmental > Aquatic > Freshwater > Lake >... | reverse complement strand
CATTGCAACGGACGCACGCTGTAAATCGTGCAGACGCGGCGATGATGCGTCACCACGCGATCGCCTTCTCGTTTCTCCGTGGGAATCTCTTTCAAAAACACGCAATCGTACAGACCGGCGGCGTTGCGATTCTCCTTCAACGAAATTTTCCCACCTACCTTACGGCAATATTGTTCAAGCACCGCCTCGCGCGGCAATTCCAGATGCTCGGCCAGCCGATCAATCTCCACATCGCTTACCCACACATACCCCGGCCCGCCCGTGCAGCAATTACCGCATTGCGTGCACGTGAAGGCCAGACCGTCGGCATACCAGGGGGATTGATCGGCAGGTTGAAGCGTGGGGAGTTTCATTGTGTTAAGCGTCTCTTTTTGATCATGTCGTGACCTCTCAATGCTAGGTTGTGGCGCAGGTGGGGATTTTATGACTATAGGATGGTGGGCTGAAGCCCACCCTACGCGCTCGTGCACTCTCACAACATCGCGGCAATCAGAAGCATCTCGAAGTGCTTTTCGCCTGAGACCATCACTCCCCACGTAAAACAGATGCCGATCGAGAGAAGAGAAAGACCGGTCGTCCAGATCAGCAGCACCAAACCGCGCCGGCAGGTCGCCAGGGCGATCGGATCGAAGAAATGTGCCTGCGCCCGTCGAGATTCCGCCGCCGGACGTCCGCACTCCGGGCAAAGGCGATCGTCGGGAATGCCGTACAGGTCATACCTGCAGGTCAGGCAAGTGAAATGTCGTTCGGCGAGTGGATCGGTCGCGAGCAAGGTCATGGGGGCTGGATTCTATACGACCGTGGCGTCATCCCATTGCGAATCACGTGGCCACTGAACCGGTGAATCTTCAACCTTGCCTTGCCGCATCAAACGTTCTTACGCCGCGCACCATGAACCCAAACTGGTTCTCCTTTTTCGCCTCCTCGATGCGCTTCTCTGCGAGCGCGCGGCTGTCGGTCGTGGTGGCGCCGACAACGACATAATCATCGGCGCGGCGATAGCGATGAATGAACACCGGCCGGGCGTGATCCGAAAAATTCTGCTTCGATCCGTGCACCGTCTTGACATTGAAAAATATCGCATCGCCGGCGCTGCCAATGACCGGCAGCGCTTTTTCCCACGTCCATTCCTTCTCATCCAGGCCAAGGTGGCTGGAGGTGTCGATGTGCTTGAGCACGCCCATCTTGTGCGTGCCGGGTATCACGTAGAGCGCGCCGTTGTTTAAGTTCGTGTCGATGCAATAACTGAGGATGGCGACCGGGCCTTCGTGGCGATGCTCAAAGTAGGCCGCGTCCTGGTGCAGATTCTTGGCATGTCCGCCGACGGGTTCCTTGTAGAGCACCTGACCGTCCATGAAGGCTTCCACATTGGGGCCGAGAATCGCTTCAATAATGTCGAGCGTCTTTTCGTCGAAGGTGGACCGAAACAGCGCCCCACTCGTGCGATAGTTGGCCGCCAGCACCATGATCTGCTTGTCGCGGCTGAAGTTTTTCGGCGCGGGCAGGAACAGCGTGCCATCGGGCGTCACCCAGCCTTCGGGCACTTTCTTCGCCTGATCGAGCAGCGACAGCGCCTGCTTGGCGAGCAATTCGCAGTCGCGATTGATCTGCGTCGCATATTTCTTCATCAATCCCCTGACAACCAGCGCGCCATGCTCGAGATAAATGTCGGCGGCGCGTTGAGGGTCTAATGTGTCGGCATGAAGTTCGATATCTTCAAGCGTGGCGTTGGCGATGGCAGTGGACATTGCGGCTCCGTTTGGGAAAAAAAGGTCGTCTGGATGTAGATCGTAGCTGCCCCGCCGCATTGAACAAGATCACCGCACGTGTTGACGCGCTGGGAATCGACTAGAATGGGGACTGATGAAGCACGAAGAGGTTTCCATAGAGGACCTGCTTGCCAAGGCCTCAATGCGCAAAACGCCCGTTCGGCGGGGCGTGTTGCAGGTGCTGGCCAAAAGCGCCGACCCGATGGCTGTCCCGGCGATCCTGGAAAAGCTGCCCGAGCACACCGACGCGGTGACCGTGTATCGCACGCTGAACAGCTTCACCCGCAAGGGCATGGTGCATCGCGTGCGCGGCGAAGATCGCACGTGGCGATACGCGATCAGCGGCGCGAAGCAGGCGGTGCCGCATCAGCATCCCCACTTTGTCTGTCGCGATTGCGGGCGCGTCGAGTGCATCGAACAGGCAAACATCTCCGACCGTTTTGTGCGCTCGATCCCCGTCGATACAGGCTATCGCGTCGAATACGCCGAGATGCTCCTGCACGGTCTATGCGCGCGCTGCGCGCCGTAAAGTCGCTGGGATTGTTTCAGCATGCGCTGCCGGCGCGTGAAACGCGGGCGGTGGTCAGAAATCAGTCACGTGGCGATCGTCTGAGGCTCGGGCGCAGTCAGCACCTGCACGGGAATTTCCGGCGGCAGCAGTGATTCGAGCTTGCGCTGGAAGCTGCCTTTGATGAGTTGATGCAACGCCCCCCGGCGGCTTGTGCCCATGAGGACTTTGTTGACGCCATTCATCGCGGCGTGCTCGGCGATCATCTCCGCGGCGTCGGGGCCGGTGTCGTAGACGGGGATGATCGGCACGCCCTGCTTGTGCCCCTCGGCCAGGAAATCGGCGAACAAATCGTTGGCGGCAAGATCGGTGTCAATCGTCAGCCTTCGCTCCTGCGATTCCAGCAGATAGTTCAAAGCAACTTGACGCACGAAGCAAACGACCAGAGCCGCATTCTCGTTTTTCGCAATTTCCAGGGCTCGCGCCGCCATCGTTGCCGAGCCGGCAGTGGCGAGCAAAATCTTCGGCTTGGCCAGGACGTCGGCGGGCAGTTGTTCCATGATCGCCTGGCGCAGCAGACTCGGACGGCGTGCGCGGCCGGCATGCCAGCGGGTGATCTGCCGGAGCGTCAACCCGACGATCATGACGATCGCCACGAAGATCAGCGCGTGCACTTTTGTATACGCAAGGGTGATCCACACCAGCACGAGAAATACGCCAAGCGTCAACATCGGCCCTTTACGGAACCACGTACGCAATCGCGGATGCGTCGCCGACAGCAGGCAGTTGATCGCCACCGCGCCGACGATGCCGATCGCATAGAGATGCCCGAGTTGTTCCAGATCACTGACGAACACCAGCACGATGGCGGGCGCGCCCGCGCCGACAACCGCGCCGATCCAAGGCGCGCCGAATCCGTTGAGCTTCTGAAACAGCGCCGGCAGTTCACCGTCGCGGCTCATGACATAAAGCGTGCCCATCAGCGCGCCGATGGCAGTGTTCGTCGCACTGAGCAGGAGCAGGCCGGCGATGATGCGGACCGGCCATTCACCCCAGGGCCCGACATAGACTTTGGCCATGTGCGCCATCATGTCGCCGGTGTGGGCGTCGCGCGACATGACCGGAATCGAGCACATCACGATGGCGAGCAGCACGTTAAAGATCGCCACCTCCAGCGCCACCACCCAGATGGCTTTTCGGGCGGTGGTGTAGACGGGTTTCTTCATCACGCCGGTGAGCGACGCAATCGCCTCCACGCCTGACAACGCCAATACGATCGCCACAAACGCCTGCCACGATTGCATGGGCGGATGATTCAAGTTGCCGAGATTGAGATTGCTGAAATCGACCTGAGGCAACGCGAAACACGTCACCAACAGCGTGATCGCAATCATGCCCACCGCGGCAAAAATGGCGGGGCCGGCGCTGTGCTTGGGGCCCATGAGATTCAGCGCGCCAATGAGCAGGATCGCGCCGATGGCACAGACGGCGTTCCAGGGGATGCCGCGCGATTGGTGGACAACGGGCTGGGTCGATGACGCAACGTCTTCATGACGCTCGCCGTGCAGTTCGATATGATGGCCGGCGTCTTTAATCTGTTCGACGCTGGTGACATGCGATTCGCCCAATCCGAAATAGTTGAATGCCTCCAAGGCGCTCAAACTGGCGGTGATGGTGTAATCGGCGAACAGCAGCAACGCCCCGATCACGCCCAGCACGGGGTGGGTCTGACGCGCAGCGGTGTAAACGCCCCCGCCTTGCGGATAGATTCGGCAGATTTGCGTATACGCCCACCCGACGGCGAGGATCAGGAAGCTCATCATCAGGACGAGCCAGAAGCTGCTGCGACCGGCAACGAGAAAGGCAAAACCCAGCACGTAAAGCCGGCTTGTGCCCCAGTCGCCAAAAAGCAGACCCGCCGACCCCAGCCAACCGAGGTTGCGAGGGCGTTCGCTGGATAAAAGCGAGAGGGCCGGTGGAAGGTGGGAGTTGTTTTCCACGGATATCGTCAGCGCGCGAAGTACGAAAACCCAACGGCCTCGCGCACGACGAAGGGACTAGCCTATCGGGTGGAGTCTGACGCGGCAAGCACCCTGCCGCCTTGACGATCCTCAGTCGAGTTGCTTCTGCATCGGCAACAATCCTAATTCGATCCGCAACTGCATTATAATCCGATACTTACGTTACTGGAGGCATCCAGTTTTAATCGCAATAATCGCGTTGATTTGGCAACGTCGACGGTATCCAGCACCGCCGCCGTGACGGCGATCGCGCACAGGCCGGTCGAGCGCACTTCGTGGACGTTCTCAGCGTTGATCCCCGCAATCGCGACAGCCGGAATGCGAATTTCCTCGGCGACTTGCCTGGCATATTCCAATCCCGCAATGTGCGCGCGCGGCTTGGTGCCGCTGAGATAAATCGGCCCCACGCCAATGTAGTCCGCGCCGTCACGCTCGGCCTGGCGGGCCTGCTCGAGGCGATGGGTGCTCACCCCGATGATCTTGTCCGGCCCGACGATGCTCCGCACGTCTCGCACCGACAAATCCGTCTGCCCGACGTGCACGCCGTCGGCATCGGCAAGCATCGCAATATCCGCGCGATCATTGATGATGCTAAGCGCCCCGTGTTTTCGGCAAAGTGACACCAGAAGCCGTGCGCGGCGAAGCAATTCGCCGGATTCGATCTCTTTTTCACGCAGTTGCAAACATTCCGCACCCCCCGCAATCGCTTCCTGTGCCGCCTCCAGCCAGGGCTTGCGACACACGCGCTCCGTGATCAACACATACAGACGCACGCCGATGAAGCGTTTGGACGGATTGAGGCGGGCCGTTAGATTCTGCTCTATTGCATAAAACCGATAGCGCATCGCCTCAACTTGCCCTGCCAATTCAGGGTGGTCGATCTTCAAATACTCCTCGATCGTTCGCAGCGATTCGCCCACCCGTTTGCCTGATGCGATCACGACGGCCACAGCCGAGCCTCGCGTCAACTCATCGGGCGTTTTGATCTCTCTCCCCACATCGCCAGCAATATCTCGATATAAGATGGCGTTCCGGGCAACTTCAGATGTGATCAAAGCCAGATCATGTCGCAGCCCTTTCAACGATTCGCTCAAATTGCCGTCATTGAGTATAAAGCGCGCATAATCCTCGATCACGCGTAGCCCTTCCCGGCTCCGGTTGAAGTTGGCGTCGAGAAGTCGCACAATGGCTGGATTCATCGTTTGGCGTATCCTATGACTATGGAACTTGGCAGCGCACGCCTCAAAGCTTACCGTAAGGGCATCAAGTCTTCGGGCAACGGTTCAAAAAGCAGCGAATATTCCCCGGAGCAAGGCCCGCCGATCAATCAGATTGTCACCGGCGACAGCATCGAGGTGCTCAATGCACTTCCCGCAGGCTGGGCCGACCTCTGCTTTGCCGATCCACCGTTCAATATTGGGTATCTGTATCACAACTACGAGGACAAGAAAGACGTCGAGGAATATGTCAACTGGACCGAGCAGTGGATGCGGGCGGTACACCGCGCACTCAAGCCGACCGGCAGCTTCTATCTTGCCATCGGGGACGAGTTTGCTGCCGACTTGTGCGTATTGGCTCGTCGCAAGATCGGCTTTCACATGCGGAACTGGATCATCTGGCATTATACATTCGGCCAGCAGACCAAAAAGATGTTTGCCAAGAGTCACACGCATATCCTCTATTTCAGCAAGCAAACCCCCGACGCAGGCCTGACCAATCTCACCTTCAACGCCGACGAAGTGCGCGTGAAATCGGCCCGGCAATTGGTCTACGCCGACCATCGCGCCAATCCCAAGGGCAAGCTGCCCGACGACACCTGGTTTTTACGTCCGCAGGAGGCGGCGCCGGATGCCTATTTCGAGGAAGGCATGGACACATGGTACATCTCGCGCGTCTGCGGAACCTTCAAAGAGCGTGAAGGCTGGCACGGCTGCCAGATGCCGCTCGGCGTGCTCGATCGCATCATCAAGGCATCCAGCAATCCGGGGGACATCGTCCTCGATCCCTTCAGCGGAAGCGGCACGACGGCAGTCTCGGCGTCGATACTGGGTAGAAACTACGTCGGCATCGATCAGAGCGAGGAATACGTCGGCTATGCCCGCAAACGCCTCGAACACGTGCAGAATCGCGTTGCACGGCCGCAGGTCGAAGGGGAGCCGGCGGAGAATACTCTTTTCGATGCCGATCGGGCCAGCCGCGTAAAAACCACGACAGACGCATTCGGTCGGCCAAGGGTGAAACGAGGAAGCTATAAACGCCGGGCGAATACAGCCACGGACCTTCCGTTATAACCCGTACCTCGGCAATCCAGGCGAATCGCGCCTCAACCGCTTGCGCCCTGCTCAAAGAAGCGCGACACAGCTCCATTTCGAAATACGATTCCGTGTTGCACGAAGTGCCAAAATCAGCTCACCCCCGCGTGTTACGCGACTTTCAGGTGGTTTGGCGACATCACTTGCTGCACGATGGACGAAAATCTACTCACCCCCGCGTCAAAAATGCCGCCACTCCATACGCTGTCGCGGCGGCCAGACCTCCGACCAGCGTCGTGTGAGTCGCGCTGCGCAGCGGGCGCGTTCCCGTGAACATTCCCTTGATGTATCCGAAGACAATCAGCGCCAGCAACGTCACCCCCACCGACACCAGGATCGAATGCTTCGGGTTATCCAGCAATATATACGGCGAAAGCGGAATCAGTCCGCCCACAACGTACGCCCCGCCGATCGTCAAACCGCTTTTCAAGGCGCGCTTCGGGTCGGGCCTTTCCAATCCCAACTCGAATCGCATCATGAAATCGATCCAGCAATCGGGATCTTTTTGCAACTCCTTCACCACCGTGTGCGCCTGCTGGGCGCTCAGCCCGTAGGATTGGAGAATCTCCATCGTCTCAGCGATTTCAACATTGGTTTTCTCCAGGATTTCTGCCTGCTCGCGGCGACGCTCGGATTCGTAATGCTCGACATCCCCCTTGCCGGCCAGAAATCCCCCCAGCCCCATCGCGATCGACCCCGCGGCAATCTCCGCAAGCCCGGCGACGATGACCAAATGATTACTGACGTCCGCTCCACTGATCCCCGCCGCCAGCGCGAACGGCACGGTCAGCCCGTCCGCCATCCCAATCACCACATCCCGCACCGCCAGCGGCGCGGTAAAATGCTGCTCGATATGCGGAGTCTGCGGCATGATAGGCCGAGAATAACCGCGGATGTCACAATCGAGAAATGAAGTCTTATTGAAAGTGAGCGCTCGCTGCGGAATCTCGTCACTGTCTCAGGCGACTTTTCTCTTCGATGCCAGACGTGCGGGATGCTCTTCCGCCTCATTCGCCAGCCGCGCGTAGATTTTCAGGAATTCGCCTTCGGACGCGACGAATGCGGCCACCACTTCAGGATCGAAATGCTCGCCTGATTCCGACAGGATGATCTGCCGGGCCTCGGGGTGTGGTATGGCTTCTTTGTAGACGCGTTTCGAAGTCAGCGCATCATATACGTCGGCGACGGCGACGATTCTGCCGCACAAGGGGATGTTCTCACCCGCCAGTCCGCGCGGGTAGCCTTGGCCGTTGAAGCGCTCGTGATGCGTGAGCGCGATGTCCCTTCCCAACTGCAAAAACCCCGCGCTGGGGAAGCGATCCAGCGCCGCCGAAAGCGTGGCGGCGCCCAAGGCGGTGTGGGTTTTCATGATCGCGAATTCTTCTGCATCCAGCTTGCCGGGCTTGAGCAATATCGCATCGGGGATGCCGACCTTGCCAATATCATGGAGCGGGCTGGTCTGATAGATCAGGCGGACATATTCATTGGTGATGAGCCGTCCGTAACGCGGCCTCGTCGCCAGAGTCTGGGTAAGCAGCCGGGCATAGCTCTGCACGCGCTCAAGATGCGCGCCCGTTTCCGGATCGCGCGACTCGGCCAGCTTCGCCAGCGCGAACAGCGCGACGTCGCGCGTCTCCAGCGCCAGAATTCGCTCGGCCACCTTCAGCCGAACCGTCAGCTCGGCGGGGTTGAACGGCTTGGTCAGCAGGTCGTCGGCGCCGGCTTCAAGGCCGATGATTTTCTGCTCGGGGTGATCGCGCCCGGTCAGGATGATGACATAGACGTAGCCATCCACATCCTCGCGGCGCACCTGGCGGCAGAATTCATCGCCGGCCATCTCGGGCATTTCCCAGTCGGTGATGACCAATCGCACGGGATGATCGCGCACGCACTGAAGCGCCTCCCGTCCGTTGCGGGCAGTCATGACGTCGTATCCCAGCGCATCCATCGCGTTCTGAAGCATATCCAGCGAAAATTCATCGTCGTCGACGATCAACGCGCGCATGTCACCTCGGCAACGGGATCTGAAAATTGAGCGATCGCCACCGGTACAAACGCGACACAGCGCGACACTTCAGCGCGCAGGGAATCGATCATGCCGGTGGCCGCATCAATGCGATCAGCGCGACCGAAATTTTCAATCTCTCCCGCCACGGCATACATCCGGCTGGCGGAAAGATTGGCGGCGATGCCTTTGATGGAATGCGCCAGTCGAGTGGCCTCGGCGTGGTTACCGTCGCTGATGGCACGTTGCAGGCCATCAACATCGAGCATCCCCCGCGTTTGAAATTTGGTCAGTGTTCGCTTGAGGAACGCCACGTTTCCCATGCACCGTTTCAACAAATCGGTCACGACGAATGGCGGATCAATGCGCGCGAGGGTCTCTGACATACGGCTTGGCCTGATCAAAAAAACGAAGTGCTCACAAAAAGTCCTTCGGATCAATCGGCGGCGGGCTTGAGTAGCGAGGTGAGGATCAACGCGTTGCGGGGCGATATCACGAATCGACGGTTAATTCTGAAAATTCAGTCCGATAAAGGTGGGAAAAAGACCCCAGCGCGAAGGACTAATATTCGATCCCCGGCAAGACACTCTTCGATTGCTTCATCTCCATGCCTTCCACCAGGGCCGGGTCGCCACCCATGGCGACGATGATCGCTTCGAGAGAATCTTCCACCTGGATCGGCCGGTTGGAAAGTTTGCCGCGCGGTTCGATACGCGGGGCAAGTTCCTGGACGCTCTTCATGTCGATGCCGGTGTGATACTGCACCGTCGCATTGGGGTCTTTCAATTCATGACCGGTGAGGATGCACACGACTGATTCGTCGCGCGAGATCACCTGTTCATCCAGCAATTTTCGCAATCCCGCGACGGACGCCGCCGAAGCCGGCTCGCAACCGAAACCCCAGCGGGCGACCATGGCTCGGTGTTCGAGAATCTCGTCGTCGCTCACCTCGCGCACCACGCCGTTCATTGTTTCGAGCGCGCGCAGGGCTTTGGGCAGATTCACCGGCCGGGAGATTTCGATGGCGCTGGCGACGGTGTGTGGTTTATAGTTTGCCTCGTCCAGCGCCGCGTAGTGTTTCCCGATCGTTTCGCGATCCACGTTTCCGTCGTTCCAGCGCAACCCTTGCTTTGTGTAAAGCGCATTGAGCGTGTTGGCGCCGCTGGCATTGATGACGGCCAGGCGTGGAATCTTCTTAACCAAGCCGAGCTCGCGCAGCTCGGCGTACGCCTTGCCAAACGCCGAGCAATTCCCGAGATTCCCGCCCGGAACGATGATCCAGTCCGGCGGATCCCAGCCGCGCGCTTCGAGGATCCGGTACATGATCGATTTCTGGCCTTCGAGCCGGAACGGATTGACGCTGTTCATCAAGTAGATGCCCATCGCCGGCACGTTGGTCGCGATCTGTTTGATGCGTCGGAGGCAGGCATCAAAATCACCCTGAATCTGCAGCGTGAGCGCGCCGTAATCCAGCGCCTGCGAGAGTTTGCCGAAGCTGATCTTGCCCGAGCCGATGAAGACGATCCCCTTCATTTCCGCCAGTGCCGCAAACAGGCCCAGCGACGCCGAGGTGTTGCCGGTTGAAGCGCAGGCAACCTTGCGCGCGCCCACCATTTTCGCGTGGGTGAATGCCGCCGTCATACCGTTGTCTTTGAAGCTGCCCGAAGGGTTCAAACCTTCGTATTGCAGCAGCAGATTCCCGGGTTTGATATGCATCTGCCGGGCGAGCAGGTCCGCCTGCTGCAAGACGGTGCGACCTTCACCGATCGTCACCACTTGATCTTCACTTCTGAAGAACGGCATCAATTCCCGAAACCGCCAAACCCCCGAAAAATCGAGCCGGCCCTCCACTTGCGTGCCCTTGGTGCTCCAGCGGTGCTCAAAGAAATTGAGACTTTTGACGCGCGGCAGCTTGCCCCAGTCATACTGAATGTCCAGCAGACTTCCGCAGCTCAGGCAGGCGACACGCACCTCGTCAATGGCATAGGTGGCGCGGCAAACCGGGTTGATGCATTGTTGAAACGCGGGGTCGGACATCAGCTTCAAGCGTAGGAGCAACGATGCCCTTATGCAACGCGATGCCCTGCAAAGCGAAGGAGGGTCTTATGCGACGGCGCCCGCCCGATTTTCTTCCTGTAGATGCTTGAGCACGTTGAGCAATCCGTGCAGATGAAGGGGCTTGATGAAAACATGCAAACGTTCGGGCGAGACGCGATGGCGAAGATGATGCGACGCTTCATCAATGTTGCTGCTGAATACGGCAATCTGGCGGGGCAAATCTGACGGCTGCAATTCGTCAAGCAATCGTGCGGCACCGGAACATCCCGGAACGTCGCCGTCAATGATCAGTAAGTCGGTCAGGTCCGCGCGGAGCAGGTCGACGGCTTGTTCGTGGGAGTCCGTCGTATCCACGTGATGCCCCATATCTATCAATAGGCGCTCAATAATTTCGCTGGCCACGCCTTTGTCTTGGGGCTGATAGACCACCGATCGAACCGGATAAAAGTAATCCATGGCATACACCTCTACGACACGGGGAGCTTGCCTGTTCAAGACATGTGTCCAATAAGCTTATGCGGAGCCCGCTCGATCTTCCAAAGAAAACCTTTTGCTAACCAAATCTTAGCGCAAGCGACTTCCTGCACCGGAATAGACCTCATACATGGTGTCGCATATCGAACATTCGCGATGATGACGAACATTCTTGCCAAATCCAGCGTAGAAAACGACTGGAAGAGGACGATGAAATTAGTGTCAGTGACGCCGGCCACGGATCAGGCCAACCCAATCGGCGGATGGAGTCGCCCGCTCACTCTTCACGCATCCACTGCCGGAGGTCTGCCATGCAGGTCTGGCTTGTTTCAATTGTCACGCAGGTTGCCGAACTGGGCATCTTTTTTGCCGCAATGGGCGTCTTGACTGTTGGATTGCTGGCCTTTCGGTAAGAATTCCCCTCCCAGATCTCAAGATGAGCATCATTCGCCTTGAGTTTTTGGCTCCAGCGACATGTTGCTTCTCCATTCAGTTGCTAAGTTTCCTGCCCGCTTCACTTTAGAGCACACCCCGTTGCGCTAAGGTCGGGTTAATGTTCTTAAAAAGGCTTGGCATGTCGTCCTCCACCCCCTAAATTCAATCTCCTGGATTCGAACGGTTGAGGAAATTCCATGAGTCAAGCCACGCTCGAACGCGATTCGAAAGTCACTTCGTCCCTTGTCAGCAGCAAATTTAATGCTGTTCACAAAGACCTAGATCCGGTTCACACGCTGGGCGACGTGCTTATCGAAGCCAAGGATGTCTCGGTTTTTTACGGTTCTAACGAGGCCATCAAGAAGGTCAGCCTCAAAATGCCGGTCAATCGCGTTGTTGCCATGATTGGCCCCAGTGGTTGTGGAAAAAGCACGTTCTTGCGTTCGATCAATCGTCTCAACGACCTCATTCCCGGTTGCCGAGTCACCGGCGAACTTCTCATCGGCGGAACCGATGTGTACGCCGCCTCGACCGACAGCGTACAGCTGCGACGGCAGGTCGGGCTGGTCTTCCAAAAGCCCAATCCTTTTCCCAAAACGATCTATGAGAATCTGGTTTACGGCCCCAAGCTTCAGGGCGTAAGCGACAAGCGGACGCTGAATGAATTGGTCGAAGATTCGCTCCGCAAGGCGGCCCTGTGGGACGAAGCCAAGGATCGCCTGCACACCGGCGCCCAAGGCATGTCCGGCGGGCAGCAGCAGCGCCTGTGCATTGCCCGGGCTTTGATGACCAAGCCGAAAGTGCTGTTGATGGATGAGCCCTGCAGCGCGCTCGATCCGATCGCCACAGGCAAAGTTGAAGACCTCATCAACGAACTCAAACAAAATTACACGATCGTCATCGTCACGCACTCCATGCAACAGGCCGCCCGCGTCAGCGATTACACCGCCTTTTTCTTTGTCGGCAATCTGATCGAATACGACCTCACCTCGATCGTATTCACCAACCCCACCCACAAGCAGACCGAGGAATATGTCACGGGCCGATTCGGTTGAGCGGTGTCGTTTCCCCGTCGCCGTGTTGACCCCCAACTGCTCCGCGAGCATCGCTACGGTGTGAGTTTCATCGCGCGGACCTGTCTCTCCCCATCCAGCTCTGTCGCTGGCATTTTCCCCGTCGCTCTTTGATGATGTTGGTTTATGGCCCTGTTTCTCGGCATCGAATCCACCTGTGACGAGACCGCCGCGGCGGTTGTGCGGGATGGATGGGAGGTGCAAAGCAACGCGATCGCGACGCAATTTGAGCTGCACCGCAAGTTCAAAGGCGTGGTGCCGGAAATCGCCAGTCGGGCTCACATCGAAAACATTCTGCCCGTGATTCAAGATGCACTGTCATCGGCCGGGTGCGCTTTAACGGAAATCGACGCGATTGCCGTCGCGAATCGACCGGGCTTGATCGGTTCGCTTCTCATCGGCGTGACAGCCGCCAAAACGCTCGCCTGGGCAATGGGAAAGCCGCTCATTTCAGTCGATCACGTGCAGGCCCACCTGTACAGTGTCATGCTCGAAGATGCGATCAGAATCACCGGCGAGGATCATCAACGTCCGGGGGAGACGAGCGACGGGAAGTCGGCCAATACGGCACGCGCTCGGGAGTTCGACGAAACTCGTATCGCATCGTCCTCCCACGGCATTTCAGAGCCCCAGGCGCGTCCCGACCCGCCGGTTTTCCCTGCGGTGGGTCTCGTGGTGAGCGGAGGGCACACTGCCCTTTACCGGATAGAAAACTTCTCGAACATCGTCATGATCGGCTCGACCATCGACGATGCCGTCGGCGAAGCCTACGACAAGGTCGCTGCCATCCTCGAACTCGGCTTTCCAGGCGGGCCGACAATCGACAGACTCGCGCAACGGGGGGATCCCCGGGCGATTGATTTTCCAAGAAGCTACCTCGATCGCGATTCGCTCGATTTCTCTTTCAGCGGACTGAAGACGGCTGTCCTGTATCAGGTGCGCGGCAAGAAAGGGCGCGAACGAGATGCATCAAGCTTGAGCGAACAGGCGATATGCGACGTGGCGGCGAGTTTTCAGGCGGCGTGCGTGGAAGTGATTCTGCGAAAGCTGCGCCGGGCGATCGAGCAAATCGGCGGGCAATGCGTCATCGTGGGCGGCGGAGTCTCGGCGAACCAGGGGCTGCGTGCGGCGCTCAAAAACCTGCCCGTTCCGGTGCTCCTCCCCGCCTTGAAATTCTGCACCGACAATGCCGCCATGTCTGCGGGACTGGGATTCTTGAAGTATCAGCAACGCCAGTTTAGTTCCCTTGACCTGGATGCCGTCACCCAGAGCGAACTGCGGAGAGTTGAACCCCATTTGGACGCCGAAAATTCATTCGGCCACAAGCGGATTTGAAACAATGCAATATTCAGAGCAAGGCCTCAAGAATCTCATCGGTTCTGCACCCGTTCCACACGAGTTTGAGACAGATTGGGACGGGCGTACGGCGCGTTCATCTTTGTTGATCAAATAAACGACCGGCATGCATCGTGCACGCCGGTCGTTAGAGCCTGCGACTCCTTTCGCAACATCCTTGCTTCTTCACCATCCCGCCGCAGCCATCTCCGTGCGGCGAGCCCGTGTATGGAGGTTATTCGCGTTTGCCACACCAGACGACTCATTACTCACTGCCGAAGTCAACGTATCGCGATTTGGATTATAAGCAAGCAAGAATCGCCTTCGTAACAGGAAATCCACAATTAGTTGGGGTGCCAAGCGGTTTTTGGTCAACGCCTAGATATGATCGATACGGACCCGCTTTTTGAGCCCCCAAAGCAATTCGCCAATTTCTCGCCATTCTTTACAATTTCGCCCTAACAGCCCGTGGTGAAACTCCTTTTTTCGCAGCATTTGATCTTGCCAAATGATCGCGGTGGCGCTGAAATGGTTCTTCGTCACGGAGGACTCGGATCATGGCGATCGGGAAACGTAAGACACTTCAGCAGCCGTTGTTTGTCACCACTACCTCGCTGTCAGCGGTGAAGGCGCATCCTTATTACGACGCGGTGAACAAGGTGCTCGACGCGCATCACTTTGATCGCTTTGTCGAGGAGACGTGCGCGCCGTTTTATGCCGGGAACGTGGGCCGGCCGGGGTTGGCGGCGGGGGTTTATTTTCGATGTCTGATGGTCGGATATCTCGAAGGTATTGATTCGGAGCGGGGCATCGCCTGGCGGTGTGCCGAC
>Ga0163154_10006156_pt1 | contig 14821 bp, 8 predicted proteins | sample OliLakLV19MP9P1_FD_148649 | JGI IMG/M metagenome (GOLD analysis project Ga0163154, IMG submission 148649) | Freshwater microbial mat bacterial communities from Lake Vanda, McMurdo Dry Valleys, Antarctica - Oligotrophic Lake LV.19.MP9.P1 | ecosystem: Environmental > Aquatic > Freshwater > Lake >... | reverse complement strand
GTTCACACGCACCCAAACCGTCTGCTTCTCGCCCGCACGATTTTTGCGGCTGACCGCCACCGAGAATGACGCGACGCTCTGTTCCCCGACTTGACGCACCTGCGGATCGCTGCCAACGTACCCGGTCACCTGCATGTGAAGTGAAGTGTCCATCATCGACTGATGAACCAATCCGTGCTTTTACCCCCGGCGATGTAGCCGACGCATTCACTCGCTGCCAACCCCAAACCTATGTTCGTCCTGAAGCCGACCCCAATGAAGGGGATACGGCTTCTTCTGATTCCGAACAGGAGAAAAGGAAGTGAGTATGCTCGCCCAGATCAAGCCTTTAAGTCAGGAAGAACGCCAGCTTGCCCGCAGCGCTGCCCAAGAAGCAGTGCAGCGTGAGATTGGCGACCGTCCCAACCGGGAGTATTTCAATCATCATGCTACTCGACGGTATCCGCCCGGTGTGACCAAACTGATCAACGTGCTGTGCATTGTCCTGCTGTTGGCAGCATTTACCCCCTCTGCGATTCGACTCTACGTCATCGGGTCGGAGACGTTTGGTGCAGCCGTGCCATATGAATTGGCAATGGTCGCGGTTGGGATTGCGACGGTTCTCACGGCGGAAATTGGGCAAGTTGTGTTCTCGCTGGCACTGGCAACGCTCGGTACATCGAAAGGCGCGCGTCGGCTGCTCTATAGCAGTATGGGGATTGCTACCGCTATCGCACTCGTCGGTAACGTACAGGTCGCGCTACCCGGTCACATCGAAAGCCCTTTCGCGTGGTTAGAAGCGATTGCCCCGCCGCTGCTGGTGTTGTCTACCGCCTACGTCCTCAAAGAACAGATGCTTGAATCTATCGAGATGCGCCATGCCAACGAACGCGCTTATCAAGAAGCGGTGAATGATTGGCAGCGTTCCGCGATTAACCCAGAAGCCCATCCGCGCTGGATGCAGTTCTACGCCAATGCGATCCGGGACGCGCTGCGAAAAGGAAACAGCCGCCGACGTGAGGCAGTGGAGGCATTGACCAATGGGGATTGGCGGGCGCTGGTCTACCGGGAATTGCAAGCCGACAACTGGTACGAAACGCCAGAAGCACCCGCTGCACCCGTGTTGATGGAAAGCCCGGACGAAGGGGGCGTTGTGGAGATCGCGCGCCCTTTAGTCGTCAGCGTCAATGGGAATGGCAGCCATCCAGAGGTGAACGAGTGAGGTACTGCACCATGTGTGGAGAGATGCTGCCCCGGTCGAATTACTACGCTGGACGACCGCGTTTGTATTGCAGCAACCGCTGTCGGCAGGCAGCCAAACTGCAACGGAAAAACGCGGTTCTCTCTCATTTTGTGTCATCGGAAGGAATTTAGCGCGCATGACGAAACCGACGATCATCCCGAACTGGAAGTATCAGAAGCCGTCGAAGCGCGGCTACAAGGGGTTGAAGAAACTGCTGAAATATGTCTCGCATAGGGAAGATGCCGATCACCGCGCGCTAGAGATCGATGAGCGTTGGACGAACTGCGGCTTAGGCGCGAACTGGCGTGAGGTATACGCGAACGCGGGCAAGCTGGCAGGTCCGTATGTGCTGGCACATCACCTCGTTATCGCACCAGCGCCCGACCTGATGGAACTCGTGCCAGATGAGATGAAGCATGACCTCGTGCGCGAAGTCACCGAGCGAACGATTGAGGCGTGGCACGAGGCACGTGGACTGAATACGCCGGAATTTTCATACGTGCTGCACGACCGCGACACGGATGATGAGTATGGAATGCAAATGCTGCACACGCATGTGTTCGTCGCCGGCACCATCGACAACAGCATCGGGGAGCGTCAATCGCATCGCGTGGATCGCCAACAGGTATGTACCGACCGGGGCGGATTGAACCGGGAAGATAACCTGCATCACATTGCCCGACACGAGTTTGAAACATTACTGGATCGGACGATTGGACGGGAGTGGAGGTTGCTGCGCGATCCGGAACTGGGGCAGGAGCAAGCTATTTCATTGGACATCGAGACCGGCAGCGGTCGCAGTCTGGAGATCGATTTATGAGTCTGTCTTACACATGGCGATCGTGTTGCATTGCACAAAAGCATACGAGCGGCTTCGCGCCGCTCGTGGGTGTCCCGCCATACCGTCAGCGCCTTGCGGCGTGCGTGTTGGCGGGCGGGACACCCGACCCTCTACGCAGTAGGGGTAGCAAGTTTAATCAACTTGCCCCTCACACGCCGGGGAGGCTTGATGCGCCGCGCTTTACAGCGCGCCGCCAGCGTCGGGAGTGCCGCAGCCCTCCGACGCTGAAAAGCATGGCGCGTCACGGTTCCCCGTGCCATGCACCACCAAAGATGAATCACACCAGCATTTTTCGCTCAGACATGCAATGCAAATGGAGAAATTGTGAAGCCAAACCGTACCGAATACCCGCAGCGGCTGTCGGTGCAGATCACCGATGCGATGGACGACCGTCTAGAACAGGTCGCGCGTGGGCGCGACGAAGCCAAAGCCGAGGTCGTGCGTGCTGCTTTGCGTGCGTTCCTTGACGAGCAGGAAGATGTGATCGGCAGCCGCAAGCACTTCACCAAAGCGTTCGGGCGGCGGATTGATCATATCGAGCGGCTGCTGTCCGTGACGTTGTGGCTCAACCTGCAAACGCTGCACCTGCTGTATGAGCGCCTCCATAAGGAGCAGCTTGAAGCGGGCGAACTGCTGGCAGATGCGATCAGGGAGGGAGTTGATCTCCACGATACGGTAAGCGAGTTGATTGAAGGTGTCACTGCTCAGAAGAAAACCAAACCGCCAGCGTGATGAGCTGGCGGCGTGGATGAACCTGATAATTCTCTCGTCTAGGCAACTTGAGGATACATTAGGTTCACCCGGTTGTCCAACAGCGCGTTTTACATCCGGTGAGTACCTATATAAAGGAAACATGATGTCATCCTCGACTATCCCGCCCATCGTTCGGGCGGCGCAAAGTGAATCTATCGGAGCCGCAGCGCTGGCGTATGCCTCGCTTGGCATGAGTGTCATCCCGCTGGACGGCAAACGTCCGGCGCTGAAAAGCTGGACACAATATCAGCAGGAAAGGGCAGATCAACAAACGATCCGCTCATGGATATTCGGCAACGTCGGCATTGTGTGCGGGCGCGTGTCGGGCAACCTGGTCGTGCTTGATCTGGACGGCGCGGCAGGGTACGCGGCGTTTACGGCACAATTTCCGGTATTTGCAGAGACATACACCGTTGCCAGTGGCGGTGGCATTGGGCGGCACGTCTATTTTTACGCCGATCAACTTCCACCGAGCGTGAAGGCGATGAATACGCCCATCGGTCACTTAGAGGTATGTGGAGATGGGCGGCAGGTCGTCGCGCCGCCCAGCGTACACCCCATCACGGGACAGCCGTACCGGGTCGAGCAGCTACTCGACATTCTGCGCGTGCCGAATCTGGACGATTTGGTCGCGTGGGTGGAAGCCTTCAAACCACGCCAGGAGACCCGAACATGGCAGCCGCCGAAGATCAGCACGCCGACCGGAGATGCGCCGCTCAACCGTCGGGTAGTTGAGGAAATCAGCCGTGTGCTGATCGGGCAGGGTTTCAAATTGCACGGCGAGTGGCTGCATGGACGGTGCATCAACCCGCAGGGTCACAAACACGGCGACCGCAACCCGTCGTTCGGGTTCAACACGACGAGCGGCTACGGTCACTGCTATGTGTGCGGAACCATGCTGGCGAAAGACATTTGCGCCCGACTGAATATCGATCTGGGTCAGTTAGGTGGACTGGTCGAAAAGCCCGAACCGCCGCTCATTCAATCTACACGCAAAGCACGGCGCGAGGAACGCCAGCCTCCCGACGAGCCACCGACGCTCAGCGGCAAGGTTGAAACAAAACTGCCCGACTGGTTGGCACGCTATGTCGATTGGTCAGGTACAACGGGCAATCAAACGCCGCTGGTTTTTCACGAGGCGGCGGGGTTTTGGCTGCTGGCGACTGCTGTGGGGCGAAGATTATACGGAGAATCGCCGTGGGGCGTTCGCATCTATCCGAACCTTTACATGATGCTCGTCGCTGGGACAACGTTCTACCGAAAGTCCACGGCTTACAAGTTGGCGGAGAGCGTCGCCCGTGCTGCCATCCCGCACATGCTCATGCCAACGCCCGGTTCGCCGGAACGCTTTCAGGAAGCGCTCGCCGGTCGAATGCCAACCAACTTTGACAAGCTGCCAAAGTCCCAGCAGGAGCGCTTGACTAAAGGGCAACCATTCGCCGCGCAGCGCGGCTTGCTCAAAGACGAGGTGTCCGGGCTGTTTGGGGCGATCAACAAGCGGGATTACATGGTCGGCATGAAAGACCTGCTGATGGAGCTGTATGACTGCCCGGATTACTTCGACAAAGACACGCAGACGGGGCTAAACGTGGTCGAGAACGCAGCGCTGTCGATCCTTGGAGTGACTACACCCGCCAGCTTGGGCTGTGCGATTAGCGCGGGGGACTGGGACAACGGCTTGCTCGTGCGCTTTGCTCTGCTCATGCCCGAACCGGATTATGCCGAACGTCCGGCATCACCCATCTACCAGCCTGCACCAGCCGACCTGATCGACGATCTACGCAAGCTTCACGAGCGGCTGCCCGCGCCGGAGATGACCGAAATGGGGTGGAGCGCACCGGGTGCGCTGCGCCTGAACGTCGAGTGTTGGGTAGAGGTTCAGCAGTACGGCGACCATCTGCGCCGCTTGTGCGATCCCCGCCGTGAAGTTGAACTTGATGAGCGGCTGAAGGGGGTATATGGACGGATGCATGTTCAGGCATTCAAGCTGGCATCGTTATTTGCGGCACTGGATTGGTTGAAAACAAGCGAAGATGCGCCGACCGTGACCATCGAACATTGGCAATCGGCAAAGACGATCACTGACGCCTGGCGCACGAGCGCGCATCGCTTGCTGGAGCAGCTCGACAAGAGTGGGGAAGCAGTCGTTGAGCGGCGGTTGCAGGATCGTGTCCTAATCGTCATTCAGGAAGCAGGCGCGGCAGGAGTCGCCATGCGTGACCTGTATCGCAAGCTCAACCTGTCTGCGAAGCAGGCGCGGCAGTTAGCACAGGACTTGATCCGTGCCGGGCTGATTGAGGAGCGGCGTATCGACCGCGCCGAGGCATATATCGCGGTTGAGCATGTGATCAGATGATCTGCATGACAACACTGACAGAAATGACACATGACAATACTGACAATTTGTCGTCAGTGTCAGTCTGTCATGTTCACTGACACGTTCTTAACATTCGAGGGGATTTCATCATGAACCACACACAGCGAGTCGCGCACGTAGCGCGGCAGCGGCGGGTGCTGACTAAAGCGCTTGTTCGTGAGTCGGTCGAGCGGTATCTGGAGACGCTGGCCGGGGAGATCGCAAGCGGAGAATGGGTCGATATTCCGTACATCGGCAAGGTGCAGGTTGTGCGTGAGGAGGGAAAGGGGTACGTCACGTCCATCACGCCGACGGGCGAACGCGTGCGTCGGGCGGTGAAACTGCGCCTGCGGACGAAAATACGGTTGTCCGCAACATTTCGGCAGCAGTGCCGCCATAAAAGATAAGGTTGTGTCCAATGTCTATATGTGCCGCATAGGCATTGGACACCTTCTAAAGTAAGTAAACTCGAACGAATTTCTAGCCGAAACTGAATCAGAACTTGCGTTCTACTATTGTATGATGCTTCTTGCTGTTTGAATTCTATTACAACAGGAGGAGTATTCATGAACACTACGCTGGTCAAGTCAGTACATCAGTTTATTGCCAAGTACCTCACGGAAAATGAGGGACTGTCACCGACCTTCCGTGAGATTGCGAATGGCTGCCATATGCATCTCTCGACTGCTGCACACTGTGTCGACGTGTTGGAAGCACAAGGGCGTGTGACCCGTCGTCGAAATACCTCACGAAGTATTCGTTTAGTGTCGCCAGACTACAGCAAGGAATAGAACATAAGTTCAGTCATATGTACCGACAAATGATACACACTGCACAGAACTTGTGTGCTAAATTGAGCGTACTTGATGCTTACGAGAAGCACAAGTGCCAAAATATTTCTTTCATACTTAGATTTATTTCCCGTTCGTCTTTGCCTGATGCACGTTTCTGGTTACCTCACAGAGATTGTTGCAGCAGTTCCAGCGCAAAAGACGATCCCAGCTTTCCCGCAACTTTATTGAGGATGCTGGCGTTCGAGGTCAGGTCACGCGGGTTTCGAGGTGCGGTGTCGTTCAACACTTGAATACACCGTATCCGAAATCCGTGGTGATCCGAACGTTATCAGGGATAACTCTAGGTTCAAACACGAGGAGGATACGCCATGTAACCAAACCCAAACGAACAGCCAAAATCACATTTTTTTGAAGAGGAGAGCAAGAAGATGACACAAACGTTTACAGATAATGTTTTGATTGATGGCGTACAAGACATCGACCAACTGCGTGTGCAAGGACACAGCACGCAAACGCAGTCGCTCCAGACATGGGAGAACAGTGCCGCAGTAGTGCTTGCTGAGATGACGGGTGATGGGCGCTTGGTCTTGGGTGATGATTTAGGGGCTGCAACCCCTGACTCCCTGATTGAGGCACATCGCAGTGAAACTCAAACTGCTAAACCCAAACGCGGGTTTCACGCACTTGGACGATTCAGCAACGCGCTGACGGATGCTGCTCAATGGATCGTCCAGGAACTTGAAGTCAGGGGTACAAACCCCTTGAGCGCGCTGCAAACGGCACTGCGCGTCCGTGCTGCAAACATGAACACCGGTACACCGGCTGGGGGTGAGGTGCGCGGTATCGATGTTGAAGTTATCAATGATGTCACAGCGGGAGCGGCTGCACTCCCCAAAGCAACAGGGATATACGTAGGTGTGACCAATGCAGCGGGGAAAACAGTTACCCAAGCAACGGGTTTGCACGTGAAGATGAACAACTCCGGAACGATTACCACCCCTTACGCGATTTACACAGAGGGTGCAGGTGTCGTTCACTTCGACGATTACGTCGAAGTTAAACGCCCGTCAGTCATTCCCGGTACGCCCGGTACCGACTATATCCGCATCTATCCCAAGTCAGACGGCAAGTTGTATGCAAAGAACTGGAGTGGCACGGAATTCGACTTGACCGCTGTGGGAGGTGGTGGCGGTAGCGTCATCCCAAGTCTTTGCAACGGTCGCTTGACATTGACCGGTGGCACGCCGATCACGACGAGTGATGTGACAGCGGCAACAACCTTGTACTTTACACCGTTTCAAGGCAATCAGGTTGCGTTATTCAACGGCTCCAGTTGGACTTTCTTTGCGTTCAGTGAGCGCAACTTAAGTCTGTCGGGGTTGGTAGCCAATCGCAATCACGACATTTTTCTCTACGATAATGCCGGAACGCTCACGCTTGAAGCGGTTGCATGGACGAATGATACCACCCGTTCCACAGTACTAGCGCTGCAAGACGGCATTTATGTGAAAAGCGGTGCAACGGCTCGTCGTTACCTGGGTACCCTTCGCACCACCAATGCCGGGCAAACGGAGGACAGCGTTAAAAAGCGGTTTGTATACAACGAAGCAAATCCAGTTGCACGTAAGCTGGTGATCAAGGAAACGGCGAGTTCTTGGACATACAGCACTGCCGCTTGGCGAGCTGCAAACAACAATACGGCTAATCGCGTCGAGGTTGTGGTGGGGAATATCGGTTCGATCATCGATATAAATCTAGCGTGTCGAATGGACGGTGGTGGCGCAGGTTCCAACCAAAGCATTGCTTATGACACGACTACCAGCGCCATCGGTGATTTGTTCATGACGTGTAACAACAACGGCAACATTTCCGCACATTTAGTCCATAACCCTGCGATTGGATATCACTACTACCAATGGGTCGAAAATGGACGCGGGTCGTCTTCCACTTACTACGGCACTGCTGGAGCAGATGGTTGGCAATCAGGTTTGAACGGATACGTAGTGCTCTAGGGAGAGATGAGAAATGCAGATTAACGTAACAAAATTACACCGCGAACTCGTTGAAGCAGGCATTCCGATTGAAGGTGTCGCGGCAACCGAACCGCCGCGTATCGATTTTCTTGTAGAAGCGACGGACGAACAGCGGGTACTCGCCGAAGAAATTCTGGAAGCTCATGTGCCTAAGGACGATCGGGAGAAGCGCCAACAAGCGTACCTCGAAGCCGGTGTTACACCTGAAGCGATGATTGCTGCCCTGTGGGAGCGGATGGTAGAAGGACGCTCAGAAGCATCTGAAGCGTTGCAAGCAATTCGCGAAGCAGTACAGCAACAGTTTCCAAACGTGATGGATGAGCAAGTCTCGGAAAAATAGAAAATTTTTGTTGAACCCGTGGGACTGACTTAAAGGGTCAGTTCCACATTAAAACGTTTCTTGAAAAGGATATAAAATGACTGTTAAATCTATGAAGTTCAACCCTAGGATCGGTTCAACGGATAAATGGGTGGACACGGGCATTGATGTAGTTGCTGGCGAACGCATCCGCATTACTGCCAGCGGAAAAATCAGTGCGTATGCAGATGGTAGTATTGCCAGTTCGTTTAATGATGAAGAATGGGATGATCCAAATGGTTCATCGCCTCATCGCTTACCTTGTGGTGTGATTGCTTCAAATCTTCCCGACATGATGTTGATTGGCAAAATTGGAGCAAGTGGATCGATTTTTGGCGTGGGGCGGCGTTACCTGCAAACTGCTGCCACCCCTGGGCGCTTGTACTTGACGGTGAACGACTGCACTCCTGCTTTTGGTGATAACCGGGGTTATTTTAACATCAAAATCGTCACGGGGATGCCAGGGCGACCAAAGCTCAATGCTTCATGTCCGCTGGGGAACGATCAAAAACAGCGCTCGAAGAATCCCATTGAGCTTGCCGACGGCAACAAAGTGCTGACCGTGACCGATTTTTCGCTTCAGACGGCGGCGGGTGGAATGACATTCGAGCGTGAATACAATCAGGCACAGCGGAGCAATGCTCGGTATCAGTTCATGGGGATGGGCTGGTCGCATAACCACCAATATACGTTGGTTTTAACTGGTACTTCTCCCAATCGTACAGCGGATGTCTTTCTCCCGAATGGTGGGGTGTTGAAGCTCAATGAAAACGGTGTCGGTCAGTTTGTCGCTCAAGCAGGCTCCAGCGCGTCATTGAGCGTATCCGGGGCAAACTATCTTTTGACAGCTCAGGATAACAGTATTTATGAATTTGAGCCTACGTCGATCACGAACCAGTTTCGCCTGAAAAGTCGGACATGGCCGACGACGGAAGCATGGATATACACCTATACCAGCGACAAACTGACCTTGATCGACGATAGTTACGGTCGTCAGCTCAAGTTCAGCTATGTGGTACCGGCTGGTTACGACAATGGGCAGCTGTGGCGCGTGGGCGATCAAACGGCAGCAGGGCTTGATACTACTACGCCCAGTGGACGCTACATTGAATTTGGCTATACTCCGGAAAAGAACAATGGCGTGACGATCAGCAGTCCAAAACCGCTACTGGCAAGCGTACGCGATGTTCGGACATACATCTGGACGTACAATTACTATGGTCAAGTTAGTGGCGAGAGCAATACCACGTTGCTCAACCTGATGACCAAGCGTGTTTCCCCTTCCGTCGATGTCACTGGAGATGGCACAGCCGATGGCACGCTAATCCTTGAAGAACTCACCTACACGTATTCCGGGGCGACCCTCTCGCAAGTAGTTCAAAAGCGCGGTAATGCCCTCCTTGAAACCACCTTTGATATCCGCCTGAACGGTCGCCCTGAAACGCGCGAGAGTGTTGTAGGTATTCCGCAAACCCACATCTTCACCGAGGAGAGCGGCGAAAATGGCGCGTATCTGGGTGTTGAGCTGAGCGGCACTGTGCCGGTTAATCATCCGGTTGATGACTCAATGTCCGATCTCGGCGCGCCTGACCTCAACTTCCGTCTGCAGGGGCAGATCGATGGTCAAGGGAACGTCACAACGATGGATTGGAGCGCTGATGGTAAACGGTTAAATAGCGTGACCGATGCCTTAAACCACCAGACCGCCTTTACCTACAATGCGGATTACACGTTGAAAGACAGCACCGATGCCGAAGGACGGAAAACCGAATATACCTATGGGGGTTCAAGCAACTCGCGTCTACCAATCCGCATTAAGGTAGTGGCAGTGGGCGGCGGATCGGTATTACGCTGGCAGGAATTAACCTACGACTCGAAAGGACGAACACTTACAGAAGAGCTTCGTACGCCAACCGTGGCTGACGGTTTACCCGTTTTGCAGCGTACATCGCGCACCTACGGCACAAGCGGTACCGCCAATGGGCTGCTGACAAGTATCACCCAAGAGGATCTGCTTCAGCCAGCGAACAACTCGACCACGCTTTACACCTATGACAGTGCGGGTAGGGTCGTCAAAACGCAGAAAACCAGCCTGTTTGGTACCTGTGAGTTTTCTTACACAGTGTACGACCCGGCAGGCAATGTCTTAGCCACCGTGTGTGGTCCACAAAACGTCACGGCACCGACCACGGTCGCGTCTGCCATTGCCATTTATACCGCAAATAACGAGAACAAAGTCACGACCTACGCCTATGACTCTTTGGGACGGCGCATCAACGTGACGAATAATGCCGGCGCAGCGTTTGCACAAACCAGCCTCACTTTCTACGATGCGTTGGATCGGGTTATCCGAACGATCGCCCGTTATGTCAATCAAAGTGGCGGAACTGCTGAAAACCCGGCGTTGTGGGTATGGAACACGGTCAATAGGCGATGGGAAAAGAGTTTGAGCAATACTACTCCCATCTCGCATGGAACTGAAAATACACAAAATATCATTGCCGATACGGCGTACAATGCACGGAACTTGGTGCGTTTTCAGAGAGGCACAGAGGGTCATGTGGTTCTCTACGGCTATGATAAGGCTGGACGGCTGATCAAAACCGTTCAGAGCGCTAGCGTGCCTGGTTACAACAATGACTATGTGGGCGGCAGCCCTGATCCGACCTTGAGCAGTTACGCAGCAAGTGCACAAGTCGATCAGGACATTACGGTCACGAATGAATACGATGCGGCCGGCAATCTGGTCAAGACGGTGGACGCGCTCAATCGGGTTACGTATACCATTTACGATGCGCTCAATCGACCCGTCAAGACCGTGCGTCATGCCAAAGATGCAGCCACGATCCTCATCTATGACAATGATCCAGCCTATGTCGCTGCCAATGATCCGCGCTCGATCGACTATATACCGAGTACAGACCCCGATCTGGATGTCGTTGAAACCACTGAATACGACCCAATGGGACGCGTCGTACAGACACGCGACACATTGGGTCGCAAATCACGTTTCGTTTATGATGCTCTGGGTCGCCAAGTCAAAACGATCACCAATTTCATCCATCAGGTTGAAGCCCCTGAGCTATGGGTCTGGAGTTCGGCGAACAATCGCTGGCAGATGAGCAGCGGAGCGGCAGTCGATCATGGGTCGAAAAACGATCAAAATATCGTCAGCGCGACGACTTACAATACGAAGGGTCAAGTCGAAGAAACGCGCGATGTATTGGGACGGGTCACGCGCAGCATTTATGATGGCATGGGGCGATTAGTTCGCGCCGTCACCAACTACATCCCACAGGGAACGACAGATCCAAAGGATTGGATTTATCAGTCGGGCTGGAAGCAGGTCGCAGGCGGAGCAGCAGTCGCGCATGGTGCTGATAGCGATGAAAATCAGCTTTCGTCCACTGCCTACAATAGTGATGGTCTTCTTGAAGAGACGATTGATCACCGCAACAATGTCACCCGCCATGTGTATGATGCGAGCGGGCGCGAGATAATGACGATCGTCAACTATGTTCCGCAAGGTGGCAGCAGTCCGGCAAACTGGATATGGAGTACGACGAACAATCGGTGGGAAGATGGTGCAGGGAACGGCATCAGCTTCGGTGCGGATAAAGATCAGAATCGGATCAGCGCGACCCAATACGATACACAGGGACGGGTGAGTCAAACCCGTGACGCGGCAGGTGTCGAAGTACGCTTCACCTACGATCAGCTCGGTCGCCGCTTGACGACGATCGCCAATTATGTTGATGGAATGTTCAACACCAATGCACCTGATGAAGACTTGTTGAGCAGCACAGAATATGATCTTGCCGGGCGAGTGACAAAGTCTATTGACGTGCGCGGCACACAAACCACTTTCACCTACGATAAATTGGGGCGACGACTGACGGTCACGCAGGCGGCAACCAGCCCGCTGGCGAGTACAATCTATACCTGCTATGACAAGGTGGGACGTGTTTTACGGACAATCGCTAACTGGACGAATGACGTGCTGCAACCGCATCCAGATGCACGCGACATAATCACTGGAGCATGGCTGTTCAACCCGGCGCATAACGGACAGATGAACGACCGTGACCTTATCACGGAATATGTGCATGACCGCTTGAATCGTCAGACAAAAGTGACAAGCCCCGTTGGTGACGTTACGCTGACGAGCTATTTCAAAGATGGGCAGGTCAACACGATCACTGATCCCGCAGAAGTGACAACGCGCTATTTGTATGATCAGGTTCGTCGCCGCTACCGTGTGGTTCAGTCGTATAAGCCGCAGTCGATTTCACAGCGGATTGCCTTCACCTATGATCTTCTAAATCGACAGATTCGGCTGATCAACCCAGACGGTTCGAACAATGTTCAGCTGACTAATCAGCCGGAAATTCATTCAGACCCGGCATGGTCACCCGATGGCAGCAGGATCGCTTATGCGTTCAACGTGAGTGGTGGAACTAATATTCAGACCATCAAGCTGGATGGTACGGGCGTTCAGCAGCTCACCAGCACGGGTTATGGGCAAAACCCGACCTGGTCACCAGATGGACGTTATATTACGTTCCGATTCGGTCCGACGGCACTTGCATTCACACCGCACATCATGAACGCGGACGGCACGAATATCCGGCAGATCATCAACACTTCTATCTTCGAGGGCATGAATTGGTCACCGGATGGTCAGCGGTTGTTATTCCGAAACGCAAGCAATATTCTGCACATCATGAACGTGGATGGCACCGAATTACGCCCTTTCAAAGAGTCGAATGGCAGCAGCATCACGGGGTATTCACTAACGTGGTCGCCGGATGGAATGAAGATTGCTTACGATAATGCCAGCCAAATCTTCGTCATTAATGCCGACGGAACTAACAAGATTGCGCTAGCAAGCGGTACAAATGCATCATGGTCGCCGGATGGCAGCAAAATCACTTACATGCTGAACTCCGGGGGAGTGAACGAAATTTACATTATGAACGCCAATGGGACTGGAGTCACCCGTCTGACCAATAACATGGTTGACGACTCCTATCCTGCTTGGTCACCCGGTGTCATCGATCCGGCTCTCTGGTTCTGGAACGGCACGAGCAGCCGCTGGGAATACAGCACTAATCTGCCGATTGATCACGGGGTCAATAAAGACCAGAACGTGATCGTCGACGTCGTCTACGACCGCGCCGGGCGGGTGACGAGTCAGCGTGAGCCGCGTGGGAACGTGACGACCTACGCCTATGATAAACTCAACCGCCGCAAGTCGCTGACCAACCCCCTCAATAAGACATGGGCGACGGCGTATGCCAGCCTGACCAATGGCAAGACGCAGACCACCATGACTATGCCGGGCATCACCGGATCGACCAATTATGCGGTCGTGCGCGAATTCGACCGTTTGGGGCGACCGCTCAATATCAACTATGGCGCGCCTGCGGTCACGCCTGATGTGACGTTTATATACGACAATGCGGGCAATCGTACCAAGATGAGCGAGTTCAGCGCGGCGGGCTTCACCAGCCGCATCCGCGAGACCACGTTCGGCTATGATGATATGCACCGCCTGGCGAGCGTCGGCTTCGACAATGACGGGAACGGCACGGTTGACCAGACGGTGAGCTACCAGTACGACGCAGGCGGCTTGCGGACGCGCCTGACCCTGCCGGGTGGCTTAAATGTCACGTATACGTATGATAAGAAAGGACAACTGGTCTCGTTGACTGACTGGGATAACCAGAAATCGGGGTTTGCGTATGACAATGCGGGGCGACATGTAGCGACCGAACGCGCCAATGGGTTACTCTCGCGCTATCAACACGATGCCGGTGGAAGGTTACGCCTCTTGCGCCACAGCAAAGACAGCAAAGTGTTGGCAAACTTCGCTTACGAGATCGATAAGCGGGGTAATCGCACCCAAGCGACCGAGATGTTGACGCACCCCACGACGACGAACGATGTTACGATCATCAGCAGCGACAAGGGGATCATTACGAACGGCGCGTGGACGGACGTGAGCGGCTTTAAGGAGACGAGCGCGGTCACGGCATCGCTGCTGGTCGGCTTTGTGGGCGATGAAGCTACACTGACAATGGGGACGGGACCGGATCACGGCTTCTACGATGTCTACATCGGCGGCTCACTGTGGCAGTCGTTCGACGGCTACGCAGCGAGCGCGGGGCAGCGCGACATCCTGATCCCGCTGGGTATCGACAGCCGCAAACTGGCGCACGAAGGACCGCACATGCTAGAAATCCGTGTGCGTGCTGAACGGCATCCGTCGGCAAGCGGGAACAAAGTGCGCTTCAAGCAGGTCGTGATCCTGGATCGCGGCTACACGCTGCACACCATCCGCTACAGCTATGACTCACTGGCGCGACTGCGCGAAGCCCGCTACGCGCCGGGAGTGACGGGCGGTGCGGCGGATGCCGACCTACTGCGGCGCTATCAGTACGCCTTCGACCTGAGCGGCAATC
>Ga0163154_10006150_pt1 | contig 14831 bp, 11 predicted proteins | sample OliLakLV19MP9P1_FD_148649 | JGI IMG/M metagenome (GOLD analysis project Ga0163154, IMG submission 148649) | Freshwater microbial mat bacterial communities from Lake Vanda, McMurdo Dry Valleys, Antarctica - Oligotrophic Lake LV.19.MP9.P1 | ecosystem: Environmental > Aquatic > Freshwater > Lake >... | reverse complement strand
TGGCTGCATGGTGATCAAGCCGTGGGGCTACGCGCTGTGGGAGAACATGCAGCGCACGATGGATGGCATGTTCAAGGCCACCGGCCACAAGAACGCCTACTTCCCGCTGTTCATTCCGCTCAGTTTTCTGGAGAAGGAAGCCGAGCATGTCGAGGGCTTCGCCAAGGAATGCGCGGTGGTCACGCACCATCGCCTCGTGCCCAAGCCCGATGGCAGCGGCCTCATGCCCGATCCCGAAGCGAAATTGGAAGAACCGCTCATCGTCCGCCCCACCAGCGAAACGATCATCGGCGCGATGTTCGCCAAGTGGGTGCAGAGCTACCGCGACCTTCCGCTCTTGATCAACCAATGGGCGAACGTCGTCCGCTGGGAGATGCGCACGCGCCTGTTCCTGCGCACCACCGAATTCCTCTGGCAGGAGGGCCACACCGTTCACGCCACGTCTGAGGAGGCGATGGAGGAGACGCTGAGGATGCTGGATGTGTACGCCGACTTCGCCGAGAACAGCATGGCGGTGCCGGTGATCAAGGGCGAGAAGACGGCTGGGGAACGATTTCCGGGGGCGGTGAACACCTATTGCATCGAGGCGATGATGCAGGACCGCAAGGCTCTCCAGGCCGGCACCTCGCACTTCCTCGGCCAGAACTTCTCCAAGGCCAGCGAGATCAAATATCTCAGCGCGGCCGGCGTGCAGGAGCACGCGTGGACCACGTCGTGGGGCGTCTCGACGCGCTTGATCGGCGCGATGGTGATGACGCACAGCGATGATGACGGCCTGATCCTGCCGCCGCGCCTCGCGCCGGCGCACGTCGTCATCATTCCCATCACGATGAAGGCTGACGATCCCGCCGCGGTGATGAACTATTGCCAGAAGCTTGCCGACGACCTGCGCGTGATCCCCTACCACGGCCGGCGTATCGAGGTCGAGATCGACGGTCGCGAAATGCCGGGCGGCAACAAGCTTTGGGGCTGGATCAAGAACGGCGTGCCGATCCGTTTGGAGATCGGCCCGCGCGACATGGCGGCCGACAGCGTGTTCATGGCCCGCCGCGACAAGTCACACAAAGACAAGACCGCGATGAAACGGGCCGAGTTCGTCGAGAACATCACGAAAATCCTCGATGAGATGCAGAACGGCATGTTGGAGAAGGCCCGCGGGTTCCGCACCGAACACAGCCGCGTGGTGAATGACCGCGAGAAATTCGCCAAGTTCTTCACGGCCCCCCCCAGCAAGAGCGAGAATTCGGATGCCGAGCAAACCGCGATCCACGGCGGGTTCGCCATCGCCCATTACAACGGCGACCCGGCCCTCGAAAAGAAACTCAAGGATGAACTCGGCGTGACGGTGCGCTGCATCCCGTTCAAGGGGCAAGTGGCGGATGAAGGCGAGCCGGGCAAGTGCATCTTCACCGGCCAGCCAAGCAAGCAACGCGTCGTGTGGGCGAAGTCCTACTAAACCGCCGCTCGCGGCGTAGCACGGGTCATTGAATTCATTGAGCGTCAACGAAAAGCCCAGGGACGGAAGTCCCTGGGCTTTGGTCATTCATGATCAGTTTGTGAATCGACGCGGACGCTTACTTCTCGTCCTTCACTTCATACTCGGCGTCGATCACGTCATCCGCAGTGGTCGATTTCGCGTCTGATCCGCCGCCGTCGCCTGACTTGCCTTGCGCCGCGGCCGCCTCGTACACCGCCTTGCCCAGCTCGATTGACGAATCGTTCAACTGCTTGAGCGCGGCCTCGATGGCCCGCTTGTCGTCTTCCTTGACCTTGCTTTCGAGGTTCGACAGCGCCGACTCGATGTTGCCGCGGATCTCGGCCGAGACCTTGCTGCCGTGCTCCTCCAGGCTCTTCTTCGTCGCGTAAATCACCTGCTCGGCCTGGTTGCGCAGATCAACCAACTCGCGCTTCGCCTTGTCGGCGTCGGCGTTGGCGTCGGCCTCGCGCTTCATGCGCTCGATCTCGTCCTTGCTCAAACCGCTTGATCCCTGAATCTGAATCTTCTGCGTGCGGCCGCTGGCCTTGTCCGTCGCGCTCACGTTCAAGATGCCGTTGGCGTCGATGTTGAACTCGACCTCGATCTGCGGCATGCCTCGCGGGGCCGGCGGAATCTCCGCCAAATCGAATCGGCCCAGCGTGCGGTTGTCGCTGGCGAACTCGCGCTCGCCCTGCAACACGTGAATCGTCACGCTCGTCTGGCTGTCGGAAGCGGTCGAGAAAATCTCCTTCTTGCTGGTGGGGATCGTCGTGTTCTTCTCGATGAGCTTGGTCATCACGCCGCCGAGGGTTTCCACGCCGAGGCTCAGCGGGGTGACATCGAGCAGCAGCACATCCTTCACGTCGCCCTTGAGGACGCCGCCCTGAATGGCCGCGCCGACCGCCACCACTTCATCGGGATTGATCGAAAGGTCGAGTTGATCGGTCTTGAAAATCTCCTTGGCGATCTGCTGCACCTTGGGCATGCGGATGGAGCCGCCGACCATCACGACTTCCTCGATATCCTTCGCCGACACCTTGGCATCGCGCAGGGCCTGCTCGCACGGGCCGCGCAGGCGGTTGAAAAGGTCATCGCAGATGCTCTCGAACTTGGCGCGGGTCAGTGTCTGCTGCAAGTGCTTGGGGCCGGATTGATCGGCGGTAATGAACGGCAGGTTGATCGTGGTCTCCTGCTGAATGGAGAGTTCGATCTTGGCCTTCTCGGCCGACTCCTTCACACGCTGGAGGGCCATGGCGTCCTTGCGGATGTCGATGCCTTCCTTCTTGCGGAACTCCTCGGCCACGAAGTCGATGACCTTCTGGTCCCAGTCGTCGCCGCCCAGGTGGCCGTCGCCGTTGGTGGCGATGACCTCGTACACGCCGTCGCCGATGTCGAGGATGGAGACGTCGAAGGTGCCGCCGCCGAGATCGAACACGACGATCTTGGCGTTCTTTTTCTTTTCGAGTCCGTAGGCGAGCGCAGCCGCGGTGGGCTCGTTGATGATGCGCTCGACCTTCAACCCAGCGATCTCGCCGGCGTCCTTGGTGGCCTGGCGCTGCGCGTCGTTGAAGTACGCCGGCACGGTGATGACGGCGCGATCGACCTTCTCGCCAAGGTAATCCTCGGCGGTCTTCTTCAGGTCCTGCAAGATCATCGCGCTGATCTCGGGCGGCGTGTATTCCTTGCCGCGCACTTTCACCTTGACGAGTTCATCGGGGCCGCCGGTGATCTCGTAGGGCACGAGTTTCTCTTCCGACTGCACTTCATCGTGCCGACGGCCCATGAAGCGCTTGATGGAGAAGACGGTGTTCTTGGGATTGGTGACCTGCTGGTGCTTGGCCGGCTGGCCGACGATGCGCTCGCCCTTGTCGGTGAAGCCGACGACGGACGGCGTGGTGCGGTTGCCGGTGGAGTTGATCAGCACCTTGGGCTGATCGCCTTCCATGACGGCGACGCAGGAGTTGGTTGTGCCGAGATCGATGCCGATGATTTTGGACATATGTTCCCTCGCTTCTGATCGCGGCCGAATGAAACCAGCGGCCGCGCTGTATGAATGATCGTCGAGAGCCGAAGGTCACGCCACCGGCTCCTCTCCTTATTGGCAAGGTCGATGCCAACCAAAACCGCCTCGGCGCGGTTGCCAAGGCGGTTTTTGAGGACGAAATCGGTCACAGCAGCGACGGCGACTGCCAGTTTGGCGGATGCCGGTCGTTGTTTTCAGTCGGGCATTCTGTCGTTCTCGTGCGGACGAATCGTCATACCCGCACAGGCGGGTATCCAGCGGCCGCACGGCAACTGCCATTTTTACGCTCACCACGCGAAGACTGGATGCCCGCCTGCGCGGGCACGACGCGCGAACGCTAGATGTTCGACCAGGGCCGCAGCACGACGCGCGGAGTTTTCGGTGCGCGATCAAAGGGCCGCGGGCACGACAACAATATCACGGGCCGCATTCCCCCCAGCCGTTGATCACGCCCAACAGGTCATCGACGTTGACGACATTGTTGCCACCCTTCGGCGCGATGTCGGCGTCGCATTCGGGAATCGCCGGGCATGGCCCCCATGAATTGATGACCGCCAGGAGGTCATCGACGTTGACTTCGCAGTTGGCCACGATGTCGGCGGGGCACGGGATCAGGTCGCAGAGACCAGCGATGTGCGTGACGAAGACCGGCGCGTCCAATCCCTGCGCGCCGGCCGCGATGAACACATCGACGAACGCGCCGGTGACGGCGTCGTAACGCAGCACCCGATCAAGCGTGCCGGAGGTGACGTACAGAAATCCATCCTCGCCGAAACAAAGGCCGATGGGTTCATCCAACCCGCCCGCGCCCGGCACGACAAAGTTGGCGATGAACGCCCCGGTCGTGGCGTTGTATTGCAGCACCGCGTCGGCGGTCTCGCTGGTCACATACAGATTGCCATCACGGAACACCAGCACCCGCGGCCGCCCGATGGAGGGCACGAAGTTGCCGAGAAACGCACCGGTTGAGCCGTGGAACTTCATGATGCGATTCGTCCAGTAGCTGGGCACGTACAGGTGCCCATCGGGGCCGAAAATGGTGCCGTTGTCGGGGCCGTTCAATCCGCTCGCGCCGGCGGCGACAAACACATTGATGAACGCGCCGGTCTTGCCGTGGTAACGCAGCACCGAATCGGAATTGAAGCTCGACACGATGAGGCTGCCGTCGGCCGCCCAGGCGAGACCCGTCGGGCCGTTCAACCCGCCGCTGCCCGCGGGCACGAAGGTATCAAGATATTGAAAGGTGTCGCCCGTGAAGCGAAGTATCGCGTTGGCGGTTTCGCTGGCGACGTAGAGCAGGCCGTCGGGACCGACGCGGGCCGCCAGCGGACCATTGATGAGTCCGAGCGGCGCGGCAAGCCCGCCGATGAAGTCGCCGGTCGCTTGATCAAAACGAAGAATGGAATCGGAGGTAAACCCGGCGACGAGGATTTCACCCGCGCGGGCCGGCGCAGGCAACGCGAGCATCAGGATCACGACCATCGCTGCCGCGCGCACGCCTGACTTCATTGAAGAGAACATCATTGTAGAGACCATCATTGCTCCGACTCCTGTAATGCGATTGAAATGAGAATTCGATTTTGCAAAGCCAGCGCGTGCGAACCGATCATGGCCGGGCGGACCGGGGTTGTGGTTTGGCTTGAGGCCGTGATTGGGATTTGTCTAGAGGCCGGGGTTGAAGTTGGCCCTGGGGTTTCGATTGGGCGCGATTGTTGCGGCGTGCTTCCTTGCCCCCGCGATAGCGATGCACCAGCGCAGCCTTGCCGACCGAGAGCGGGAACTCCAGCTTGGCGAGCTCCATCATCTGCCGCACGAGCGAGCCGGCGGGATCGCCGCGAAGCACCGCCGGGCGGATTGCCGCCAGCATCAGGTCCGAGCACAGCCCGGTGTACGCCGACCACGCCAGCAGCGGGTTGCGGGTGAAGAAGGCCTCGAGCAACGAGCCGTCCTCGGGCGAGGTCAACGCCTGCAGCATCGAGGCGCCGTCGGCGGTGGCGATGAGCCACTGGCCGGGGCCGCTGTTCACGGCGGGTCGGCCGCGCGGATCGACGATGACGCGGACGCCGGCGATGGTGCATGGCTCGAAGACCTTGATCGCCACCAGCAGTCCACGCGCCGCTGCGGCCGCCAGGTCGTCCGCCAATTCATGCAGCGGGGCGGGACACACCGTGAGCATGGCGAATCGCTCCGCCTCGCGAAGCATGCGCCGGCAACGCTCGAACACCTGCGGGCCGTTGGTGAGCTGGTACACGCGATGATCGGGTGGCGGCTCGGTGAGTTGGCGAAGTGATCGGCGGGCCGCGCCGCTTGCTTCCGCGAATTCGCCTTCGACAAAGCGCAGGAACTCCTCGATTTCGACCGCGCGATACACGCGGTTGTCGCCTTCGCTGGCCGCAAGGATCGCGCCCTTGGCTTCCAACGCCTCGAGCGATTTATAGACGTTACCCGTCCGCCGCCCCAAGCCCTGCGCGACGCGATACCCCGTCGCCGGCGACTCGCGGAGCAGGAAGACGTAGACCTCGGCTTCAAGTTCCGTCAGGCCGATTTTGATGAGACTGTGATGTGGCGGCTGGGGCATGCGCGTATTCTTCCTCTACAGGAAGAATATGGGTGTGCCAAACCGTCATGAAGTTCAGAATGATTTTTTGGTCATCGGCGCGACATCCGCCATGCGACCACGAAATGTCGTCTTAGAACGAAATGTGACCCAAGGAAACGCCTTTCAATTTGCGACGAAAAAAAACCCGATAATTCTCCGAACAACCGACTTGACAACCCCCTAACATTATGGTTAACATCTACCGTACAGAACGGGTTGGCTTCGATGGAAACTCCCAATCCATCGACGCTGACTCGAAGGAACCCGGTGATGAAGGAGCCTTCCATGCTGCGAGTCTCACAGATCATGCAACTGCTTCGGGCTGAGCAATTCAGCCTCCTGGTCGATCGCGTGCTTGCCAACGGCCGATGTCGCAGCAAATTGGTGCGGCAAGCACTCCGTCAAGGCGAAACGGTCGAAGTGGCGGCCATGGGGCTGGCGCTACAGCGGATGTTGGAGCTGACCTATGGCCCCACCGCCGAGGGCGACGAATTGGTGCATCGATTACTAAGGCTTCATTCCACGGCGGATGATTCGTGCCGCGGCGACGAGGGCGAATCGCCGAAGTCTGATCATGGCGACGGGAATGTTCGCTTGAGCGACGACCTCTTCGGCGTGGCGGACCGATCTTCCATCACCTCTCGATTAGCGGCGTCAGCCGTCGCGATTCGCGGCCTGAACGCCTGGCTGCAACGACCGCGGATGAATCGGCAACCTTCCGCGCAACTCGTGCAATCCACGCTCCATCGATGTCTCCGCGCCTTGGCGACAGGCTGGCTTGCGGGGCCGTCCTCATCCGTTGACGAGCATGAGTGGATGGTGGCGTGGGCGATCGTGTTGTGGCAACTCGGCGACCTCGCGGAGTTCCGAAACGCGTTGCCGGTGGATGATCTCCTGGCAATGGTCGACCACGCAGCCCCGGATTTGCTGGAGGATGACTTGTCACATTACGCCCATGCCGTCGCGGCATGATGCTTGAGTTCTGGCAGCCTTTGAAGGTGGAACGGGCATTCTGCCCGTTGACCGTGCGCCCAGGCGGGATGCCTGGTCCACCAATTTCATACGCTACCAGTACCGATGCTTGGCGTCTCGGGCCGAAGGTGCTGGCGGCGGTGATGAGTGCCCTCACGCGACGGCATCTGAAGCGAAGTGGCTTTCAGATTCTGCCCACCTATCCCCAGCCCTATCTCCTGCCCTATCTCCTGCCCCTGTCCCTTGACTCCCGCCGCTTCGGTCATCCTGTTGCTCTATTTATTTCTGGCTCTGCCTCATTGGTCGACTGTCCCCCGTCGGCGTGCGATTCTGGAGTTTCGCCTCATGCCCAAGCCAGCCGTCATTCACCGCCCAAGGCCAGATGTGCCAATCGTTCCGCAACAGGCAGACCCGTCGCTGAGTTGAAGAGGACGACGATGCCGCTGCGGGTCTGCGGATACCAGCGCAGCAAGCATCCCGTTCCGATCGCGACATCCGAAACCTGCACGCGAACACCAGCCGCCGTTCTTCGGACATCAAGCGAAAGTCCCAGCGTTCCGCCGCCGTCGTCTTGGACGGCCGCCAGCAGATCGATGAAAATTGCCGTCTTTTCGGCCTCCCCGTCATCGGCAGGGGGCGTGTCGGCGGCTTGGCCATCAACACGCCGAACATAGATTTCCTTGTTTTCGGAATCAAGATTTCCAGCATGACTGCCCATCGTCTGCGTGACCAGCGAGGCCAAATCAGCGGCCGTGGAATACAGCATGGGCTCGGAATTTTCCCTCCGCCCCCCCACCGGCAAATGCATGGGGCTGCCCAGCACACTGTGGCCGATGACGGGCGAATCATCTTCGTCACTGGCAGCGGCAAATGCGGTCGCCTGCATCATCAACGGTTCAAACACCTGAGCCTGACAATACTCGGCAAAACCCGTGTCGGCGCTCATCTCCACGGCGAGGCGAAGGAAATCCTCCACCGTGCAGGCACTTGCGTTTCGCGATCCGCATGATGGGCGCGGGCGTTGACGTGAATCCAGCGTCTCCGCCGTCCCTTCGGAAGTCCTCGTCCCCGTCAATCGTGGAGCCGCCGTTCGCGAACCAGTCGCCACCACCTGTGGTCGATCGTGGCCCGGATCATGGCCCGGATCATGGCGTGCGGCATTCGGGGGCACGTCTGCCAGCGCGGCACCATCGCGCAGCAGCGATGTCAATTGAAGCAGTCCCCGGTCGTGCTGTTGTTGGCATGCCATCAGCGTCATCAGATCGATGGGGCCGCGCAGCAGGAATCGATCGTCGGGCTGCAGGGGTTCGCCCGTGCGGCGATCGCGGACGCCGAACGCCTGCCTCCACACCACTTCGCCATCGTGGATCAAGGCCACCGCCAGCCCCGGCACATGATGCCGCTCCTGCAGCGCGGGGGCGGCTTGCGTCAGGTCGGCCGCGATCTGAGGCCACACACTCATGCGCACCGGGCTCGGCGTCACCTTCTCCGCCGCGATCAGCGTTTCCAATCGACGCACGAGCACAGCGAATTCCGCGCGGTCGCGGACGCCGGCCAGGTCTGGGTCCATCATTAAATGAGTCTGGTCCCGCCAACCCTTGTCCACCGCGTCATTCAACGCCGTCATGGCGTCGGCGATTCGTCGCATCCGGCTCATGGCGCAGGCGAGGTTGTAATGGCCTTCGGGCCGCTCGGGAATGACGGCGATCAAACGCATCGCCGCCTCCGCCCCAGCCGGATAATCCATCGCGGTGTGCTTTTCCAGGAACTGCCGCAAGACTGCCTCGGGCGAGATGCCCGGCTGCCCCTTCGCCTCGGTGGTGAATGGATAAAAAATCGGCAGCGCGGAGGAATGATCCGAATCCGCCTCGGGAGGAACGTGATTTCGCACGGGTTCCGTGGAGGCCACGAGGGAAGGAACGATTCCAGCGGCGACACACGTCGCAATGAATGCCGCCGTCGAAGTCTGGATCAATTTTCGCATGGCATTCGCGTGGAACATGGACTTGGAACGGCGAGGCGGCTCACCTCTCCTGATGTTGACTACGCGGGAGGCTGTCGATCTTTGGGGGAAATTACAAGGAAATGTTGCAAAACCCTTCCTCCCCGTCGCCATGATATCTCTCGTTCTACAATGCGAATTCCGCGAGACACGATCCACGGAATGCGAATCGGGCCGGTCCATCTTGCCACCCCGCTGCTGCTGGCCCCCATGGCCGGCTACTGTGATTTGCCCTTCCGCATCCTTTGCCGCGAACTGGGAGGCGTTGGGCTGGCCAGCACCGATTTGCTGAATTGCCATGCCATCCTGCGAGGCAATCCGGTGGCGTTGCGCTTGGCCTCCACCAGCAATGCGGACCAGCCGCTTTGCATGCAGTTGTATGGCAACGGCCAAGATCCCCTTCCCGAAGCGGCGCAATGGGCCGCTGATCACGGCGCGGTGATCGTCGACATCAACATGGGGTGCCCGGTCGACAAAGTCGCCAAGAAAAACGGCGGTTCGCTGCTGCTCTGCGATCCCGATGCGACGGTTCGCCTGGCGGCCCGCATCGTCCGCGCCCTGGAAAAGACGGGAGTTCCCGTCACCGCCAAACTTCGGCTGGGGTGGGATCGCTCGTGCATCGTCGCGCCGAAATTGGCCCGGCAACTGGAGGAGGTCGGCATTGCCGCCATCACCATCCATGGGCGCACCACCGATCAATTTTTCAAGGGCAAGGTGGATCTTTCCGGCATCGCTGAGGTGGTGGCGGCCGTGAAATCGATTCCCGTGATCGGCAACGGCGACATCACCGAGCCTGACGATATCGTTGCCATGATGAAAGTCACGGGTTGCCAGGGGGTGATGATCGGCCGGGGCGCGATCCGTGCCCCGTGGCTGTTCGGCCGGGCGTGGAAATTGCTTCAACAGGGCGACCCCGGACCCGAGCCAAGTCCTGCGGACAAAGTGCGTATCATGCTGCGCCATCTGGACTTACTGATCACCCACCTGGGCGAGCGGCAGGCTTTGTTGTGCCTCAGCCAGCGTGTCAGTTGGTACGGCAAAACCATGGGGCATGTGAAACCGCTGAAAGAGGCATTGCGGTTGGCTTTATCCACAGAAGCGATGCGGATGACGCTGGAGTGGTGGCTTGAACGCTTTGAAATCGCCGAAACGGCCGCACAAACACCCCAAATTGTGAGCGTGGGGTAAAAGTTTCAAGAACCTGCGAAAAAAGTGAAAGAACATCTTGAACCGAGCGACGATCGGTGGTACGTTAGCGACAGTTGAGAGGGGCGGAGCGTCTACGCAGCGCTTCGGGTGGTCACGAAACCGGTCAAACTTAGATGCAGAGAGAGCCCTCAGGAGGAAAGAGGCTATGCCTGCTATCTGGAGAAGTTTCGATCGTCACACCGCTTCAGTCGTTCTGGCCGTCGCGTCCGTTGGAATCCTGACCACCGCGTCATCGGCCGACACGAACCCGCCTCCCGCGGGAACGCCCGCTCCGGCATTCATGATGACCTGGGATGCGGATCAGGACCAATCACCCTCCCCCTTCACCTATGACGCGAACGAATGGGCTTCCACCAGCACCTCTTGGGGTACTTGGAATCTCGGCGGCACCGTCAACAACGATCCCACCAGCCCTGCCAATGGCCAGGTCATGGATGGTTCGCCCCGCACCCGCACCGGGTGGCGCTATCGTGGCGGCCTCAGCAACACCGCTTGGTCGTTTTCGTGGGATTGCGTCATCAACGAGGATCCCTTCGTTGACACCACCATCAATGTTCAGAACAACTCCAATGTCACGCAGACCTTCTGGGTGTACATGCCGCTGAACATCGTTCCGCCCATCACGCCCAACACCATGATGAGCGGTTCCGTGAGCGCGGTCGTTTCCGATGGCAACTTCGACACCGGCGCCACCCTGGCGAGCAACGGCGTCGATCCCATCTACACCGCGTTCATCGATCCGGCCGTTCCGCAGTCTCCCGCGGCGATTGCCCGCACGCAGTGGAACCCCGGCTTCAACCTGAACGCCCCCGCGTTCGGCGCGAACAACGCCAACGCGTCGTTCACCAACGAGATCGGGCCCGCCGCCAACACCTCCATCGCCCTGCGTCTGCGTTTCACGCTCTCGCCCGGCGACTCGGCTTCGGTGACCGGCCTGTTCGACATTCAGCCCGTGCCCGCCCCCGCCGGACTGGCCGTTCTGGCCCTCTTTGGCTTGGCTGGCCGTCGTCGTCGTTCGTAAGTTCGGTCTGGTTCGGGTCGTCGTCGAGGCCTCGGTGTTCACCGGTTTCACGCCTCGATTCTGCGGAAGATGCCGGAATTCACTGGCTTCCACGCGACGACAAGGTAAATTGATTTTAGCCATGCGGCTCGCAGTGACCCTGCGAGCCGCATGTGTGTAACGGGTTTGCCGGTGGTTGGGGATGCATCGGGTTTGAAGTTAAGATTCAGGAGGAGAAAAGTATGTCGCGTCCGCGCCCGTCCGAGGTTCTGGTAATCCTGCGACATTCGTGCTTCGCTCCGCTCGCCGCTGTGACCGCATTGCTCATCGGCGCCGATGGCGTGTTCGCGGGCGGCCGCGCCGTGGGTCCCGCAACGCAGCTTCCGACCACCTCCAACGATTATTTTCAGAAAGGCACGCAACCCTTGGGCGCGGGCTTGCCCGGTTCATTCGATCCCACCATCGAGGCGGGCCAGTGCAGTTTTTGCCACGCGAACTACGGCCCGACCGATCCCACAAGTCAGGTGGAGCCGTATCGTCCGTGGTTGTCGAGCATGATGGGACAGTCGGCCCGCGATCCGCTCTTCCACGCGGGACTGGTGATCGCCAACCAGGATGCGGCGGGCGCGGGCGAATATTGCATCCGGTGCCACGCGCCGAATGCGTTCCTCAGCGGCCATCACGTTCCCTCCGATGCATCCGCGTTCACCGGCACGGACTGGGAAGGTGTCAGTTGCAACTTTTGCCACCGCATGGTCGATCCGCAATTCGTGCCGGGGCAAAGCCCCAGTCAAGACCAGCAGATCCTTGCCGACCTGGCCACGGCCGGGTTTGCAACGCCCGAGGGCACCAACGCCCGGTACACCGTTGATCCCACCGACACCCGTCGCGGGCCGTTCAGCGACGTTCCGCAAAATATCCATCCCGGCCAACCTCAGCCGGAAATTATTCCCTCGGCGTTCCATCGCTCCGCGGAATTCTGCTGGACCTGCCACGACGTCAGCAATCCCCTGATGAACAAGCAGCCCAACGGCAGTTATGCCGTGAACCCCATGGATGCGCAGCACACCTCCGGCTTGCAGGCCGAAATGCTGCCGATCCATCGCACCTACAGCGAATGGAAGAACAGCTACTACAGCAGCATCGGCGTGCAGCACGACGGACGCTTCGGCGGCAACCACATCGACAACCCCGACTTCATCGCCAACAACACCGCCGGCGTGATGAAAACTTGCCAGGATTGCCACATGCCCGATCAGGCCGGTTACGGCTGCAACTTCGAGTTTCCCCCGTTTTTCAGCCGCAACGACACGCCGCAGCACAGTTTCCTCGGCTCCAACACTTGGGTCGTCAACGCGGTGCGGCAAGTCGATTTCGATGGCGACCTGCTGCCCGATTTCCCCGATTCCGTTACCGGTTTGAACGACGACATGGTGGCGGAAGCCATCGCCCGCAACACCGACATGCTGGAGCGCGCCTCCGACCTCGAACTGGTCGTGCTGGGCAACAATGTCCGGGCCCGCATCATCAACAAAACCGGCCACAAGCTGCCCACGGGTTTCCCCGATGGCCGACGGGCCTGGATCAACGTCCGCTTCCTCGATTGCAACCAGGAACTGGTGGCCGAGCGCGGCGCGTACGATTTCGACACGGCGGCGCTCACCATGGGCGACACCAAGGTGTACGAGAAGGAACTCGGCATCCAAGGCGTCGATTACGCACAAAGCGTCGGCAAGCCCGAGGGGCCCACGCACCATTTCATCCTGGCGAACAAGATTTTGAAGGACAACCGCATCCCCCCCGCCGGCCACTCCAACATCATCGCGCAGCAGTTGCAGACGCAGCCGGTGGGCGCGACGTACCCCAACGGCCAGAACTGGGACGACACGGTGTTTGCCATCCCGCCGGGCACTCGCGAGGTGGTGGTCACGGTGTACTACCAGGTGACGTCGAAGGAATTCATCGAACACCTTCGCGACGCCAATCTGACCGACACCAAGGGCCTGGTGGTGCATGATCTGTGGGTCGCCAACGGCCGCAGCACGCCGGTGGTGCTGGACATGGGCCAAGTGCCGGTGTACCGGCCCCAAGACACCAATCAAGACGGCTCGGTCAATGTCGATGACCTGTTGACTGTCATCAACGGGTGGGGCACCTGCCCCGCGTTCCCCCTGCCCTGCCCCGGCGATGTCACCTCGAACGGCATGGTGAATGTGGATGACCTCTTGGCGGTCATCAATGCGTGGGGCGGCTGTTAAACAGGGATAAATGGACGTAAGTGACGTATCGACAGTGGTTTAGCGACAAAACTAATGCCAAAATAAAAATCGGGTCGGAATCGGATTGTTTTCGGTTGGTAAGAGTTTCAGGAATCCCCAGAAAAAGCTTGCGTCAGGCTTCAGGTGGTGGTACAGTCCGCATAACGGTTGGGTCGGTTTGAACAGGTCGGTGCAACGCGGCACCTTACAATCGGGCTTCGTGAGAAGAGCAGAGACGAAAGCCCCAGGAGGAGAAGGTAATGACTGTGTTTGCGACTCGCAGTGCGCGTACCACGAGGACTGCCATGGCTGCCGGATGTGCGATGATGATCGCCTCAAGCGCCTTGGCGGCCCCCATCGTTAATATCGGCATCAGCGTTGCAGGCGGCTCCGGCGGCCCGCAGGCGCTCCCCACCATCAACCAGGCCACCAATCCGTCTGCGACTCCGGGAATCTTTGAGGCCAATGGCGCTCAGAATGATCCCAGCGCATTCAACGAGTGGGCCATGAACTGGGCCGTCACCGCCGACGATGATCCATCGCCCTTCGGCCAGATCGGCACCCGGCTCGGCGCCAACTTCACCATCATGAACAACCGCACCGATGGTGCGCTCGCTGGCGACAATCACCTTCAATTCACCATTCTGGTGAACATGAACCTGATGCCCGGCTTCGCCGCCAACGTCATGTATGCCGCCAACGGCGGACCCACCATCACCGTCCCCGCGAATCAATCCTTCGAGGGCCAGTTGACCACCGTCGGCAACAGCCCGATGACCAACTTCCTCCTCAACAACGCCTCGCAGGCGTCGCTCTTCACCGCCGGCACCGTGCTCGCCGCTTCTTCCAATCCCGGCGGCGGCAGTTCCACCAACTCGTTGAGCGGCAGTGTCCCCCTTTCGCCGTTCTCTCCCGGCCCGGGCTCGATGTCAATTCTCATGACCTTCGACCTGACCCCCGGCGATCGCGTCACCTTCAACTACAACTACGCGGTCATTCCCGCCCCCGGTGCCCTGGCCCTGCTCGGCCTCGCCGGCGTCGTCGGCAGCCGTCGTCGTCGCAACTGAACGTGAACCAGCCGAAGTCTTTTCGGCCTTCATTCCACCCACGATTTCCACAAGGCCTTGATCCTCCGATCAAGGCCTTTTTCGTTGATTCAATAATGGGTCATGACTAGCTGAGCCAAGCCGGATGCGTCCGGATAGGCTGAATTGCCGTGAAGAACCGCTATGTCGTGCGTTCTCGAATCTCCGAGGCTACTTTTCGCCGGTTCCTGCGTTGTGTGGCGGCC
>Ga0163154_10006149_pt1 | contig 14831 bp, 15 predicted proteins | sample OliLakLV19MP9P1_FD_148649 | JGI IMG/M metagenome (GOLD analysis project Ga0163154, IMG submission 148649) | Freshwater microbial mat bacterial communities from Lake Vanda, McMurdo Dry Valleys, Antarctica - Oligotrophic Lake LV.19.MP9.P1 | ecosystem: Environmental > Aquatic > Freshwater > Lake >... | reverse complement strand
GCCGCAATGATTCTGTCCCCACGCGCACGCCGTTCGCTGGTCCCGCCTGCACCACAGTCCATGGCGCCTTCTTGGCCGGTGCGGCTCTGCGCGGGCCGTTTCGGTGCCACGGGACTGGGCACCGACGGGGCTGCTGACACTTCATTGGGCACATCCGCAAGGCGCTGACATGTTGCGTACGCCCGATCGATTCATACCCCTGCTACTGGAGCGCGACGACCCGGCCCCGGTCAACCTCGTTTTCTGCGGCGACACCGTGCTGGTGCGCGACGCCGACCTGCAACTGCATCTGGACATCGCAACGTATCCCTTGCCCCTGACCGGCCGTTATGAACCGGTCGGGATGTTCGAAGACCAGTATTTCCGCGCCACCTGGCTGGCGAGCGGCACCGCAGCGGCGCCCGGTCATCAATGGCGCAAATTGCGCTCCCTGTTCGGCGTCATCGACGATGGGCTGCTGGCCATCACCGGCCGTGCCTTCCAGATCGTCGAATGGGCGCGCACCCATCGCTTCTGCGGCGCCTGCGGTAGCGCCACCTCGCCGGTTGCCGGCGAGCGCTGCGTGCGTTGCCCGCAGTGCGGGCATCAGGCGTATCCCCGGATTTCGCCTGCCATGATGGTGCTGATCCAGCGCGATGATGCCATCTTGCTGGCACGCCACCTGAACTCGCCCAGCGGCTTCTTCACCGCACTGGCCGGTTTCGTGGAAGCGGGCGAGTCGATCGAAGAGGCAATCCACCGCGAGGTGTACGAAGAGGTCGGCCTGCGGGTGCGCGACATCACCTATTTCGGCAGCCAGCCGTGGCCCTTTCCGCACTCGTTGATGGTGGCCTTCAGCGCCCAGTACGCGGGCGGGGAGATCGCGGTCGACCGCTCCGAGATCGCGCAGGCCGACTGGTTCGGGCCGGGCGATGCCTTGCCGCCGATGCCGCCGCTGGGTTTGTCGATCGCCGGGCACCTGATCCACGCTCACCTGCCGCCACGAGCCCGCGAGACCTCATCGGGGCCCTGAACGACGACGGCCGAATGGCCGGGGCCGGACCCAGGTCCAGGCCGCAACAACGGCCAGCGCAAACAGGCTGTAGATCACGGCGAACACCCAGTTGGGCGCCTGGTAATACAGCAGCGTCTGCAACCAGTGGCCGATGAAGCTGCCAGAGTAAACCGGCTCTCCACCGCGCGCGCGCAACCCCATCTCCAGCGTCGTCAACGGGCACACCTGATCCAGCCAGGTCTGCGCGACGACGAACACAATGGCCAGCAGATGAGCGGCGCGAAACCACGGGTTGCGCACCCAGCCCCAGCGCCGCCAGCCGCCCGCCAACACCAGCATCAGGCCGACGACGACAAACACGACGAACAACACGTGCAAGGCCAGCGCCAGGTCGGCCAGCACTATCCATGTGGCGGGCGCAAACGCCGACGGCGCCATCACGTAGGCTCCTGATCCTACTCGCCGAGGTAGGCTGCGCGCACCTTGGGATCCTTGAGCAAGACCTTGGCGTCGCCGCTCATCGTGATCAGCCCGGAATCCATCACATACGCGCGGTCGGCCACGCCAAGAGCCCGGCTCGCGTTCTGCTCGACCAGCAGGATGGTCACCCCCTGCGCATGGACGTCGCGCACCACCTCGAAGATCTTGTCGACCATGATCGGCGACAAGCCCATCGAGGGTTCGTCCATCAGCAACACCTTGGGCCGGCTCATCAGGGCGCGGCCCATCGCCAGCATCTGCTGCTCGCCACCCGACATGGTGCCGGCCAGCTGGTCGCGGCGCTCCTTGAGACGCGGGAAGATGGAGAACACCTTGTCCACGTCCTGCGCGATCGCGGCATTGTCAGTACGAACGTAGGCGCCCATCTGCAGGTTCTCGACGATGGTCATGCGGGCGAACACGCCGCGGCCCTCTGGCACCATGGCCAGGCCCTGGCGCACCAGATCCCAGGGGCCCTGGCCCTTGACACTCTTGCCCAGGTATTCGATATCGCCATCGTTGATACCCAGCGTGCCGGTGATGGCCTTCATCGTGGTTGTCTTGCCGGCGCCATTGGAGCCGATCAGCGTCACGAGTTCGCCTTCATGGACCTCGAAATCGACCCCCTTGACGGCCTGGATCCCACCGTAGGAAACCTTCAGGGCAGTGACCTTGAGTAGTGTGGCTGCCATGTCAGTACCGCCCGGCCGTTCCGAAGGGACTGACGGCCCCCTCGGGGGGCAGCGAACGCAGTGAGCATGGGGGCCACATGTCATACCGCCCGGCCGTTCCGAAGGGACTGACGGCCCCCTCGGGGGGCAGCGAACGCAGTGAGCGTGGGGGCCACATGCCATACCGCCCGGCCGTTCCGAAGGGACTGACGGCCCCCTGGGGGGGCAGCGAACGCAGAGAGCGTGGGGGCTGTTTCATTTCAATGTCCTCCGGTGCCGAGATAGGCCTCGATCACTGCTTCGTTCTTCTGTACTTCCCGTGGCGGGCCCTCGGCGATCTGCTTGCCGTAGTCGAGCACGGTCACCCGGTCACACAGACCCATGACCAGCTTTACGTCATGTTCGATCAACAAGATGGTGCGCTTGTCCTTGCGGATCTGGTCGATCAGTTCGCGCAGTTGCAACTTCTCGGTGGCGTTCATGCCGGCTGCCGGCTCGTCGAGCGCAATCAACTGGGGATCGGTCGCGAGCGCACGGGCGATCTCGAGCCGGCGCTGGTCGCCATAACTGAGGGTACGCGCCTTGTAGTCGGCGAGCTTGCCGATGCCCACGTAATCCAGCAGTTCCTGCGCCCGCTTGGCGATCTCGGCTTCTTCCTTGCGAAAACTCGCGGTGCGGAACATCGCCCCGAACAAGCCGGAGTGGGTACGGATATGCCGGCCCACCATGACGTTCTCCAGCGCAGTCATCTCGGCAAACAGGCGGATGTTCTGGAACGTGCGCGCGATACCGGCCTTGGCCACCTCGTGCACCGCGCTGGGCTTGTAGGGTTTGCCGGCGAGTTCGAAGGTTCCGCTGTCGGCGGTATACAGGCCGGTGATGACGTTGAAGAAGGTGGTTTTTCCGGCGCCGTTGGGGCCGATCAACCCGTACACCTGGCCCCGCGTGATCGTGATGCCGACATCGCTGAGGGCCTGCAGCCCGCCAAACCGCTTGGAGATACCCGCGACCTTGAGAATGGTGTCTGTCATGGCGCGGCCCTCAACTGTTCGCCTGCAGCGACTTGCCATGCTCCGGGCTCGGCCACAAGCCACGCGGACGCAACAACATGATGGTGATCATGGCCAGCGCGATCAGCAACTGGCGCAGGATCGACGCATCCAGCCGCCCGCCGGTGAACGCCTGCAACGGGCTGGCCACATACCGCAACACCTCGGGCAAGGCGGCCAGCAGCAAGGCACCGAGCACGACGCCGGGCAGGTGACCCAGCCCGCCGAGCACGACCATGGAGACGATCATCACCGACTCCATCAACGTGAACGATTCGGGCGAGACGAAACCCTGGAACGACGCGAACAAGGCCCCACTGACGCCACCGAACGATGCGCCCATGCCGAATGCCAGCAGCTTGAGGTTGCGGGTGTTGATGCCCATGGCCTTGGCGGCTATCTCGTCCTCGCGTATCGCCATCCAGGCGCGACCGACGCGCGACAGCGCCAGCCGGTGGCTGAGCACGATGCTGATCAGCACCATGGCGAGGAACAGGTAGTAGTACATCGCAACCGACGTGAGCTCCATGCCGAACACATCGAACGAGCGCTTGAGGTCGACACCGAAGATCTGGAATGCGTCGATGCCGCTGATGCCCTTGGGACCGTTGGTGATGTTTACCGGGTGGTCGAGGTTGTTGAGGAACACCCGGATGATCTCGCCGAACCCCAGGGTCACGATGGCCAGGTAGTCACCGCGCAACTTGAGTGTCGGCGCCCCCAGCAACACGCCAAACAGCCCCGCCAGCGCCGCGGCCAGCGGAATCACGAGCAGGATGGGCACATGCATGCCGTTCGGGTAGATGGCAGCGATCCATGCGAAGGTGTTGGTCAGGTGCGGCGATGCGAGCAGCGCGTACATGTAGGCGCCCACCGCGAAGAAGGCCACATAGCCCAGGTCCAGCAGGCCGGCATAACCGACCACGATGTTCAGCCCGATCGCCAGCAGCACATACAGCAGCGCGGTATCGACGATGCGCACCCAGGCATTGCCGAACACCTGCAAACCCATTGGCAGCAGCAACAGTGCAACGCCGATCACGAAATACAGGAAGATCTTGTTGATTTTCATGGGTCGCTCCTCAGGCGCGGTCGGCCACGCGTTCACCGAGCAGTCCCGACGGCCGCAACGTCAGGATCACGATCAGCACCACAAAGGCGAAGATCTCGGAGTAGTGGCTGCCCAGCACGCCACCGGTCAACACGCCGATGTAACCCGAGCCCAGGGCCTCGATCAGCCCGAGAAGTACGCCTCCGACGACCGCCCCGGCCAGATTGCCGATACCGCCGAAAACCGCCGCCGTGAAGGCCTTGAGGCCTGGAAGAAATCCCATGGCATGCTGCACCGTGCCGTATTTCATCGCCAGCATGATGCCGGCCAGCGCCGCCAGCACCGCACCGATCACGAAGGTGGCCGAGATGACCACGTCGGGCTTGACCCCCATCAGGCCAGCCACGCGGGGGTTCTCGGCCGTGGCCCGCATGGCGCGGCCGAGCGATGTGTAGTTGACCAGCCAGACCAGCGCCACCAGCAAGACGACGGTCATGGACAGGATCAGCAGGTCTGTCGGTGAAATCACGGCACCGCCGATCTCGTAAGGCGTCACTGGCAGCAGGCTCGGGAACGGCTTGGGATTGGGCTTCCAGATGATCATCGCGACCGTCTGCAGCAGCAGCGACATGCCGATCGCGGTGATCAGCGGCGCCAGCCGGGGCGAATTGCGCAATGGCCGGTAGGCCACTTTTTCGATCGTGAAGTTCAGCACGGCCGCTGTTGGACAGGCTACCAGCGCGGAGATGATCAACACCACCCAACCCGGCATGCCGGGAAAGGCCGGTTGCAAGATCCCGGCAACGGTCCAGGCGGTCAGTGCACCAAACATCAACACTTCGCCATGCGCAAAGTTGATGAGCTGAATGATGCCGTACACCATCGTGTAACCCAATGCGACCAGCGCGTACACGCTGCCCAGCACCAGCCCGTTGATGATCTGCTGCAGGAAGATGTCCATGAATTGACGCTCCGGTCTTATTGATTTATGTCGTATCTGAACGTCACACTTGTGGCGCCACATGCAGCTACGCAAAAACCGGACCATGTTTCCGGTCCGGTTCGGCGGGATTGCAACCCGACGCCATTTTACTGAGCCAGTCTGGTGCGCCTGCCGGGAAAACGCCGGGGTTTACCCTTGCGCCCGATGCCACGAACAGCTCTCCGGATACCCGCCGGGCATGCCCAAACTCCAAACTCTCAGCCCTTGCGTGCGGCAGCGTCGAGTTCGCGCAAGTGCGCCAGCTTGTCCGCAATGCGCGACTCCAGCCCGCGCGGCACCGGCCGATACCAGCGCGGCTCGGCCATTCCATCGGGCAGGTAGTGAGCCCCGGCGGCATACGCTTCGGGTTCATCATGGGCATAACGATAGCCGCTGCCGTGCCCGAGCTCCTTCATCAGGCCGGTGGGCGCATTGCGCAGGTGCACCGGCACCTCGCGCGACTTGTCCGATCTGACGAAAGCGCGCGCCTGGTTGTAGGCCACGTAGCCGGCATTGCTCTTGGGTGCCACCGCCAGGTACAACACCGCCTGCGCCAGCGCCAGTTCGCCCTCGGGCGAACCCAGCCGCTCGAAGGTCGCCGCCGCGTCGTTGGCGATCTGCATCGCGCGGGGGTCGGCCAGCCCGATGTCTTCCCAGGCCATGCGCACGATGCGCCGCGACAGGTAACGCGCGTCGGCGCCGCCGTCGAGCATGCGCGTCAGCCAATAAAGGGCCGCATCCGGGCTCGACCCGCGCACCGACTTGTGCAACGCCGAGATCTGGTCATAGAAGTTGTCGCCGCCTTTGTCGAAGCGCCGGGCATTGAGTGTCAACGCATCCTGCAGGAACAACGCATCGATTGTCACGACACCGGCAGCTTGCGCAGCCGTGCTTGCCTGCTCGAGCAGGTTCAGCAGCCGACGCGCGTCACCGTCGGCATACCCGACCAGCGTGTCGATCGCCGACGGTTCGATCTGCAGCTGGTTCAGCAACGCAGCTTGCGCGCGCCGCACCAGTTGCGCGAGTTCGTCATCGCTCAGGCTCTGCAGCACATAGACCTGGGCACGTGATAAGAGGGCAGAGTTCACCTCGAACGACGGGTTCTCGGTCGTGGCGCCGATGAACGTCACCAGTCCCGACTCGACGAACGGCAGCAACCCATCCTGCTGGCTCTTGTTGAAGCGGTGGATCTCGTCAACGAACAGGATCGTCCTTTTTCCCTGCGCCAGGTTGTGTTCGGCCTGCTCCATTGCCGCTCGAATTTCCTTGACGCCAGAGAACACCGCCGACAGGGCAATGAAGGCATATCCAAACGCGCTGGCGGACAGCCGCGCCAAAGTGGTCTTGCCCACACCCGGCGGCCCCCACAGGATCATCGAATGCGGCTTGCCGGACTCGAACGCCAGCCGCAACGGACGGCCCGGTCCGATCAGGTGTGATTGGCCGATGACGTCGTCGAGACTGGCGGGTCGCAAGGCCTCGGCCAGCGGCGCCGCTGGCGCGGTCGGAAAAAGCTCAGCCATGGCGCCGAACGCCAGGTGTCCACCGCACGCGTTTGTCCGCCAAGACAGTCCCCGCTCAGGGGCGGATGACGTCCGCGCCGGCCGGCGGCTTGAACTGGAACAAGCTGTCCGGCAAGCGGGGATTGACCTCGACCATGTCGAAACGCAGTTCGGAGCGCTGGCCGAAGTTGTCGACCATGTCCAGCGCCGCCAGTGTCGGCGTGGCCGAATCGCCACGAAAACCGACCCTCACCGAGCGCAATTGGCCATCTCGGGAGCGCGGCGTGGCCAGCACCCACTGCAGGCCGTCCTGGTCCGGTTGGCCCTGCAGTTCGTATTCGGCCTGCACTACCGCCAGGTCCGGTGCCGCGGCGATCAGCGCTGCCGGTGTCGAACCCAGCACCTGCGCCTGCTTGCGCGCGCTGACCTGGTTCAGGTCGACGTCATGCATCCACAGGATCTGGCCGTCTGCGACGATGGTCTGCTCGAACGGCTTGCCGTAGACAAAACGGAAACGGTTCGGCCGCGAAAATGCGAAGCTGCCTTTCGAGGTCCGGACCCTGCCTGCCTGGCCATCGCGCGAAGGCGAGGTGACAACCTGGGTGAACTCGGCGCGGCCACTCGACACACCCTTGACGAACCGCTCCAGCGCATCGAGCCCGTCCGCCCGAGCGGCACCCAGGGCCAGCAGCGACGCCGACGCCAGCAACATGCCGCGGCGATGCATCATGATTCGGCCCTCGCCGGCACCAGGATCTCGCGTTGCCCGCTGCCGCTCATGGCGCTGACCAGGCCGGCCTTTTCCATGTCCTCGACCAGCCGCGCGGCACGGTTGTAGCCGATCTTCAGATGGCGCTGCACGAGACTGATGCTCGCCTTGCGGTTCTTGAGGACGATTTCGACCGCCTGGTCGTACAGCGGGTCTTTCTCGCCGCCGCTGCCGCCATCGCCCAGGGCATCTGCCTCCCCATCGACGGTGCCACCTTCGAGCACACCCTCGATATAGTTCGGCTCGCCCTGCGACTTGAGATAACTCACCACCCGGTGCACCTCTTCGTCGCTGACGAACGCGCCATGCACCCGGGTCGGCAGGCCGGTTCCGCTGGGCAGGTACAACATGTCGCCCATACCCAGCAGCGCCTCGGCGCCCATCTGGTCCAGGATGGTGCGGCTGTCGATCTTGCTGCTCACCTGAAACGCGATGCGGGTCGGAATGTTGGCCTTGATCAGCCCGGTGATCACGTCCACGCTCGGGCGCTGCGTGGCCAGTATCAGGTGGATCCCTGCGGCGCGCGCCTTTTGTGCCAGGCGCGCGATCAATTCCTCGATCTTCTTGCCCACCACCATCATCAGGTCGGCGAGTTCGTCGATGACAACCACGATATGCGGCAGTCGCTCCAGCGGCTCGGGCTCCTGCGGCGTGAGGCTGAACGGGTTGGGGATCCGTTCGCCGCGTGCCTTGGCCTCGTCCATCTTGGTGTTGAAGCCGGCCAGGTTGCGCACGCCCATCTTGCTCATGAGCTTGTAGCGCCGTTCCATCTCGGCCACACACCAGTTCAGCCCGTGCGCGGCCTGGCGCATGTCGGTCACCACCGGCGCGAGCAGGTGCGGAATACCTTCATAGACCGACATCTCCAGCATCTTGGGGTCGATCATCAGCAGCCGGACATCGCGCGCATCGGCCTTGTACAACAAGCTCAGGATCATCGCGTTGATACCCACGGACTTGCCCGAACCCGTGGTACCGGCGACCAGCACGTGCGGCATCTTGGCCAGGTCGGCGACGACTGGATTACCGACAATGTCCTTGCCCAATCCGATCGTCAGCAACGACTTGGCCTCGTTGTAGACCCTCGATCCGAGGATCTCCGACAACCGGATCGACTGCCGCTTGGCATTGGGCAACTCGAGCGCCATGTAGTTCTTGCCGGGGATCGTCTCCACGACCCGGATGGAGACCAGGCTCAGGCTGCGCGCCAGGTCTTTGGCCAAGCCGACGATCTGCGAGCCCTTTACACCCAACGCGGGCTCGATCTCGTAACGTGTGATCACCGGCCCCGGCAATGCCAGGACGACCCAGACCTCGACACCGAAGTCCTTGAGTTTCTTCTCGATCATGCGGCTGGTCATGTCCAGCAGTTCCGGCGACACCGTCTCCTGGCGCACCTGCGCCGCATCGAGCAGGTCGACCTGGGGCAGCTTGCTGTCAAGCATGTCGGCGAACAAGGGCTTCTGGCGCTCCTTGGCAACCCGCTCGCTCTTGGGCACTTCCAGCACGACCGGCTCGACATGCACCGGCTCGGGATGGTGCTCCAGGCTTACGACACGCTCACCCGAGACCACGACCTCGCGCTCACGCGCCGCCTGCTGACCCATGGCCATGTCCTGCACCGCCTCACGTTTCTTGCGGCTTGACTCCAGCCGGGCATGCAAGGCCGCGCCGATGCGTTCGGCCGCATTGCCCCAGGAAAACCGGAACGTCAGGGCGGCCCCGGTCAGGCCGAGCAAGATGGCGACGAGCCCGGAACCGGCAAAGCCGAGCCAGCGCAGGCCCAGTGGCCCGAGCATGCTGCCCAGGGCACCGCCACTGTCGCCAGGCAGGCGCCCCTCGAAGCTGTACAGGCGGGTCCATTCGAGCACACTGCTGGCGCCAATCAACAAGACCAGACCGCACCAGAACGCCGCGCGCCCGGCCAGCCAGGGATGGGGCTGCGACGCCTCTTCGGCCGGCGTTCGCGGCGCAGATCCGTGACGCAACCAGGCGGCAAGACCGGACAACCAGATGCGAATGCCGATCGCGACCAGCCACCAGACGGAGAACCCGAACAGGTAATAACTGAGGTCGGCGATCCAGGCGCCCAGCCGCCCTGCCCGGTTGATTGCTGCGCCGCCATGGCCCGACGTGGACCAGGCCGCATCGGCGGGCGAATAACTCAGCAGCGCAAGCAACCAGAACGTAAGCCACAAGGCTCCGGCGAACAAGGCCAGTTCGGCGGCAAATCTGCCCAATCCGGAAGAAGGGGAATGGCCCTGGGTAGCCTGTCTGCCAGACGTCAGGGTATCAAGTGAATAAGTCATGCATGCAATGGTTACCTCGAGCTTACCGCACGCCAGCGCGGCGCGGCACGGGCGCTAACGGGGCTTGAGGCGCCGGTCCTTGATGACAAGGCTGCCGTCGTCACGGGTTTCGACAAAACCCTGCTCCTCGAAATCCTTCATCACGCGGCTCACCATTTCGCGCGACGCACCGACCATCTTGGCGATGTCCTGGCGGGAAATCTTGTCGCGGATGATGCGCACATTGTTTTCGTCCGCCGGCGCGCTTTCCATCAGCACGTTTGCCACCCGGCCATAGACGTTCATCAGCGCCAGCGATTCGATCTTGCGGTCCGCACTGCGCAGGCGCTGAACCAGGCCCTTCATGACAGCAGCCACCGTGGTCGCGTTTTCTGTCAGGCAACGGTTGAACTCGGCACCCCCGAGCACCAGGGCATCGGTCTGCACCTCCGCTTCGACCGATGCCGAGTGCGGCTCGTGGTCAATCAGGCTCATTTCGCCCACGTAATCGCCTGGGTGCATCGTCGCCAGGATCACTTCGCGATCGCGGCTGTCGGTTACCACCACACGGGCCCGGCCCGCCAGCGGGATGAAAAGCGATTCGCACCTCTTGCCCTGCTCGACGAGGAATTCACCCCGCCTGAAACGCCGCTTGCTGACCGCGCCTGCCAAGGATTCCGCCTGGGCCGGCGTCAGCATGGCAAACAGTGGCACCCTGCGTATCAAATCAAGGTTGCTTAACATCGACATCCGTGATTCCTTCCAGGTAATGGACCGCTTCCTACAATCGGGCCTGCAGCCAAACCCATTTTGTGTGTTGTCTGATCTCCAGGCGACTCCGCCGCCAGCGGCAGGAATCGTACACCTTATTCACCCACGCCCCATTTTTTTCCCCACATGACTGACACCAAGCACGCCCGCGTTCTCATCCTGGGCTCCGGCCCGGCCGGCTACACGGCAGCCATCTATGCCGCGCGCGCCAACCTGCACCCGATGCTGATCACCGGCATCGCCCAGGGCGGCCAACTGATGACCACGACCGATGTCGACAACTGGCCTGCCGACGTGCATGGCGTGCAGGGCCCTGAACTGATGCAGCGCTTTCTCGAGCATGCCGAGCGGTTCAAGACCGACGTCGTTTTCGACCACATCAACAAGGTCGATCTGTCCCAGCGTCCGTTCAGGCTCACTGGCGACAGTGCGGTCTATAGCTGCGATGCGCTGATCATCTGCACCGGAGCGTCGGCCAAGTACCTGGGTCTGCCATCGGAGGCCGCCTTCATGGGCAAGGGTGTCTCCGGTTGCGCCACCTGCGACGGATTCTTCTACCGCGACCAGGTATGCTGCGTCGTCGGTGGTGGTAACACCGCGGTCGAGGAGGCGCTGTATCTGTCCAACATCGCCAGCAAGGTCTACCTGGTGCATCGGCGCGACAAGTTCAAGGCCGAGGCGATCCTGGTCGACAAGCTGATGGACAAAGTCGCCGCCGGCAAGATCGTGCTCAAGACCCACCAGACGCTGGATGAGGTGCTGGGCGACCAGTCCGGTGTGACCGGCATCCGCATCAAGAGCACGAAGGACGGCAGCACCGAGGAATTGAAACTGGCTGGCTGCTTCATCGCCATCGGGCACGCTCCCAACACGGATATTTTCCAGGGCCTGCTGGAGATGACGGGTGGTTACATCGTGACCCAGTCCGGCCTCAAGGGCATGGCCACCATGACCAGCGTGCCAGGCGTGTTCGCCGCTGGCGACGTGCAGGACCACGTCTATCGCCAGGCCATCACCAGCGCCGGCACCGGCTGCATGGCGGCGCTGGATGCGCAACGCTTCCTGGAACAGGACTGAAACCCAGACACGGATGCGGCTGAAGTGGCCCGATTTGCTGGCTATAATCCGAGGCTTTACCAGAATTGCCCGGCGACGGGTTTTGCTGGTGAACTCTTCCGGACATGCCGCCGCATTCTGGTGTCAGGCGCCTTGTTCCTCTACCGCTACCGCTTCCGGTGGCGAGGTGCGGCGAAAGCCGTTAACGATGCCGCAATTCGCAAACCATGTGATTGCGCAGACTGATGGAGTGTCCAAATGGCACGCGTATGTGATGTGACGGGCAAAGGCCCGATGGTCGGGAACAATGTTTCCCACGCCAACAACAAGACCAAGCGCCGGTTCCTGCCCAATCTGCAGTACCGTCGTTTCTGGGTCGAGACCGAAAACCGCTGGGTCCGCCTGCGCGTGTCCAGTGCAGCCCTTCGCCTGATCGACAAGAACGGCATCGAGGCCGTACTGGCCGACATGCGCGCCCGGGGACAGGCGTAAACCATTCCGGCGGCAAGCCGATCACACCATCATCGATGCGATCGCACTGCCCCCATTGACTGAAGGAAAACACCATGGCTACCAAAGGCACCCGCGAAAAAATCAAGCTGGAATCCACCGCCGGCACCGGTCACTTCTACACGACCAGCAAGAACAAGAAGACCATGCCGGAGAAGATGCTGATCAAGAAGTTTGATCCCAAGGCACGCAAACACGTCGACTACAAGGAAATCAAGCTGAAGTGATCGGCTCTCTTGGCCCCACAAGAAGCCCGGTGCGTCCGGGCTTTTTTTCGCCCTGCTGCGCGGCGCTCCCGCCGAAGCCCACCACTGCGCACCCCAGCCGGCTGGACGCGTAGCTGAAGCAAACTCGAAACAACGCGACCAAGAAAAAGCCCGGTCAGAGCCGGGCTTTTCGTTGGAGCAGGCGTGCTGTTTGCTACGGCCGTCTCCGATCAGGCCCTGGCGGCGCGCAACCGGAACGAGAACTCCTGCAACGCCGCGATGCCGCTGCTCTCGGCGCGATGGCACCAGGCCTGCAGGTCGCTGGTCAACTGCTCACGCGACTGCGACGTGTTGAGCCACAACTGGCGCAACTCTTCGCGCATGGTCACCATCTTGTCGAGCACGGGGTGCGCCGCGCGCGCCAACGCCAGTTGCGGTGCAGCGGCCGCCGGCACCTTGTCGGCGTCGCGGTGCAACCAACGTTTGGCAGCCTGCAACACCGAAACGTCGCCGCGCCTGGCCTTGCTCGCGGCCAACTCGACCGCGCAGGCCTTGCGCAGATCCTTGGCGTAACGGGCCATGACTTCGTAGCGGTGCGTGATCAGTGCATCGAGCACCTTCACATCGGCAACCGGACGCACTTCGCCGAGCCGCAGCTTCGGCGGTGTCTTCTTGACGCGGGCCAACCCAGCTTGGCCAGGATGCTGATGTAGACCCAGCCAATATCGAACTCGTGCGGCTTGACTGAAAACTTGGCGGAGGTCGGATAGGTGTGGTGGTTGTTGTGCAGTTCCTCGCCACCAATCAGAACGCCCCAGGGCACGATATTCGTACTGGCATCTGGGGCCTCAAAATTACGGTAACCCCAGTAATGGCCGATACCGTTGATCACGCCCGCCGCGGTGAACGGAATCCAGGCCATCTGCACGGCCCAGACAGCCAGACCGGCGACACCAAACAGCGCAAGATCGAGCACCATCATCAAGCCCACGCCCTGCCAGCTGAAGCGCGAATACAGATTGCGCTCGAGCCAGTCGTTGGGACAACCCTGGCTGTACTTGCTCAGCGTTTCCTGGTTCTTGCTCTCGGCGCGGTACAACTCCGCACCCTGCCAAAAGACTTTCTTGATGCCATGCGCCACCGGGCTGTGCGGATCATCGGCGGTTTCGCACTTGGCGTGGTGCTTGCGGTGAATGGACACCCATTCGCGCGTCACCTGGCCGGTACCGATCCACAACCAGAAACGGAAAAAATGAGCCGGAATCGCATGCAGGTCCATCGCACGGTGCGCCTGGTGGCGGTGCAGATAGATCGTGACACTCGCAATCGTGATGTGGGTCGTGAGCAGCGTATACAGGACAATTTCCCACCAAGTCAGATCCCACAGCCCATGCGATAGCCACTCCACAATGGCGTTCAGGACAGCCCAATCAGGTAGCAACATCGTTTTCGTCTCTCTCTAGTCAATGGATAGTGGAATTGTCAGGCGCGCGGATTCACCGGTTACCGCAGCGCCACCCGGTCCCGCATTTTAGGCGGCACATGGCTATTCCGCCTAACGCAAGGTTCAGGTACGGGCAAAGAATGCCAATTCAAGCGGTCAGGGCGCCCTTTTCCGCCAAATAGCAGCAAAAAACCCATCTGTGGCATGTCGATGGGGCCACAAACGCAGATAAGAGGCGCCATTCAAGCCCTCCAGGCAAAGGGAATTGGCCTGCTCGACCTTCAATTCAGCCAATATGTCATTCGCACGCAACGGCTCGAAATCGGGATGGCTTGCCGAAAAGCCATCCGCAATCTCCTCGTTTTCCGACCGCAACAGACTGCAGGTGGCATAGACCAGCCGCCCGCCAGATTTGAGCAGCCGAGCCGCACTGTCCAGGATCGCAGCTTGAGTTGCCGCCATCTGCTGCACCACACCAGCATCCTGACGCCACTTGAGGTCGGGGTTGCGCCGCAACGTCCCCAGCCCGGAACAGGGTGCGTCGACCAGCACCCGGTCGATCTTGCCTGCAAGCCGCTTGATGCGATCGTCGCGCTCGTGGCTGATCGCCACCGGATGCACATTGGACAGTCCGCTTCGCGCCAGGCGGGGCTTGAGCGCATCCAGCCGATGCGCCGATGTATCGAACGCATACAAGCGACCGGTGCTGCGCATCGCCGCCCCCAGGGCCAGTGTCTTGCCACCAGCCCCGGCGCAGAAGTCGACCACCATCTCGCCACGGCGCGCGTCGACGAGCAGGCCCAACAACTGGGAACCCTCGTCCTGCACCTCGAATTCGCCCCGTGCATGGGCGTCCAACCGGTTCAGTGACGGCTTGCCCTGCACACGCAGGCCCCACGGCGAATACGGCGTGGCCTTCGTCGCGACACCCGCGGCGGCCAAAGATTTCTGCACGTCCGCGGGTTTGGCCTTGAGCGTATTGACACGCAGGTCGAGCGCCGCCGGTTCGTTCAGGCTCGCCACCAGCGGCCAGAAATCCGGCCCTGCCTCATCCTTGA
>Ga0163154_10006146_pt1 | contig 14832 bp, 10 predicted proteins | sample OliLakLV19MP9P1_FD_148649 | JGI IMG/M metagenome (GOLD analysis project Ga0163154, IMG submission 148649) | Freshwater microbial mat bacterial communities from Lake Vanda, McMurdo Dry Valleys, Antarctica - Oligotrophic Lake LV.19.MP9.P1 | ecosystem: Environmental > Aquatic > Freshwater > Lake >... | reverse complement strand
TCCGCCTCCCCCGCGTTCCAAACCGGAGATTCTCACTCCGGCACAGGCAAGGGCTCTCGGCAACGCAGCCGGTGGCCGGGGTGGCTCCGGCACCGCGGCGCTACCCGCCCGGATCCCGCTCTTTCGCGCCCTCACCGATCTGCGCGCCGGCTGGACCACGGTCTCGCGCAAACTCGAGCGTGATTCCTACGTCGAATTTTATGCGCGAACCGGAGGTGCAAAGGGGGACCTCCAGCGGTTGGCAGTCGGCACGGTCCTTTCCAGCCCCGGCCACAGCGGACCCGGGCTGATGCCATCCGTGACCAGTCTTGTGGGCAAGGACTGGGACCTCGAGGAAGTCTCAAGAACCGACACCGAATCCATCCTGCTCATGCGCCCCCGACAAGGCCTGGACCGCGGCGCCGAATCCAAAGTGGGCCTGCTCCGGCAACGCATCGAGGGCGAGTTTCTGATGTTCGTGATCCTGCTTTCCAGGGAGGAAACGGTCACCCGGTTCGAGCAGGACAAGTGGCTCCGGTTGGTGAAATCCTTCGGAGTGACGCCATTCGACACTGCCACCGCCGCCCCGAGCGGCACTCCATAACCCGCCGACGCCAGGCTTCCGACTTGGAAGTCGCCACCGGGGCTAAGCCGCGTCCTTGTCCTGACGCCGCCGGATCAATGGCGGGCGTTTGCCTTCAACCACCGAGCGGTTGACCACCACGCTGGTGATGTCGCCGCGGCTCGGGACCTCGTACATGACGTCGAGCATCAACCGTTCGAGCAACGCCCGGAGCGCCCTCGCGCCGGTCCCCTTCTGCAGCGCCTGCCCGGCCAGTGCCTTGAGCGCGTCCTTCGTGAATGTCAGATGCGCCCCCTCCATCCGGAGCAGCTTCGCATACTGCTTGGTCATCGCGTTCTTCGGTTCCGTGAGAATCCGAACGAGTTCCTCCTCGGTCAGACTGTCCAGGGTCGTCACCACCGGCAGGCGCCCCACAAATTCCGGGATCATTCCGAACGCGAGCAGATCCTCGGGCTCAACCTGGCGCAGCAACTCGCGCTCCGGCGGTGCATCGGGCTCCCCCTCGCTCCGGGATCCGAACCCGAGCGCCCGGCCTCCCACGCGGCGCTGCACAATCTTGTCGAGACCGACAAACGCGCCGCCGCACAGGAAAAGGATCTTCTCCGTGTTGACCTGAATATACTCCTGGTGGGGATGCTTGCGGCCACCCTGAGGCGGCACATTGCAGACGGTCCCTTCGAGGATTTTGAGCAGGGCCTGTTGCACTCCCTCCCCGGAGACGTCGCGCGTGATGCTCACGTTCTCGGTCTTGCGCCCGATCTTGTCGATCTCGTCGATGTATACGATGCCGATCTCGGCGCGCTTGACGTCATAGTCGGCACTCTGCAGCAGCCGTAGGATGATGTTTTCGACATCCTCGCCGACGTAACCCGCCTCGGTGAGCGTGGTGGCGTCGGCCATGCAAAACGGCACGTCCAACACGCGCGCCAGCGTCCGCGCCAGAAGGGTCTTGCCCGAACCCGTCGGCCCAATCAGCACCACATTGCTCTTCTCGATCTCCACATCGGCAAGCGGGTCCATCGCCACGGCGGCGCCGCGCGGGACGGGTTGCGATGCGACGATTCGTTTGTAGTGATTGTGGACCGCCACCGCGAGAATCCGCTTGGCATGATCCTGGCCGATCACGAACTGATCCAGCTTCTCCCGGATGTCGACCGGCTTGGGAATGCGCAGGGATTGCGGCTGCCGCTTCGATTCCTCGCCGAGTTCGCGGTCGAGGATCCCCTTGCAGACGGTGATGCAACTGTCGCAGATGTAGACGCCCGGTCCCGCGATGAGCTTGCGCACCTCCGAGTGGCTCTTCCCGCAGAAAGAGCACATCGTGAGATTCGTGGAACGGGCCATGTCGCGAGATTACTCGGTCTTCGCGCCGGGCGCAACGCCGGGTGGCGACTTCAACTCCTTGCGCGACCGCACGACCTCGTCGACCAGGCCGTAGACCTTCGCCTCCTCGGCGGACATGTAGTAATCCCGGTCGGAATCCCTGCCCACGGTCTCCTCGTCCTTGCCTGTGTGACGGGCCAGGATCCCGATCAGGCGCTTCTTCAGCTTGAACATGAACTCGACCTGGCGCTCGACGTCGCTTGCCTGCCCTTGCGCTCCGCCCGAGACCTGGTGAATCATGATGTCGCTGTTGGGCAGCGCGTAGCGTTTTCCCTTCGCCCCCGCGCTGAGCAACACCGCGCCCATGCTGGCCGCCATCCCCACGCAGTAGGTGACCACGTCGCACGTCACGAATTGCATGGTGTCGTAGATGGCCAGACCCGCGGTCACCGACCCGCCGGGCGAGTTGATGTAAAGATGGATGTCCTTCTTCGGATCATCGCTCTGAAGAAACAGCAACTGGGCCACCACGAGATTCGCCACATGATCGTCGATGGGCGTGCCGATGAACACAATCCGGTCCTTCAACAACCGCGAGTAGATGTCATACGCCCGCTCCCCGCGGCCCGTCTGCTCGACGACCATGGGGACCAGGATGGAATTCTGAGGGCTCGAAATCAGGGGATGAGGCATGGGATTTTTTCGGGTTCAGGCCGTCGGGGAAGTGGTTTGGACCGTAGCATTCGAAGCAACGAAATCAAGCGCCTTGGCCAGCAGGATCTCCTCCTCAATCGAGCCGATGGCATTCCGCTTCTCCAACTCCTTGAGCAACTTCGCAGCCGGCATCCGATACCGGGTCGACATGAGCGAAAGTCGACGCTGGAAATCCTCCTTGGTCACCTGGATCCCCTCTTTCTCGGCGATCCGGGCGAGGACGAAATTGCCTTTCAACCGGTCGCGGGCGCCGCGCGAGGCCCCGGCGATCAGCTCCTGCTTGTTCTCCTGCAACACTTCCTCGGCAATGCCGCGTTCCTGATTCTCGCGCACGATATCCCCGAGGATGCGCTGCGTCTCGCTTCGCAACATGCCCTCCGGCAACTCGCACTCGATCTGACCGAGCAACCGCTGCATCACCTGCCCCTGCTTCTCCCGCTCGACGTTCGTTTCCTTGTCACGCGCCAGGTCGGTCCGGACCATCTCCCGCACTTCCGAGAGCGTCTTGCCCTGGACGATCTTCGCGGCAAACGCGTCGTCCACCTCGGGAAGCGCCTGCGTGCGGAGCTCTTTCAACGTCACCTGGTATTCGATCCGTCGCCCCGCAAGATCCTTGGCCGCAAAGTCCGCGGGCAGATCCACCGTGACCGTCCGTTCGTCCCCCGACCGCATCCCCTCGATCTGGGCCGTGAACCCGGGGAGAAAGGCATCCTCGCTCAGGCGCAGCCAGAAACCAGTGTTCGAAGCCAGGAATTTGCCCGCACCCGGGAACCCCTCACCGACCGGCTGACCGTCGATGGATCCGGTGTAATCGATCACCGCAAAGTCCCCGGGAACGGCCCCGCGATCCCCCGCATCCGGATATTCCGCGTGACGCTCGCGCAACGCTTCCAAGGCCGTCTCCACATCCCCGTCGGTGACCTCCACCGCGGGAAGCGTGACAGAAATCCCCTTGTATTCGGGCAGCTCGAATTCCGGCGCGGTGATCAGCGTCGCGGTGAATCGCATCGTCCGATCGGCATCGAGTTCCAAGTCCTGGACATCAGACACGGAGAGCACGCGGAGTTTCCGCTCGCGGATCACTTCGCGGGTGGTCTCGTTCAGGAGCTTCCGGGTCAGTTCCTCGCGAATTTCCTTCTCGAAACGCTTTTCGATGACGTCGGCGGGCACCTTGCCCGGACGAAACCCCGGGACCCGGGCCTGGGTTCGAAACTCCCGGGAAATGCGTTCCCACTCCCCGGCCACCCGGTCGGGAGGGACTTCCACGCGGATGCTCGTGACACAGTTTGGCAGGGTCTCAACTTCTACATTCATGGGCGGTATTTGGGGAGTTGGTTTACATATCAGCGCCCGCGCGGGGGGCAACCTTTTCCGTGGCCCCACCCTCGCGACGGGACGCGGACGCCGTCCCGGCCACGCTGAAGCATCGCATCAACAACCGCGTGCATTGACCCGGGGCCGATTGAAAATGGGGGATTAAAGACCTGCTTACGCAGGCACCCGCCTCTGCCCAGTTCGCGCCCTCCCTCAGGCACGCCGCCGGCACCGGCGGGCCGAACCGGATGCGAAATCGCCAGATGTCTTCCTCCACAATCGAGCACGGGATCAGCGCCGCCCGGTGTCGGATCGCCAGGCGCACCGCACCGGTTGCCATTCGAAAATTCCAGCCATCAGCGAAGGGAACCATCATCTGCCTGCCGGCCGGGACATCGACCGCAACCAGCAGCGGACGCCCAGCCGCGAGAAACCCGGCGACGGACCGCAGTTCATCTTGATGCAGCGCGGTGGGAACTTCCGGGAACGGCGAGAATTGATCCTTGAAGCGCATCAGCGGGGCACGCCGCCCGGCCTTCCCTCGCACCAGCGTCGCCGCAGGCAACCCCGCTGCCCGCAGCCAGCAACGGAGCAGATACGAGGGACCGATGTGCGCAAAAGCCAGGATGACCGGGCGTCCGCGGTCGAGCGCGGCCCGGACCGGCCCGATCCCTTCCATCGGACAGCGGGCCATCCACTTCGGTTCACCCAGATGGTCGGGGATGGCCTGGAGCAGACGATTGCGGTAGCCCGATTCGGGTGGGCGCGGCTTCACCCCGCTGTGGCCGACTGCCCAGGCGAGATCAGGCGGGAGACCGGTCGGTCGCGCGGCCCGGGTGGCCCCCCGCCAGGCGTCGCGCGCAATCAACAGGGGGCGCATCGCCGCCTGCAGCGCGGCGACGGACAACCGGCGCTCCGCAAACCGGAAGGCATGGACCCCCGCCCGCGCCGATAGCTCCCGAAACACCGGGACCCACCCGGCTCGCGAGGCGGAAAATGGGACCGGGAGCGATTCGCCGGGATGGGGGTGAGGAGCTGGCAGCACGCAGGGGGATTCGATTCCTGCGAGTCAATCGACTCGGATGGACCGCCGCAAGCCGCCTTGGGGCAATGCCGTTCGGGAATTGCGCGTAAACCGGGCGAGTGGAAGCGCTTCTTTTGTAGCGCGGGCTCTTTCCCGGGCGGAGCCTCCCGCAGCCGGGGAAGTGCCACCGGACAGGGGGCGTGCCGTGGAGATGCGGCGAGCTTGAGCGGAGAGCCCGTCCTGTGATACTGAAATGGGGATGGAAGGACCCCCGTGGGCGGATCTTGGCGACGAAGCGCTGCTCGAACGTCGAATCACCCACCTGCGCTTGAAGATCGAGGGCAGCCTGGTCGAGCCCTGGGTCAGGCAGCTCCACGAGGAACTCGCCGCAAAGGGCCTGGTGTTCCTGCCGCCCTGTCACGTGGGGGATGAGTGGTTCGTGCCGGTCGGTATCCCGGCCATCTTCATCCCCTTCTTCCTGGTCCACGAACGGCTCCGGAAACTCGAACGCAGGATGATCCTCGAGGCGGAAGGCGAGACCCATGATTGGTTCATGAAACTCATCCGACACGAGGCCGGTCATGCCTGCATGTTCGCCTACCAGCTCAACCGCAAGAAGAAGTGGCAACAAACCTTCGGCCTTTCCTCGCGTGAAGAAACGCCCTCGTTTTACCGGCCCCGCCCCTACAGCCGGTCGTTCGTGGTTCACCTCGACGATTGGTACGCCCAAAGCCATCCGGACGAGGATTTCGCGGAAACCTTCGCCGTGTGGCTCACCCCGGGAGAGGATTGGCGGGAACGCTACCGGGATTGGAAGGCACTGGCGAAGCTGGAGTACGTGGATGAACTCATGCGCGGACTGGCGGGAAAGCCGCCGATCCCGACGCCCGCCTACCGCGTTTCCGATCTCGATTGCCTCAACCTCAAACTCAAAACCTACTACACCCGGAAGCGGAAAATGTTCGAGGATTCCTACCCCGACTTCTACGACAACGATCTGCGGCTTCTGTTTCCCACCCCGTCGGAGGGGACCCGGGCGAGCCGGGGCTCGGCGTTCCTCCGATCCCACCGCCGATCCCTGCTCGATTCGGTTTGCCAATGGACGAACCAGAAGAAATATCCGGTCAGCCGCCTCCTCGCCCGCCTGATCGAGCGGTGTGACCAACTCGGGCTTCAGGCCCGCCCCGACGACCCCCGGCTCCCCGCCGAACTCTCCGCATACATCACGACGCTCGTCATGAATCATCTGTTCACCGGCAAATTCAAGCGCACGAAATGAGCGTAAATAAGAACCTTAAAGTATTGGCACTGTTCGATGCGGTGACTCCCACCCGCCTCGATCAGGACCTGAGCGCGGAATTCCTCACCGAGGATTGGAAGACCGAGCGCGATGTGCTCACCGCCCTCCGTCAACTCGGTCACGAAACCGAGTACCTCGCCATTCACGACGATCTCCATCTCCTCCGCCAAAAGATCGAGTCGTTCGCCCCCGATGCCATTTTCAACCTGGCCGATCAGTTCAAGAACAACCGGGCGTTCGATCAGGCCATCGCCTCATTCTTGGAAATGTTGGGAGTGCCGTTCACCGGCTGCGGCTCCTCCGGCCTGATGCTCTGCAAGCACAAGGGCATCTCGAAGAAGATTCTGGGGTATCACCGGATTCACGTGCCGGAATTCACCCTGATCCCGCGCGGACGGCGCCCGGTGCGCCCCCGCCAATTGCGGTTCCCGATTCTGGTCAAACCGCTCAAGGAAGAAGCCTCGCTCGGAATCTCCCAGGCTTCCCTGGTCGAGAACGACGATCAGCTCGCGGAGCGCGTGCAGTTCATCCATGAGAAATTCGACAACGACGTCATCGCCGAGGAATACATCGAGGGCCGCGAACTTTACGTCAGCGTCCTCGGAAACCACCGGCTCGCGGTGTTTCCCATCCGGGAACTCGTGTTCCGCGAGGTTCCGCCCGACGAGCCCAAAATCGCCACTTACAAGGCGAAATGGGACGAGGATTACCGGAAACGCTGGGGGCTCGACAATCAATTCGCCGAGGGCCTGCCGCCCCCGCTGGTTCGACGGATCGAGCGAACCTGCCGACGAATCTACCACCTTCTGACCATCGATGGATATGCCCGGATCGACCTCCGCCTGACCGCCCGGGATGAGATCTACTTCATTGAGGCAAACCCCAACCCGATCCTCGCGGCGGACGAGGACTTCGCGCAATCGGCGGACAAAGCCGGAGTCCCCTACCCGACGTTGATCGATCGCATCACGCGCCTCGGATTGGCGACCCTGCGCGAATAGCCGCCGCAAATCAGCGGTGTCGCAACTCAGCGGTTGCCAGCGGGGTACCGCGCGCGGAGTATCCCATCTCCTCTCCCCGGATGCGGCTCCCTTCCATTCCCCCCTTCCCCATCCTGCTGGCCCTGTCGGCGCTCGCTGGGATGCGCTGCGCGGCCGTCACCGGCTCCGATCTCTGGGCCGCCTATGCCAATGCGACGGCGACCCACTCCAATCTTCCCGACTGTTCGTACGCGGGCTATCGTTACGGCGAAGAGCCGGTCCCCTCGCCCGCCGTGGTGGCGGACGTGACAGATTTCGGAGCCATCGGGAACGGATCGTTCGATTGCACTCCTGCCTTTCGTGACGCCCTGGAGGCGGCCCACACGGCGGGGGGTGGGGCGGTGTTCGTTCCAGCAGGAACCTACCGGCTCACCGGCCTGCTTCACATCAAGCACAACGACGTCGTGCTCCGGGGCGCCGGACAAAACGCAACCACGCTCGATTTTTCCGCCTCGTTGCAGACGATGCTCGGCAACTTCAGCGACAGCGGCTCGTCAACCTCGCGCTGGTGGTGGTCGGGCGGGTTCATCTGGATCGGGCCGCCCGACACCTTCCTTACAAACGGCACGGTCACCGATCCCAGCCCGTCCGTGAACCAGGGTTGGGAGTATTGGAGACCCGGCCCGATCCTGACCACGGTCACCGCCAACGCATCCATCGGAGCCACCGTGCTGACCGTGAACAGCACGGCAAGCCTCGCAGTAGGCATGCACGTGCTCATGACGTGGGCCAATCCCGCTGATTCCAGCTTCATCCGGCACGTCTACGGCCACAACGGCACCGCGGCGACCATCCCCGGAGGGAGCGTCGGCGATTGCACGGGGATTCTGCCTCCGCAATACAGCCGATTTCAATGGCCCGTCGAGATTGCCGCCGTCTCGGGCAACACCATCACGCTGCGTCAGCCCCTGCGGGTTGACGCCCGCACCTCGTGGTCGGTGGAGATCTCCGATCCGGGCCCGACGATCGTCGGCGCCGGAGTCGAGCACCTCCGGATCCTGGGCCACGCAAACATGACGCACAACCATCTCGTCACCAATGGGAACCTGAGCGGGGGGTGGAATGGCGTCTATATCAACCGCGCCAGAAACTGCTGGGTGCGCAACGCCACAATCAGCGGCGTCGAGGAGGGCGTGATCCTCTCGGCCGCGAAGAACGTCTCAGTTCTCAATGTCCTGCTCGACGGCCCGCAGCAGCACCATCACTCGTTCGCCTGCCGGGTCAATTCACACGACAACCTGTTCACCGAATTTCGCGTCGACGGTCCCGTGCGCGTCCGACACGGCATCAACACCGAGTGGTTCTCAAGCGGCAATGTCTGGAGCAAAGGATTCCAACGGGTCGGGACCTTCGATACCCATCGCGCGCTTTCATTCGATTCGATCCGGACCGAATGCACCGTGGCCAACGACACCGGATCGACGCCGGGTGGAGCGGGCAACGCCGGTCCGTTCATCGGCAAACGCATGGTGCACTGGAACATCCTGGAGAGCTACGACGGCACCGGAAACTTCTCCTCGCGAAACGGCGACGACATTTACGAGCCGCTCCAGTATTCAATGGGGGCCATGGTCGGCATTCGCGGCGCAACCCAAAACACGACCGCAGGCGAGAGCATGCCCGCCGGGGACAAGGGCACGGTCGTTGCCGATGACGGCCTCGTGCCGGCGATCCCGAACCTTTACGAAGCCCAACTCGCCCACCGGCTCCCGGCGACGATCAACGTCACCACCACCGGGACCCCCGCCGAACAAGGACCGGTGTCCGGCAATTTCATCTTCACCCGCACGGGAATCGTTACGATCCCGCTCACCCTTTCGTTCACGCTCGCCGGCACGGCCGCCCACGGCGTCGATTACGGGTGGCTCACCACAAACGCCACGATCCCCGCGGGCGCAGCCTCCGTTGCGGTGACCCTGGCGCCTTTGACCGACGCTCTCGCCGAAGGGCCGGAGACCGCAGCGTTGACCCTGCTCCCCTCGAGTTTCTACACGCCGGGCGTCCTGGCCAACGGGGTGCTGACCGTGCGGGATGCCCCGGCGCAGCTGTGGCGGTTCGACCACTTCGGACCCGGGGCGAACAACCCCGCCATCGCGGGCGATTCGGCGGACCCGGATCGGGATGGACGGACCAATTTCGAGGAATACGGATTGCGGCTGGATCCCAACCAGGGGACCCCGGATGGCATGCCCGCGGCGGGAATGATCACGCTCGGGCCGGACACCTACCTGACCATCCGATTCCACCGGCGAACCGACGATCCCGCTCTTCATTACGAGCCCGGCGTCTCCGCCAGGCTCGTAACATGGGAGGAATCGTCGCCGGTCGAGGTTGGCCCCGCTATCGACAACGGCGACGGAACCGAACAGGTCGTGGTGCGGGATTCCGTGCCGCTCGACAACGCCTCCCGCCGATTCCTCCGGGTCCGGCTTTGGCGCTGAGCGGAGCACGTCCGACCCGCCCGCCATTCCAGCTTTCCTTCGCGTGCGCCAGGCGTACGCTGATCCCGGATCCGCGCCCGCCTCATGACCGACTCCCCCATTCCCGCCCGCACCGAGAACGACAGCATGGGGTCCGTCGAGATTCCCGCAAACGCCCTCTACGGCGCATCGACCGCGCGCGCCGTTGCGAATTTTCCGATCAGCGGCGAACGGTTCCCTCGTCCGCTGCTGCGCGCACTGGGTCTGATCAAATGGGCCGCGGCCCGCGCCAACCGCAAACTTGGCCTGCTCGACGTGGAACCGGCGAAGTGGATCGAGCGGGCGGCCCTCGAGGTCGCCGCGGGGGATCACGACGACCAGTTTCCCGTGGACGTGTTCCAGACAGGCTCGGGCACGAGCACGAACATGAACGCGAACGAGGTGATCGCCAACCGGTGCGCCCTCCTGGCCGGCAACGCAGTCGGCGGTCACGACCCGGTGCACCCGAACGATCACGTCAATCTCGGCCAGTCCAGCAACGATGTCTTTCCCTCGGCCATCCATGTGGCGGTCGCAGAGAGCGTGCGGAATGAGCTGCTGCCGGCCCTCGGTCGATTGCGGGAAGCCCTGACTTCGCGCGAGCAGGCCTTCATCGAGGTGATCAAAATCGGACGCACCCACTTGATGGATGCGACCCCGGTGCGACTCGGTCAGGAATTCGGCGGCTACGCGCGCCAGGTCACCTTGGGAACCCAACGGGCGGCCCGTGCCATCCAGGCCCTGCTGGAACTGCCGTTGGGCGGCACGGCGGTCGGCACCGGCATCAACACTCATCCCCGGTTCGCCGCCGAAGTCATCACCGATCTGCGGCTCAAGACCGGCATCCCGTTCCGCGAGGCCGCCAATCACTTCGAGGCGCAGGGCGCCCGGGATGGTTTGGTGGAGGCGTCCGGGCTGATCCGCACCCTCGCGGTCAGTCTCTTCAAAATCGCCAACGATCTGCGCCTGCTTTCAAGCGGACCCCGCTGCGGCCTGGGCGAACTTCGCCTGCCCGCCCTGCAGCCCGGCAGCTCCATCATGCCGGGCAAAGTCAACCCGGTGCTGCCCGAGGCGCTGATGCAGGTCTGCGCGCGGGTGATCGGGTCCGACGCCGCCGTGGTGTGGGGCGGCGCGGGTGGCAATCTCGAACTGAACACCTTCATGCCCCTCATCGCCCATGAATTGCTCGGCTCAATCCGCCTGCTCGCGAATGCCACGCGTCAGTTCGCGGAGCATTGCGTGGCGGGCATCGACGCGGATACCGCACGCTGCGCCGACCTGGTCGAACGAAGCCTGGCGCTGGTCACTGCCCTCGTCCCGGCCATCGGATACGACCGCGCGGCCGCGCTGGCCAAACGGAGTGCCGCCACCGGACGCACGCTGCGCGAACTCTGCCTGGAGGAGAATCTGCTGCCTGCCGACCGGCTCGACGCACTGCTCGATCCGCGATCGATGACCGGAGATTGAAGCGGCGAGCCGCGTCATCGCATCACCACCGCACTGCCGGGCATCGTGGCGGTAGTGGTGGCGGTGCTGCCGTGGTTGGAACGCCCCAAACAAGAGACTCGCCCCCAACAGAGGGGACACGGCTGGAGGGCGCGGCTCCCGACGCGCCCTGCTCCCGACGCGCCCCGCTCCCGACGCGCCCTGCTCCCGAGAAGCCGGACTCCCGCGTGGGCTCCCCGCCGGTGCGACGGGAAAGGAACGGCCTCGCCGACACAAAACAAGAGACTCGCCCCCAACAGAGAGGGAAACGGCTGGAGGGCGCGGCTCCCGACGCGCCATGCTCCCGAGAAGCCCGACTCCCGTGTGGGCTCCCCGCCGGCGCGGCGGGAAAGGAACGGGCTCGATTCTGGAGTCCGCCCCGCAACGGCCCCATTGCGCTGCCGCAGGTGTGGGCCTTGAACTCAGTTGCAAGAACCGACCCACATGTCGCGGGGACCCCCGCCCCCAACAGAGAGGGAAACGGCTGGAGGGCGCGGCTCCCGACGCGCCATGCTCCCGAGAAGCCCGACTCCCGTGTGGGCTCCCCGCCGGCGCGGCGGGAAAGAAACGGGCTCGATTCTGGAGTCCACCCCGCAACGACCATCGCGTGGCCACAGGTGTGGGGCTTGAGCTCAGCTGCAAGGACCGACCCATATGTCACGGAGAACCCTGCCAATGCAATGCTCATAACAAGTGACTTGGTCCGAATGGCGCTAACTTAAGCCCCGTTGCGGATGCAGCCTGTAGTATTGGTCGTGTCGGCCAATCTGCGAACCGCCCGCCATCGGCCGACACGGTCGACCCTACACTGCTTGAGTTGGCGCCATTCACCCATGTCCTCGGTTCGAACCGCCACCGGCGGGTACCATGGGGTTGGCCGGCCGCATCCGATGATTTCGTGCGGAGGCAAGCAGTTTGTAACGCAAGGCACGGACTGAACGCGCCGGCGCCTGCGTCGTGGCCGTGGTTGAATGGCACTGCCTCATTGCCTGCCCGCCTGCGCCCTCTCGGGCCTCCACCCAGCTCCGAGTCGACAGACCTACAGCCCCAACCATTCGGGCGTTCAGCATCCCCGCACTCCCGCCAACTTGCCGATCAACTCCGCTGCCAGGGCCACCCCGCTGCCATCGCGCAACTTGATGCGGGCACCTCCGGGCAGAAGCACCTCGACAGGGGCCGGCGACGGCGGCGCAGGGGCACCCGTCACCACTTCGATCCACCGAGCCGCACCAGCGCCTCGCTCGGACGTCGAATCCGCAGAGCCGTCCATTTTCACGCGTTCCCGGCGCCGCTGCTGCACCCAGTTCGCGAAGGTGGGGTACTTCACCCCGGCATACGCGGCGAAGGCCGTCCCGCTCATGCCGCTCGCGTCGAACGGGTCTAGAATCGCCTCCCGCTGCGCACACGGCGCCCGCACCCGCCCCAGCTCATCCTGGTTCAAGATCTGACCACCGCCGCTTTCACTCGTCGCAGATGTCATAGCCCGAGGCTACGGCATCTACGACATCAGCCGCCAGAGGGGCTCCGGTTGACGCTTACTTTGGAGTGCGGCGGCTTGACGCCGCTTTCGAGCAACGTGGCCTGCGGAAACCAATGGCCGCCTTTGGGAAACCGCGAATGCCTCGTCATGCCCATCACGATCTCCCGGGCGAAGCACCACCGACAAGCCAGTTTGCTCATATCAAGAGACGCGACCCCTACGGGCCCGATATCACATGGGCAACCTGCCCCACCGCAATCGAGCCGGAAAATCGAGGCGCCGGCGTAGTCCCAAATCTGCCTTAAGTCAGTGCCATTCAGACGTGACCCCTGGCAGACATGAATTCGTCTGCATTTGCCTTGTCAATAATAACAGGGTCACCACCGTTATCAAACATTGACGAGTTAGCCTGCCCGCACTGGCCACCATTAAGCGCATGAAAGTCAGGCGCATTGGGACTATCGAGCTCCCCCTCTCCCTTTTGTTTGATAATTTGAATCTTGTGCCATCCCTTCGGACAACATCCATCTTCCCCCGGTTCCTTCGCGCCGTCAAATTTCGCAGCTTTTATTAAGTTTGAACAATTAAGGTTTTTTTCCTTCCAGTCAAATTTGCTTTTACCTCCCGGAAGCCCGCTCGCGGGACCACCTTTGCTAAGAGGCGTATCTGTTGCCCAATTATAGCAATTGTTCCCCAGTCCCTTGTATGCGGAAGGTGCCGGTCGGATTGCTGGCTCTCTCCCCAGAAGATCAATGTAAAGCAGAGGATTATTGACATTAAAAGCCAGAATATTGATCCCTCCACTTGAGGCACAGTTTATCCCCCGTTATAGCCCCGCACGTATTCGACACTCATTCTTTACTCCCTACTCCGATCACTATTCTGGCAGTAGTAAAAATAAAGACTGTAATTATTGGATAACCGAGGAACAAGGTGGTCGCCATGGCGAACGGGTGATTAATGAAAATCGCCTTTCGTTGAAGAAGCCCCCAATACAAAACAAACCACCAGGCGATGATTGAAGCGCAAACCAAAAACCTCTCGACAAAGCTGACGGGATCTAAGTCGAATATAGCCCAGACACTAATTGCTTGTAACAAGATAACTAATAGACACGCCACCTTAAGCGGTGGTCCTGGAATTTCAAAAAACTTCATGGGGTCGGATGCGGAGTTACACCATAATTTGGATTTGCCCATGGCGGCGGATTTAGCACAGGATCAGAAGTCGGATTACCCGGTAGAGGGTCGTAATCTCCACCTTTTATGTCAAATGATCGGATCAAATTGCTGAGAACGGTGCCAGCCAAAGTGCCTTTTGTGCACTTAGCCTCCCAGCGGAAGCGAAATTCGGTCTTAATAAATGTGGTGAAGCCACCCCCGGGGTGATCAGGTTCTGCATGTGCCGGGAAAACAGTCCATCCTACCGAAGTTTGAGTTGTGTAGCCAGCGATTCCGTCATCAGGACTTCCATCTAATTTCCAACCGCCAACGATTACATATCGGGCGTAACGCCATACTTTATACTCGCGACATTTACATGCCTGCTTTTGAGCCAGTGTAAAGTCCACATTGATTGCGGGTCGCTGACCGCTTTCCGGTTCGCTTTGATGAATCTGAATGTTCCATTCCCCGTTACTCCCTGCTACCCGCTCCAAGCCTAGTCGATCAATTCCAGACAACGGCGAGTTGTTAACCATTCCAATGAGATTCAACCCACCTCGTTCCCCGATCGGATCTCTACTTACCCATCGCCCCTTGCCGGCGCTATAATATCGATACCCATAATACACCAACCCGTTCCCCTCGTGCCATTTGGTCGAGAACTTGAAGGGGTTCTCGGGACGGCCCTCGGTGGCGGCGACGATTCCGCCGAACGGGCCGTACTCGTAGTGGTTCTCCAGGGCTGAGCTGAACGCCGGGTCGAGGAAAGTCGTGAAGTCCCAATCGCCCGACACCAGATCACTAACGTTTCCGTTCCCGTCATACGTATACCAGTGCGGACGCAACTCCAGTTCGCTGTTCCACCCTAGGCTCTGCGGCTGGAGCCACATCAGAAGCCCGCCCACCCCGCCTGCGCCATGAATCGTCCCCGAAAGATCCAATCCCCACACGTAATAGTCGCTGCTCTC
>Ga0163154_10006140_pt1 | contig 14839 bp, 13 predicted proteins | sample OliLakLV19MP9P1_FD_148649 | JGI IMG/M metagenome (GOLD analysis project Ga0163154, IMG submission 148649) | Freshwater microbial mat bacterial communities from Lake Vanda, McMurdo Dry Valleys, Antarctica - Oligotrophic Lake LV.19.MP9.P1 | ecosystem: Environmental > Aquatic > Freshwater > Lake >... | reverse complement strand
GTCTCTATCTGGCACTGGCGATCCAGGAACAAACCGTGATGGTAACGGCAGACGAGAAATTCTCCAATGCGATGAAGTCCACGCCGCTCGCCGCGTTTGTCATGTGGGTCGAGGACTTTCCCTGATGGGAAGAAACGAGGAGAATGCTCATGAGTAATGTCCGCCTTGTGGACAGGGAGAACGCTGCGCTGGTTGTTAGTGAATGCTCGTTCCAAACCGCGACGAGATAGCGCGTCTTGTTCCACGAACGCTGCGCTGGTTGTTAGTGAATGCTCCCCTGCCGTGCCCGTTCGCTTTATCGCTCCCACCGATGCCGACAGTTTGGTGGATGCTCTCGTTGCCGGACAACTCTCCCCCCGCACCCGGCGAGCATCTGCCTCCGATCTGGCGGAGTTGGTGTCAGTGCTGGAGCGGTGGGGACTGAGGCTGAGTGAAGTGAGCAAAGACCATTTGCACGCCTATCGGGCATGGCTGGCAGGGGAAGATGTTCGGGACTGGAGAAGAAATCCGCTCCCTCTGCTCCTGCCACGGTGAGCCGGAAAGTCTCGGTCTGTCAGCAGTTCTTTGCGGAAGCACTCCACCGAGGCTTGATTGAAGTCAATCCTGCAGCACGACTCCGAGGTTTCTCTCTCAGTCAGGACAGCAAGACGCTGGGGCAGAGCAAGGATCAGGCGAAGACGGTATACAACAACTATTCCTGCAAAATTCCGCCATAAGCCCAAAACGATAGACGATAATATACGCAAAAATTTGCCAGACACCTGAAAATGACCAAAAAATAAAACATAGAGCCACCCGCAGAATCGCCGTAATTTGAGAGTAGAAAAGGCGCGATTTTGGGGAAGGTTTTCGACCAGCGGTAAAATGCCGATTTTGTCTCTGTGCTGAGTCAATTATCGAAATGGCGGAATTTTGAAGTAATCATTGTTGTATACCATGGTCATCGCAGAGGAGCGGATTTGAGTTTTTACAATAACAATGATATGTTAGAGAGCATCCTGCCTGCCAGCAGGATGCCCTGTTGTACTGCTGGCAGGCAGGACGACCCTCTGGTGATGGGGAACACGATTTGTTATTGAGAGGAGCGTCAGACGAATTCCGAAGGGGTTCCATGCAGCATAAAGCAATCCGTGCTCCCAAGGCTTCGTTGCTAACGACACGGCGTGCAGGATTAGCGGTGTCTTGCGGCGCACGGCACAGCAAATACCAGCAGAGAAGTCGAGTCGCGGCATCGGTTCTAAAACTGGGAATATGGGTTTTCAGCGCATGATAGAACGGGATACCGACAAGATGATCACACGGTTTGGGAAGAGTCATAATAGCCTCAAAGAGAGTAGGGTGAGCGTGACACTTGCAGAGAAAGCGTCAGCCCTATGTGTCAGAATAGAGTGGGAAGAAAAGAATCACGTCGGGTTTTTGAAAAAACCGGTGGAGAGGAAAATCCTGCAATAATGTCGAGCGATGAGAGTGGAATTCAACGTAAAAGGTGAGCTATTGGCTCAGAAACAAGGGAGAATCCGCCCCAAAAGGACGGATCATGGGTAGAGATGAGGGAGAGGAGAAGCGCTGATTCTTCCTCTTTGTTCTGTTGGAAGGTTCTGCCGACTGGATTGAAAGACATATATCTATATTTTTTTCGACGCACTGCGAAACAATTGCGCTTGCATACTCCCGTTATTTAAGGAAGTGATGACTATACAATAATACTAAAGGCAGCGCTGGGATCAAGGGAATAGCAGCTTCTTCTCAGGAAGAAAGTTCGCAAGAGTGGAGATAATCCTGTTTGGGTAGTACTTTATTTTACCGAGGAAATCGTTTCAAGTGTTAAATTGTTTTGCTCGTGGGGGAGAACATCAAAAAAGATATTCCACCCCACTGATGGAAAATACGGCTTGTCCCTAGTGGGTCACTTGGGGTGACTTTATTTTTTCGGGAAAATTGTACGCTAAGCAGAACAATCGGATCGACTGAGCGTGCAAATGTAAGTTGAGCAGGACCACGAACTTGACCGGCGTTTGCCCCTGTCATTAACACTGCTCCAAACATTCGAACATCGAAATTCTTTTTACACAACAACTGACGTGCGCTCTCAACTTCGGAGCCCTGTGCTTTTCCCTTAGCAGTACGTTCTTTTCCGTCTTTCTTATTAATAGGCTTGGTACTGAGATCAATTCCCAGCTCATCATAAGCGCCGCTTATCAGTGTGTTGAGCACCGCTTTTTCACGAATGAAAATGCTGTAGCCCTCCGCATCGGATTTTACAACATCAACGTAATTGCGAATTTTGCGCTTGAGACAAACATCGGTCACAAGTCCCTGCATGGTTTCGGGATCGATGCGGGGCATATTGCCCGAGTCAGGATCGCCGTTAGGGTTGCCATCGGTGACATCGAAAAGCAAAATAAAGTCGTGGCGCACAGCGGGGTTACCGCAAATATCATATTTAGACATAGTTAAATCCTTCTATTCGGTTTCAATCTTCTTCCGGTGTTTTTATCGAGAGTTCAATTTGGTTGGTATCGTCTTGCTCTGCCGCTTTTTTAGCATTCTTTGCTTCTTTTCCAGCGATTGCGGCGGCACGCATCTCTGCACGTTGCTGATAGTATCCGATCGAAAATAAGGCTTGTTGTTTGACGCTAAGCGTAGTAGGGTAGTCACCTAACTCCGAAAGTGTGGTTTCGATCAAACTTTGAAAACTATAATAGGCACCTCCATTTTTTCTTTTGCGAAGTTTAGCGAGATGGTGCTGTGCTTCTTTTACCATCACACCAAAGACCATGGCGGGAGTAGTAGACGCTGCACCATAGTAACGATCAATAATCGTCGAGTTGATTTTAACTTCCGCTTGTGTTTCCTGTAGTTTCCCAAGAATAGCAAGTAAACGTCCGCATACTTGCGCTTGATGATCCGAAGTCAAGGCGACGGTGGAATCAGGTGTTTCCAATATAAGTTTTTCCTTTGCAATTTCGAGATTTTGGCGTGAACGCAAAATAAGGGTTATGAGCGCGGCGCGTTCATAGGTAATCTCTTGCTCTGCACGACAACGCATAACGACTGCATTTAGCATACTGAGTGGCAGTGGATCGCCATGCAATGCAGTCCGTAACAGAGCAATTACGACTTTATCCTTAATATCTTCACGCTTGCGATAGAGTGAGAGAGCAAGCTGAAAAAGGGTAATTGGTTTACCTTCTTCTCCATAAGGATCAACAATAGATTGCCAATCAAACCATCGCGCGAGGTTGTCTTCAACATGCCCAATAGTGGTTGTCAACCAATCCCGAACAACAGCACGCCCTACATTTGCCGAAAGCGCCAAAGCGTAAAACGCAGTGCGATTTTTAAGATGCCCCCCTTTCCGGTAAGAATCAATCGGCAATTTAATCTCTGAGGGATCAGGCTTACTCAGATTCGCAAGCAATTTTCCACCTTCTTTGCTCGGCGACCAAAATGTATAGGCGACAGTGCCAACGCGAAGACTGGTTCGACTATTACTAAGAAGTGCCTTGACTGACTTCATAATTTTTTCGGCACATTCAGAGCATAAAGGCGAATTTGTCGCCTTTTCTAATCCATAAGAATTCCATACCTCGCAGTTACCTGAAATCAACGCCATTCCTGAGCTTTGTCCGCCGGGTATCCCTTTGTTGCCTGTCTTGATCATAAAAGGCATTATTTTGACCGCGGGGCGATTATTGAAGCAAACCATACAAGGCATCGGCTCGGACTTTTCTTGGGCGTCATTTGCATATTCCGACCAAAATTCCGTTATGCGCTGATTTCGGATGAGTGTTTCGCCATCAACCTCGAACGTAATCACTTCACCGGGCAGAATCTCTGTGAAGGGTAAGTCTGCGGGAGATTGTTTTCTATCTGCAAGAAATGTCAACACTGCGTTGACGGCAGTCAACCCGGTTTCTTCCGCACATTTCTCTATTAAAGCAATGAATCCAGCGTGTTTTTCTTCGGAGCGAGAATCGTCTGTCACATCTCCCAACACGTAGGAACGTTCATCTGCCAGTAAAAAAGGGCGGAGAGTCCTTCCTGTCCTGATGCGTTTTGGGCGAGGCATAAGCAAACCTTTATCTTTTTTGCCACCTCCTAAAAGAAGAATAGTGTCGAGATATTTTCCAGAAGAATCAAGGGAAATAAGCCACTTTACGGGTTCAACCTCAAACATGGAAGGTATTTCTGATTCTTCTTTACTCTCATCATCATCTTGTTAGACCTGATACAAGAGAATGACAGCCACTTCCTATTTTTTTGCTCTCAACGGTATCAAGCAAAATGGGTAGCACCACACTAAAATGAGGGTGGTACGTCATAGCTAAGTAGTGTGTAAGTCATAGCTAGGTACTATGTAAGTCGGCGGAACCTCCTCGATACACACTGGCGATTTTGACCCGCGGTGAGAAGAGCGCACTCGTAATTAGAGTAAATACAACAGCATAATCCATGCACAAACACACGAAACGCGCTACAAACACCCAGCCTTCGCACCTACACGACTTACTGCATGAGGTCACCGCAAAGAAACCCGAATTCCGGCGTATAGGTTTTTTTGCCCAGTGAACCTAAAAGGGAGAGTTCAGTTTTTCAAACATCACGGAATGAGCGCAATATGGGGTGTTAGGCACAATTGAGAGAAAAACCGTGTTAAGGATTGCGCCGCATTTGGGTCAGGTCAAAGTGGTATTGACCGAAGGGATTGATGTGCCGCTACATGAACAAACCAACCCCTTTACTTTTTATACTCCTATTCCCATAAAAAGAGTAAATAGGAGTATTTAGGGATTTACGAAAAAATAATTCTTCCACTCTCATCGGGCGATTAAAGTCACTGCTACAAAGGCGCGAAGTCCGCCTTCTCGGACTGGAAGATTTATTTTATCGCGAGTCCCTTATACTTTTTACGGGAATAGGATAATTGACTGCTATGTCAGTGGCTTAAATGGATTTGAGTTCATTTTTTCATCCCATTGCCAGAAGTTGGGGATGCCGCTTTTAGGATTTTCCTCAATAAACTTCATAAGCCGTTTAATTCGTTCCTCTTCTTGATAGTATCCTTCAATAATCCGTTCTGACATCCCCGATTTCCCTGCCCGGTTTTTATGAAACCGGTAGGTACTGTCTTCCTGCTCTTTAAAAAGCTGAAATGCCTCTGGAAGCGACGTTTCAAGCCTACCCCCCAGCAATTCCCCTATAAAGACCACATAAGCCTCTCTGTGAGCTTCCTGGTGGCTCTGACGGGCTTTCTTGAGCTGACTCTGCTCCCGCTCTTTGCGCTTTGCCTCAAAGGGCTCGCGGGCTTGACTGCTCAGTTTCTTTATCCCACCAAAGTCATTCGGGAAACCGTTTGCCTCTTTGCCCATTTTGGCAGCAAATTCAATGAGGTGAGTTGCCCACGCTTCGCTTTCCGTCAGGTAGCCGCTGGCTTCCCCTCTTTCGCGCTCGGTGGGTTCCTGCTCGGCTCCGTAACGTAGTTTGTAAAAGCGACGGACAAGCAAGGTGGCTGGATCGGTTCCCGGCAAGTTTTCCGGGATGGCAATGGCAAGGAGCGGCAGTATTGGTGGCTCCGACAACGTCGCAGAAAGTTTAGGCTTCTTGGCTGGTGGGGTTGTTTTTCCTCGTTCACGCCGAATGTAAGGGAGATGAAAATCGAAAACAAGTTGCTGCCGCTTAGCGGTATCTCCCGGTAAGTAAAACATATTCCAGTCAGGCCGACCGTTTTCATCAACGGTGGCTTCATACTCAACTTTAGCAATGTATCCGGACGCAATATGGGGCTGATGAATTTTGTACATCTGCTTTTTGACCTGATCGAAAGTCTCGTAGCGCGTCATGGTCGAATAGAGACAGAATTCGGAATACGGCAGTTTTGCCCGTTGGTTGTACTTAATGGCAGGCAGCATTTGATACGAAACGATTTCGTAAAATCGCTGAGGACCGGGAGCGAGGCTGCTGAGATAATCATAATCCAACGGACGCCGTTTTGCCGTGTTGAGAACCTCGGCGTAGATGTCATTGAGGACAAGATAGACGCAGTCGGCTTTTCTTCCATCGGGAAGATGCTCCCCGGTGAACACAATGCTGTAGCGGGTGAAATCGGCTTCCAAAGTGCGCTCTGTTTTCTCAACTGTTTTCTCCGCAAGCTGATAGGCAATTTTGGCAGTGATGAAGGCACTGGCATTTTGACGCAGAGCCGTTTTAATGCCCGTTGTATTTTCCCCGGATTGGTTGTGTCCAAGTTCTTCCGCAATTTCCCTGAGACTGCCGAGCTTGAGCAACTTGGGAACAGGTCTTCCTGCTTCGTCGATCCGCCGATTGATGATCAGGGTATCGAGTTTATACGCGAGTGGACCGGGTTGCCCGTACTTGCTGTTGTAGGTGACTTCCCATAGAAGGGTGGTCGCTCCCTTTTCGTCCTGCTTGCGAATGTTGATGCTGATTGTTCCCTTCTTGGCAAGTTGATGAATCGGATAACGTGAAAGGGCTGTGTCCACTCGTAAAATGTCAAGGGGAGCAACTTCCGTTTCAGGTAGAACTTGTTTTAGAAGATCATTCATGGATTTTACTTTTCTTCATCAAATCTACACGCGCTTTCATAGAGAGTCGAGTGTGTGTAGATATATGTAGAATACTGTAGAGAAAAAAAAACCGGGCAAAAAACCCTGTATTTGAGAGAGGATAGCACACTTTTACCGGAATCGGCGTCTCCCCAAACTACGCACTTCGTCTCCCCAAACTACGCACTTCGTCTCCCCAAACTACGCACTTCGTCTCCCCAAACTACGCACTTCGTCTCCCCAAACTACGCACTTCGTCTCCCCAAACTACGCAGGCTATTTAACTCGAAAAGAGCAGAGGTGCCCTCGTAAATAGCAATCTTCAATTAATCTGGTATTCTGGTTTACCAGAATACCAGTAAGTTTATGTAGGCTCACCGAAACGGCTTTTCAAGGCTTCTACGATAGCGGCGGTCAACGTAGTGTCATGGCGTTTTGCTTCTGCAACCCAGTGGCGGCGAAGACGTTTGGGTACTTTGACGGAAAGGTTTACCTGTTCTTCCTGCGTTTCTGGTTTGCTGGTTTGCTGGCTTTCTGTACTTCTGGCTTCTTTGATGAGATTGGCGTATTTGCTCATTTGAGTATCTCCATTACTTCGTCGCCCAGTGCCTTGTAATCCTGCCAAGCGGCTTCGGCACTTGCATGGTTGAGGTCTCGAATTGGCATCCCGTTTAAGGCTGCTTTGGGAAATCCTACCGTGCGCCTAATCATGGTCTCAAAAACGGGAATTCCTCCTTCACGAAGATCACTCCACATCAATTCGCCCTCACGGCTGGGATAGGGGGGAACAACGGTAAGAAGCGCACGGTAATTGGTTCCTTCAAGGGCACGAGCCGTAGCGAGCATTGGTTGAAGGCTAAGGATGTCTGGCGCGGTTGGAAGAATAAGAAGGTCGCAGCCCTTGGCAAGTTCTTTGAGATCATCAGTCTCGGGGCGGGCAGGGGTATCAATGACTACATAATCAGCTCCTCCAACGTGTTTGACGGCTTGTCTCTCATCAGCAACGAAAAAAGGAAGAGAACCCCGTTCCGCCCAAGTGAGAGCTGTACGGTTTTGGTCACCATCGACAAGAATCGTTTTGCCTCTGTCGCTAAAGTAAGTAGCAAGATGAATGGCTGTCGTGCTTTTGCCGACTCCTCCCTTATAACCAGTGATTGTGACAATCTTCATCTGGAGCCTCCTTTCTGGCTAAATGGTTTTCTGGTAATCTGGTTTTGTAGATTACCAGAAAGACAGTAGAAATTTCAATAGGGGTACAAGATATCGGAAAGTAATAAGCGAACAATAATTATCGGACATTGACTGATCTTTGCATTTGGAGAATTTGGATTCGTAGAGAGACTTGTATTTTTACTTCTAAAAAAGGTGTATTTTCACTGTACAGCGAAAAAGACGTTTTTAACGAAAATGAAATCTGAATGTTCTCTTATCGAAACCTTTGTCCAGACATTACGCTCCCAACCCGAGGTCGTCGTTCACTCTGTATCGCATGAAAGCGGAAGAGCGGAGAGAGGGAGGAATTCAGTCATTCTTGCTGACGTGCTGGAACGTCCTGTGCGCTTGCTCGTGGTGGCAAAGGCGTCGGGTTATCCTCGCGATGTCCGGAATGTGTCAAGTCTTTTGAGACAAAAAGTTGAAATCGTTGTTATGTACTTTTCGGGTCAGTCTTCCGGTTTCTGTGGCTCGACCCGATTGATACAGACTTCTTTATGCAACGGCAACACTTCGAGTGGCGCGTTGGTTGACTTGCGGGTCAGGCAACGTGCGGATAAAAAGGTCAGACATGAGTTAATCACTTTCTCGCCCTGAGCAAATCTACACTCTTTTGAGTGCGGATTTTTGTCTCACTCTATTCTGACACATAGGGTGCCGCGTTTTTGGTGTTGAAGGGATTAGTGTATGAAGATCGAATAGAAGAAAAAGATGCATACGACATCATCTACAGTCTTCTCAACTATCAAGACGGACCAGCATCCGTCGCCGAAGCATTTGTCGCTCTCGAAAACCGACTGCCCGAAGACCCAATGCTCGCACAAACGCTGGATATTCTCCGGCGTCGGTTTGCTTCTGATGATGCAGTGGAGGGGCATCGCAAAGATTGTCCGCAAAGTTATGCTCGCTTCCTGACCGACCCCAGCCATCCCACCCGCGATTTGATAAACCGTCGTAGTGCCGCAACTGCCATCGAGACATTTCTTCGCGAAGTTGCTGAGCAAAAGAGGGGGACTAATTCAAGTTAATCCTAACGCCGCTTGCTGATAACAAACAGAAAAAGAAAACTTCCTCTGCTTTATTGCTTGCAATCTATAATATTATTGTCTTATTATTGCTTCTAAGGTATAATCTTAAAGATGGATTATGCACTGGAGGCTATTATGCCGCGAATCTTCAGCAATACTCTGCGCCGACGCCAATTAGACACACTGCTTAAGCCACCGCTTCTTCGCACCTTGAAACGCCCGCCGAAAGGATGGATCCGTGAGGTCCGAAACGCGCTGGGGATGAGTGCCGCACAACTCGCCTCGCGGATGGGCGTCAGTCAACCCACCGTCGCCAAGTTGGAACATACCGAGGCAGACGATGCCATTACCCTGAGAAGCCTCCGAAAAGCTGCGTTAGCGATGGACTGTGAGTTGGTCTATGCCTTTGTACCGAACACCTCTTTGGAATCTACCTTGGAGACGCAAGCCTTGCAGCGTGCGGCAACATTGCTCCGCCGTGTGGAACACACCATGGCACTGGAAGCGCAGGGAAGGGGGGACGCCGGGGAAGCGGAGGTGAAGGAGCTGGCACAGGAGATGATCCGCACCCTGATCCGCGATATTTGGGCAGAGGCTTCATGATCTTCGAGTATCCCGAAGGAGCCACACCGCTTGAACCGGATGCCGCCGCAGACTTGATCCCTGGCCTGACCACCCAAGGCGAACTCAACGAATTTGAGGCAATGAATATTCTGCTTGCCGAGCAGTGGGCACTCCGTGCTCGGGGCGACAATCGCAACGTGCTGCTCATGACGACGCTTCGCAAACTCCACAAGCGAATGTTCGAGCTCACCTGGAAGTGGGCAGGGGAGTTTCGCCGCGTAGAGACCAACATCGGCGTGTCCTGGCTGCAAATTTCGATGCAACTGGAACAGTTGTGTCAAAATACGCGCTATCAGGTGGAACATGAAGTCTTTCCTTGGGATGAGCTTGCCGCACGATTTCATCATGAACTGGTTTCTATTCATCCGTTTCCCAATGGAAACGGACGCCATGCACGTCTTGCGGCCGATCTGCTGCTGTTGCGCTCGGGACAGCAGCGCTTTACGTGGGGATCACGCTCTTTAGTGGAGGCAAGTGAGACACGCAGGGAATACATCATGGCGTTGCGGGAAGCAGATGGAGGAGATGTCCAGCGCTTAGTTCGCTTTGTGAGAACATAACTCCAAAATGGGTTTTTCGGCCCATCGCACCCAAAGGGTATAGTTCGGTCTTTCAAACATCACGGAGGGAGCGCAATAGCACGTACTGTGGGGCATTTCTTTATCGAAATCCTTCGTTATGCCCCAAACGTGGGGGGAACCCAACACTCGTGCAAAAACCGCCATGCCCGTAAGAGCATATTGAAAAAGTCTTTGCTTACTAAACTCTCAACCTTTGCTGAATGGCTATTCACGCGAATTTAGCGCGAAAAAACTCAGGTCTGACGAGTGAGAAGTCGTTTCTATGAGTTCAGAAATAAAACAACCAAAGACTTTTTCAATATGCTCTAAGAGACCATCAATCGCGTAGACTTTTGACACTTGTTCCGATGCAATCTGGACAGATGTCGAAGATAATCTCACTTTGACCACTTTATTTCGGCGGTCTTCATCATCTCAAGACAGGCATTAGGATAGAGATTCGTTCCAGATAACGATGCTTATCTTGTAGATGGCGGCTTTTGCGGAATTGTTGGGGTTCCCCCTTGTAACGTAAACGACCGTTTAGGTTGCAAAGTTCGACTATATAGGCGGCGATTTTCCAAAGTGTGGGTTTTTTACACGAATCCTTACCGCCCACCACTTTTGTTTCCTTGGGGAAACAAAAGTGGTGGCACCGCGGTAAACCGTGAAATGCGATTGGACTTCGCAAGCGGATCACGATTTAATGCGGTGCTGCCTCTACAACTCTAGTATCAAGGTCAAAGGGATTTGCCGCACTCTGAGCAGGCAAACCGTGTTTCTCGTACACCATTATTAGCACGCACTGGATACAGATCAGAGGCTTTTGTACCCAGCAATTGACGATTAGAACAGGGACATCGACTGGTGATCGCTCCCGATGCATCAAGGGGTAAGAGGCACAATCGGGAGAAAAACCGTGTTAAGGATTTTGAGATAGCGTCAAGTGCGCTTTTGAGTTTTCACCACGCACTTCCAACTGTCTCCATCCAATTTTGCTGGTGTTTTGGGTTAGAAAAGTGCTAAATCGCCGCAAAAAGTTCGCAGTATCAACATTCTACGCACTTTGCAGGGCTTAACACGGTTTTTTTCTCAGTTGTGCCTCTTACCCCAGTGTTGGGGTTGAACGGTGCTTGATTCACACCAATGCTCAAACCCTCAACACATTGATGAACCGGATCCCGAGTCGTTGGAGAGTTGGCAGTACATGGGGTCGAGCGTTGATGATGAAGGCGTTCTGCATGAGTTCCGGCATCGCAGTCTCAAGGGGGAACGAGTACACCGACGTATCCCGGGCAATAAGAGCGGAAGGTAGAACAGTCTCAACATACAAATAAATCTCCGGTATTGTCATCCGCTTCCCCAAAGTGCGTTATCGGACGTTGAGAGGGGAATTTCTGCTCTAAAATTGATGCCCGTGTTCAAATTGCATGAACACGCTCAGAAGATAGACTACAGTTCGTCGGTGCTACTGCCAATTCCCGGCGAAAAGAGACGGTGATAGATTTTATCACAGAAGGGATCGGTCATGCCCGAAACATAATCGCAAACTCTGCGCCGGATACTGGTTTCGCCTTCTGATTTTTGCCAAGCGTTTTTCGGAATCAGTTCCTCTGGACACGTCATCAGTTCATCAATCACACTTTTGACGATTCGCTTTCCGCGCCGCTCAAGCTGCTGTACTCCGGGTCTTTTGACCACAGCCACATAGGTGAATTTTTTTAGTCCTTTGAGAAGAGGAGCGACTGAATCAGCCACGTTGCACCGGTATTTAACAAGCGGGTGTGCGAAGAGATCAATTGCCCTAATGTTACAGCTACTAATAAAAAGATGAACCAGTTTTCCAATCATCTTCTTTCGTTCAAAACTTCCTTTAAAAAGCTGGGCTAAGAAATCCTCTTCGCCAACAGCGTTCTTGCCTTGACCAAATTCCCATTTGGCTCCTAATTTAGTCTGGAGTCCTTGTTGCAATTCATCGCGGTTGATCAATCTTCTACCGACTATATCTTCGAGATCATGGACGCCATAGGCAATATCATCGGCACATTCCATGATGGTCGCGTCGAGAGTTCTATGTTTCGCTTTCTTCTGGTCGTGTTCCAAAAAAGCATCTCGTTCTTTATCCTTCCCCTGAAATAGCAAATCAAGCGCGTTGGAGACGAAAGCTGCCTCGCTGTCGTAGTAGCATTTTGGTGGCGATTTCGCGTAACATTCTTTGTTGTCCTTATAAAACGTGCCGTAGGAGACGGGATATTTCAAAACCGCCAGCATCAATCGCTTGGTAGGATTGATGCCGTATTTTTCGGTGTAGTCTTCTAAGCGCGTCAAAATCCGCAATGTTTGTGCATTTCCCTCGAAGCCGCCGTCTTCAGCCATAAACTCCTGCAATGCATGTTCACCCGCATGACCATAGGGTGGATGCCCAAGGTCATGGGCGTAGCAAGCCGTACTGATTAAATCAGAGGTGGGGAGCCAGTCTTGAATCGTTGAATCACCATCGTATTTTTGGTACAGGCGATTGCGAATTCCCTCGCCGATTTGTGCGACTTCCAAAGAATGGGTCAGGCGGGTTCGGTGAAAATCGCCTTCGCCAACTCCCATGACCTGGGTTTTCGCCTGGAGACGCCGAAATGCCGAACAGTGAATAATCCGGGCGCGATCCCTTTGATAGCCATCCCGTTCATCGTCTTCACGAGGGGCTTCCATAATGCCAACCCGTTGCCGAAATTCGGCATCTACAGCTACGGACATCTTCTTGCCTTTCTGGCTTGATTGTGAAATCTGTTTTGTGCATTCGAACCATAAAAAATCCGGCTAATCACTCCTCATCGGTATCGCTTTCAGTCGGTTTTGTCTGACTGCCTGCAAAACCGGAATTTAACACTTTGCTCGATGCTTATGTTTGCTTCCACTGATAAACAAAAACGATTATTTAGGACTTGCCTCTGTGGCGCGGGCGGCGGCATACTCCTCGAAAGGTTTGTCCCATTCGATAGCGGGGAACGCATCTTTGAGTTCCTTCTTCAAATCCGGGTGGTTCAGACTGGAGTAGGTAACATCTTTGAATGTTTGCTTCAACTCAATGTCGCGGAGGATCGTTTCCGTTTTGGGAAAGACCTTCTCCAGTTCATATTGAAGCCAGCGGTCGGCTTCCTCGCGAGTGGGCTTAACCCCAAGGCAGCCATTAACGAGTTCAGTTGGTGGATTTCGCAGGACAAGCGGCAGAAGCGCACGCTTGAGTTGAGACAAAGACGAAGCGATCTCTTTTTCCAGTTTCTTTTCAAGTGTCGCCTTGTACGTGTCAACTTGGGACTGAAGCACCTTCATCCGTGCTTCGAGTGCACTCTGTTTGCCGCGAAGCATCACATTCCCGTCCAGAGACTTGATCGTATGGGTGAACTCTTTGCGAATTTTATTCAACTCATCGTGGAGAGGTTTGTCGTTGATCTTGCTGCTGTCACTGATCAGGCTGTAGGTTGTGTGGAGACGATCTTGAACCTGTTTGGCAGTGGCGAGCGGAGCAAGCGAAGGAGGCAGTGTAATGGTCTGGCGGCGCAAGGACGCCCCCTGGAGGCTGAGTTCCACATACTGGATGTAGGGCTGGAAAACCCTGACCTGACGTTGCAAATCGAAGGGGATCGGCGGGGCTTCGGCGAGGCTTTTTTCGACCCTTGCGACCTCCGCATGAGAGAGGGGTCTGTACCTCAGCTCGACGGGAGCATCGTCGAAGGGCAAAACCGCATTTTCGGGGTGGAGATGCAGACCGAGTGCTTCGATAAGGGTATTTTGCTGTTCCGGGTTGAGGCGGATGGCGTTGGGAGTGGCGTTCGATTGGCGTTCGCGCTCGACGCTCAAGGGCGTAGGAGAAAACGACCATCCCTGCCGGTCGGCAATGAATACGCCGGTGCGTAAGCCGGGGCTTTGTCCGACCTCGATGCCGGCATTTATGAGCAGGCGGACGGCAGGGATATCGCCGTAGCCGAGCCGCAAGGTCTCGTCCTGGCAATCCAGGATGATGCGGATGGTGCCGACACGATGGCTTGCTTCTGCGATCTGCTGTGCGACAGAGAGTGATATGCCCGGTGCCGCCAGAACAATGCGGCGATGTGCCGTTTTGCAAAGGTGTGCCATTTCGCTTTGCGTCAAGGCGACAAAAACATCCGATTCGCTCATAGACTGCCTCCTGAATTCTCCTCAGACCAGCCGCTCCACAATGGCGGGCGGCACATAAAATTTGCGGGGCTTGAGGTCGCCGTCGAACAGCACCATCACAAGAGTTTTGCCGTCGCCCGCAGGGGTCTCCACGATCAGAACGCCCAGTTTGCCATTGACACGCACGCGACCGCTGAGATCGGTGGTCACTTCGCCCAAACTGATGTCTAATGCAGGCGACTCGGCAGCGGGGGCAACCAATACCAACTCCTCCGGTTCCTCGCGCATCGGTTGCGGGGGCGCGGGAGCCTTGACTTCGGATTCGACAGGAAGTGCAATGGGGCGAAATGCAGCTTCGAGGAGTCCCTGTGGCGGCGTCCAACCGTGAGCGGGCGGCGGGTCGAGGCGCGTTTGATAGGCAACGCCCGTTTCCATTGCCGTTTTCAGCGCGTCGTACATTTCCAGTATGACCCGCTTTGTGCGATATTCGCCGTGTTCCGCCTCGTCCCTACGTTTGACAATCGGGAAGGTCTCCATGATGTAATCAATATCGTCGCGCTCGATGCCGTAGAGGTGGAAAAGGGCGGCATCCAATTCGCAACGGAGCAGGAATCGACGCTCCACATTCCACACGAACGGTTCGCCGGTATAGCCGCAGTCCAGCGCAAACGGCTCCATGTCCCACGCGGTATAGACC
>Ga0163154_10006139_pt1 | contig 14843 bp, 21 predicted proteins | sample OliLakLV19MP9P1_FD_148649 | JGI IMG/M metagenome (GOLD analysis project Ga0163154, IMG submission 148649) | Freshwater microbial mat bacterial communities from Lake Vanda, McMurdo Dry Valleys, Antarctica - Oligotrophic Lake LV.19.MP9.P1 | ecosystem: Environmental > Aquatic > Freshwater > Lake >... | reverse complement strand
TGAGAAGTATGTAAAAGGAAATATGCGACTGGAGGATGTTGGAATCTTTTTGGCGAAATCCGGCGTTACCACTCGAACCGGAAAGAGAATCTCAAAAACAAAAGCGTCTTTTATTCTTTCCAATCCATTTTACATCGGACTATTCAAATATGGTGGTGAAATCCACGAAGGAAAGCACGAACCAATCATTTCAAAGAAACTTTTTGATGAAGCACAGGAAATGTTGAAGTTTCGTGGACAACCTGAACGAAAACCCCAGAATGAACCTCAACCATATTGTGGACTTATTTCCTGTGCTTCATGCGGAATGATGATAACTGGCGAATACAAGGTTAAAAAGCAGAAAAATGGAAATGTCCATAATTATATTTATTATCACTGCACCAAAAAGCGTAAGGATATGAAATGTCCTGAACCTTGTATTCGTCAAGAAGAATTGGATCGCCAGTTATCATCCGAAATACAAAAAGTTTCTTTGCCCAAAGACTGGGCGGAAGAATTGTTAAAAATGGCAGAAAAAGATTTTAACAATTCCGCCCCGTCTTTGACTGCTTGTGTGAAAGAGAGCGAAAAAAAACTCTCGGTTATTTCACAAAAGTTAGAGCGACTTCTTACGGGATATTTAGACCAAATAATTGATGAGCAAGATTATCGAAATCGGAAAGCAAAGTTATTATCCGAAAAGAAGTCGCTTGAAGAAGAAGTAACCTCTCTTTCACACAAGCAGAATGATTGGCTCGAACCGATGAAAGAATGGATAAAAGACGCACAATCCTTGGACAAAATTGCTTCTGATGATGACCTTTTTGCTAAAAAGGTCAAAGCCAAAGAAATCTTTGGCTCGAACTTGCTTCTTGGCGAAAAATTAGTGCGCGCAAGCGCGCCAAAAATTCTGAATTCGTTTGGGAAAATTGGCGGGAATCCTTGGGACGCGCTTCGCGCGTCCCACTTTCTGGCTTTGAAAAAACCGTTTAGTTCGTTTAAGGTGCCCGAGGTGGGAATCGAACCCACATGACCTTGCGGTCGACAAATTTTAAGTCTGTTGCGTATACCAATTTCGCCACCCGGGCATTTATTCAATTTTAATTCCTCTAAAACATAAGTCAAAATAAAATGACTTAAAGAGGGAGGCCACGGCGAGAATCGAACTCGCGCATAGCGATTTTGCAGATCGCTGACTTACCACTTGTCTACGTGGCCACGATTTTGTGGCTAAATAAGTAAAGAACTCCATAAAGATCTTATGCTTACGCTCTAAATATTCACCTTTTTTTGTGTTTTTGTAAAGCCTCTTATTAGTTTATTTTTTACGTCTGACTTAATTATTTCATTTTGAATACCAAGCAACAGCCTAATTTGCGCTCAAATTAAACTAATTTTCCCAACTCATCCATCCTCTGTCTATTCTTTTCACCAATATCTATTTTGACTTCAAAATAGGGAATGCGAGCAATGCGAGAATTTTTCTTTACATATTCGCGGAAATCGGTGAGCTGACGATTTGCGAATTCTACAGCTTTTATTTCTGCATCTTCTGGCAAAACTGTGACCAAGATATTTGCTCTGCCACCATGACTTAATAATTCAACATCAGTAACAGTGATCAATGATTGTCTATTGGATGTACGCGAGAAAAAGTCTGCCGCAAGAGCTCTCAATATTTCTTTTACTTTTTGATCTTTTGGGTGCATGTTAGTTGATTTTTTCTTAGTCGAGGGTAGGCCTCGACGGTAATGTTAATCTCAATTTCTCTTGACCTCAACAGTTTTTACTGCTTCGACTCTATCTCCTGTAGCAATTTCCATTTTGGCTTCGATCATAGTTCCGAATTCAAATCCTTCAGCTACTTCAGTAACACGGATTTTCTTGGACTGTAATTCGCGGATCTTGCCACGACCGATCTCGGAACCGCGTCTAATTATTCTGACTTCATTACCACTGTTTATAATACCTTTTTCAACTTTGCCACCAACAACTTGCTTCTCTCGATCTTTTGAAAAGATAGCAAGGATCTTGGCACTACCACTAACTTCTTCAGCATAGACTTTTGGAATTTTTGCAATCAAGGTCTGATTTATAAATTCTGATAATTCATAAATAATATTGAAGGTTTTGACCGTAACTGCGGTGCTGAGACGCTCAATTAGAGCCGAAGTTTTTTTATCCGGCTTTGAATTGAAACCAATGATAATAATATTTGGATTACCAATAGCTGTTTTGACATCGTTTTCGTTTATATCACCTATACCTTCGCTAACGATTTTGAGTTCGACTTTATCATGGTGAATTTTGTTTAATTCATGCTTCACACCTTCCATACTTCCGATAACATCAGCTTTGATGATGATAGGTAAAATAACATTTTCTACTTTGGTTTCTGAGTTTGGAGTATTTGTAGCTATTGTATTTCCAGGATTTGCTAACTTTGCTTTTGCTACATTTCTCTCATCTTCTAGTCTTTTCTTGGAATCTTCTTTTCTTTGGATGTCTCTTAAGCGTACAACTTCTTCTTTGTGATTCTCGATCATTTCTTCGGCAATCTTTTTGGTCTCAACTATTGTCCAAATCGCTCCACAAGCGGGAATAGTAATCCAGCCGAGAATACGTACTGGCATAGAAGCTGTGGCTTGCTTGATCTTCTCACCTTTGAAATCTTCGATGAAGCGAACAGGGGAATATGAATTTTCGGAAACTACAAATACTCCTTCTTTGAGCGTGCCGTCTTTGACTAGTAATGTTGCGGATATACCTTTTCTGGTATCGAGAGTTGATTCGATGATTATGCCTTCAGCTTTTGCATTTGGATCGGTTTTGAAATCTGCCACTTCAGCCATCAAAACAATCATTTCTAGAAGTTCTGGAATACCTTCGCCTGTAATGGAGGAGATAGTCAAACAAGGAACATCACCGCCCCAACCCTCGACGTAGATTTCATTTTCACCCAAACTAGTTTTGGCTTTATCGATATTGGCATTTGGTTTGTCTATTTTTGTAATTGCAACCAAGAAAGGGATCTTCGAATCTTTGATATTATTGTAAGCCTCTATAGTCTGAGGCTTGACTCCATCTTCGGCAGAAACAATGAGAATTGCGATATCAGCAGATTGAGCGCCACGTTCGCGAATGTTACAGAATGCAGCGTGTCCTGGAGTGTCTAGGAAGGTTATAGCGTGAGATTTGCTATCTTGGGTGGTGCAAGTGGCTTGGTAGGCTCCAACGTGTTGGGTGATGCCTCCAGCTTCGCCATCTACTACTTTTGTCTTGCGTATATAGTCTAGAAGAGTAGATTTGCCATGGTCAATGTGACCCATAATGACTACTACAGGTGGACGATTTATGAGGTTTTTATTGGTTGAAGTAGGCATTTGTTTAAGGATTCCAGTCTAGCAGAAAAAACTAGCGTTGACAACGTGGAGGTGCGATTGTATATTTTTTACAACTTCTAATCCTTGAGTTTTTTCTTCGCCTGCACCAAAGCCTCTTTTTCCTCATCCGACATTCCGTGTTCCGAGACAAAATTTTTCAAACCTTTTGAAAAGACAGATACACGATCGCGGGTAAATAGGCTAGACAAGACAGCGCCATCGCCGTTTTCATTTAAGAACACTGTAGCGAAGCTTTGATTGCCACCTTCACCAGTACCAGCGAAAGGATTGAAACGGATAGTGTGCACGGACTGGACACTTCTTTTGAGTCTCTCTTCTACATCTTTTAGATAAATATTCATTTCAGCTCTAAATTTTTCTATATCTTTCAAATCGCTAGAAACACTTTGTAATGAATCGGCAACATTATGAGCGTCGAGATCAATAAGAAATCTTTTCATTCGAAGGTGCATCTTGATAACCATAACCAGAAGTACGATCAGGATAATTCCAATAATAGAAAGAATCGCTATTAAAATATTTGGATCGGTTAAATTCATGTTTTGATTATAGCGTAAATACAGAGGTGTGACATCTGCGTCTCGCAGATGTCACACCTCTGTATGCGATTGCCATTTTTCCTTTGTTGTGATAGATTTGAATCAGATAAGCAGTACTACTGTGAGAGACGGGACAGCTCGACCTTAGCCCATCTTTCTTCAGTAGTGCTCTAGTTTATGCTTCTATCTCCAAACGGAAGCAAGAAGCCATCCCGTGGCCTCATACTGATCCGGGCGCATTCCCCCCTATCTCTCACCCGCTTATGAAAAAGATGGTGAGAAAAGAGGTTTGCGCCCCTTTTTTTATCTTGACTGAACATTTTTATGATTAGACTATTATTATGTTAATAAAAGTAAAAAAATATATAAGAAATTTTTTCAAACATCGTACATATCTAGACTATGCTTCTTTGACGCCGATCGATAAGAGAGTTTCAAATGAGATGCAAAAGTTTTCTAGTTCCGAATATGCCAATCCTTCTTCATTTTATAAAGAGGGTGTTATGGCCAAAGAAGTTTTGAAAAATAGTAGGGCAGAAATTGCTAGTTATATCCACTCTCACCCTAGTGAGATATATTTTACTAGTGGTGGTACCGAATCAAACAATCTTGCGATCCTCGGCGTGATCGAATCTTTACATGAGAAAGGTGTTGAATATGACAAGATGCATGTGATCATAAGTGTTATCGAACATTCTTCTGTTCGCGAATGCGCAAATCATCTGAGTAACCTTGGAGTAGAGGTTGAATCAGTCTTTGTTGATGAACATGGAGTTGTATCAGTTGATGAAATCAAAAATAAGATCAAATCAAACACAGTTATAGTTTCTATAATGACTGTCAATAATGAAATAGGCTCTGTACAACCAATAAGAGAGATTGCAAAGATGATCAGACATTTTAGAGCGAATTTGAAAAAAGTTGATAATGATTTGGTGGATGCAAAAGTAGTTACAGATCAAGTTTCAGCATTCAATTTCCAAGATTTTGCATATCCAGTCTTTCATACCGACGCTTCACAAGCTTTTCTTTTTGAAGAAATTAATATAGAAAAACTAGGGGTTGATTTGTTAACTTTGGATTCTTCCAAGGTTTATGGTCCTCGAGGCTTTGGTCTTTTATACGTAAAAAAGACTACTCCTATTGTTTCGGTTATTTTTGGTGGTGGTCAAGAGTCGGATCTGCGATCTGGTACAGAGAATATTCCTGCGATACGAGGTTTTGCCAAAGCTTTGGAAATTGTAAATAAAAACAGGGAAGTTGAAGTCAAAAGAGTTGTCGAACTTCGTGATTATTTCATAAAAGAGCTAAAGAAAATTAGAGGAGATATAAAGGTCAATGGTAGTGGCAGTCCCTTTATCTTGAATGTTACTATACCAAAAATAGATAATGAATTCTTTGTACTTCAGCTAGATGCAAAAGGTATAAGTTGCTCAACCAAGAGCTCGTGTCTTGGTGATGATGACGAATCTTATGTTTTGAATGCAATAGATGTCAAAAGTAAAGAATCAGTCAGATTCTCATTCGGAAGATGGACTAAAAAGAGAGATTTACTGAAAGTGATTGAAGTAATTCGAAAAATTTTGAGTTAATAATTTCCGCAAAATCTACCCTTATCGGAGGTGTATAAACTATGACAATAGTCATAGAATCAGTTATTATTTTTGGAGGAAACGTAGAAACTTAAAACCAAAAAAGAGGAATGAAATGAAAATTGACAAAAACATTCTTATGGTCGGGCAAGCGTTAATGTATTCCTGGGCGATGATGCTGTGCATCTTCTTAGCCCTGTACGCTCCTTTGGGAGTGTCAACAGGTGTCCATATCGGACACTGTTACTAACATTAGTGACGCTCATCTCTTGGTTGAAGCTCGGGTTACCCGTTGCCGGAATATTCTTCGTTGCCACTTGACTGGGAAAGTGGGCGATCTGGTGGTTGGTCAATATTATTCGGTTCGGTTGTCGAGATACTTTCATGAAGTTGAAATGTAGACTTCCAACCGATCATGGTCGGGAAGGGAACGACGTCTCAACAGGACAATTTAGTCTTTAATGATCAGGCTTCGAGCCTCCGCGCAATTCGTTGCATGGGCTTTTTCTTTTTAGAAAAATTGAATAGTGATTATAGACTTAAAAAAATAACTATAGCTATAACTATTCGATAAATTCCAAATGCTATAAATGTGTGATTCGAAATAAATTTGATAAAGAATTTTATTGCAAATATTGCTACAACAAAAGCTATACAAAATCCCAAAGTTAGTGTTCCAACTTGGTTGACTGAAAATAAAGAGGCATTTTTCAATATATCGTAACCACTAGCGACAATCATTGTTGGAACAGCAAGAAGGAAAGAGAATTCAACTATCGTCTTTCTTTCCAAACCCAAAAGCATACCCCCGATGATCGTTGCTGCAGATCTAGAGACTCCGGGGATGATCGCTATTGATTGAAATAATCCGATTAGAGCTGATTGTTTGTAAGTTATGTTTGAAATGTTTTGCTGATCGGGATTGGTATTACTTCGATTCTTATTTTTTAGCCACAATTCAAAAACTATAAGGACGATACCCCCGATTATCAAAGACCAAAGAACAGTCGCTTGGCTAGATAGAAGATAGGTTTTAACAATTTTGTAAAAGAGAAAGCCTATTATGCCCGTTGGGATAAAACCAACAATTAGTTTTTTGATTGTCTCTAAATCGAACAAAGATCTCCAATAGAGAACAATCACCGCAGTGATTGCTCCAAGTTGAATGATTATTTCGAAACTTTTAAGGAAATCACTTTGGTTGATAGATAAGATCTTACTGACTAATATCAGATGACCTGTTGAGGAGATTGGGAGAAATTCGGTTATCCCTTCGACTATACCAAGGATTATTGTATGGAGGATAGACATGTTTGGATTTGGTAGCTTTTATATTATTTTGATAAGTTAATGATAAATATATCACATTGGAATATTTTATTTTCTGATAATTTGTCAAGGCCTTGACGAATAGGCCAATCGAACTATCTGTGTTATAAAACAATTACACTTGTATTTTGTCAATACTATTAGTACAATTAGGTTAGTAATTATTAATTATTAATACTAAATATCATGCTTACTACAATTGCAATCATTTTACTTGTACTTTGGATCTTGGGTCTAGTAACTAGTTATACGGTTGGTGGTTTTATTCACATTCTTCTTGTTGTTGCTATTGTGTTTTTCCTAATTAGGATTATTCGTGGAGAAAATCCAATTAATTAGCAAGAGATCATATGAATGAAATTCTTAATGCAAATATTTTCTTCTTCGTTACTACGATAGCCGTAGTGATCTTCGTTATTCTTGGAATAATTGCACTTTATTATTTAATTCTGATTTTGAAAAATGCCAAGGATGTTAGTCAAAGAATAGAGAAAGGAAGTGAGATGATCGGAGAGGATATTATCGAATTAAGAAAAAATGTAAAAACAGAAGGCTTTCGTTTGGTCTACTTTATTACATTTATTAGCAATTTATTCAAAAAGTCACGAATAATTAAAAAAAATAAATCATGAAATCAAATACTAAAATAGGCTTGATCGAAGCCGCTTCAATCGCGGCAGTGGGTGCTATCGGTGCTTATTACTTCTATGGAAGTAATAAAGCTAAGAAACATCGGAAAGATAGTGTGGTGTGGATGAAAAAAGCTGAAAAAGAAATAATTTCTAAAGCAAAGAAATTGAAAGACGAAGCTTTCAATCGTAAAAATTATGAAGATATTGTTGATTTAGTAGCAAAGAAATATAGTTCTCTCAAAGAAGTTGAAAGTAAAGATGTTAGTCAATTTGTATCAAATTTGAATGGTGCTTGGAAAGATCTAAGTAAGAAATTGAAAAAGGACATTATAGTGCTAAAATAGCCCTATCACTGATTAAATAGGAATTATATTCTATAATTCTTTTACATAAAATGATAAAAATTATGCTACGATATTATCATTGTGATAGATAAAGATGAAAACTCAATAAATACCCCCAAAATCTGGTATGTGGCAGTGATCGGCGGTGGACCAGCTGGCATAATGTCTGCTGGTCGTTTGGCTGAGAGAGGAGCCTCAGTAGTTCTTATTGAAAAAAATGAAAAATTAGGCAAGAAGCTTCTCATTACAGGTGGAGGAAGATGCAATATGACCAACAATGAGCCGGATGTAAGAAGGTTTTTGGAAAAATTTAAAGATAGTGGCAAGTTTCTTTTTTCAACATTTTCTCAATGGGGTGTAAAAGAGACTCTAGATTTTTTTCACGATAGAGGCTTGGAAACGAAACTTGAGGAGAACGGGCGAGTCTTTCCTGCTGATGACAAAGCTTCTTCGGTTTTTGCCGTTCTCACCAAATACATTGAGCAAGGTGGTGTGATTGTTAAAACCAGAAATCCTGTTGTTGAAATAATTAAAAATAATGATAAAAATAAAATTGAATCGGTTCGTCTAGCAAATGGTGAAATAATACAAGCCAAATCTTTTGTTCTAGCTACTGGAGGCAAATCTCGTCCCGAAACAGGTTCTACTGGTGATGGTTTTGTTTGGCTCAAAAATCTCGGACATAAGGTCATACCTCCTAACCCATCTTTGGTTCCTGTTGCCATCAAAGATAGCTGGGTCAAAGCTCTCTCTGGAGTAGTGCTTCCAATAGTCAAGATTACTGTTTTTCAAAATAATAAAAAACAAGTAAGTAAAAAGGGTAGAATTTTATTTACTCACTTTGGTCTAAGTGGGCCGACTATCCTAAATATGAGTAAAGATATTGGTGAATTACTCAAATATGGTGAAGTTGCAATATCTTTGGACTTTTTTCCTAACTCTGGTTATGACAGTTTGAATCTTATGTTACAAGATTTATTCAAGAATCAGATTAATAAAAAAATAAAGAATGCTTTTGATGAAATAGTTCAATTAAAATCTATTCATGAAATTATTTTCAAAATGGCTAAGATAGATCCAGAGACATTTTGTCACAGTATTACACGTGAAGAGAGGTTGGCTCTAGTGAAAGTTCTCAAAGATGTTTCTATGCAAGTGAGTGGACTTCTCGGTGTCGATAAAGCTATCGTTACTAGTGGGGGTGTATCTTTGGAAGAAGTTGATTGGAAAACTATGAGTTCACGTTTATTTGATAATCTTTATTTCGTTGGAGATATTTTGGATATCGATCGTCCTTCTGGCGGTTATAGTCTGCAACTTTGTTGGACAACTGGGAGGGTGGCAGGAAATTGTGCTTTTAATTTTAATACCAAATAACTACTGCTAATGTTGTCAGTACCAGTACCCACAAAATAATTTCCCAAAATTTACCAAATCTGGCACTTATTTTTCTTATAATAAATGAGACAAGGGAATAAACGATAGTACAAGCTAGTGAGACAGTTAAAATACCAATGATAAAATATTTTGATTCGAAGGGGTTAGGTATTTGATTTACGAAAAGTCCAATGACCGTGATTATTATGAAAAAAATAATAGAGCCAAGATAATGATGTTTGTTGCTATCATCATCTTTTTCTTCAATGAAATTTGGATTATTAACTTTGTGAATAAACTTCTCAATTTCTGTTATGTTAAAGCCTAAACCTATTAACCCTATTTTGATCTGTTCGTCAGTTTTTCCTTCTAACCTCTCTTTATTTATAAGACTTAAAATTTGTTCTGATAACATATAATTTAATTATAGCACTGTTTGGAATTATCTAAATAACCATTCCAGCTGATTGCCAAACTTTGATAGCATCAAGATGGTATATAAGCATAATAACATTTAATGTTAGATTATCTCGAACCCAAAGAAGACAACCAACTTCCATAAATATAAGTAAAGCAACGCTTATCCAAGGGGGTACGCGCATTGCAAAGAGAAAACCTAATCCAGCAAAAAATATATCGCTAATTGAGTTTAGGATACTATCTCCTACATAACCGACCGCTATTGTTGCATCACGATAACGATTGATAATAAAAGGGGAGTTTTCGAATATTTCCCAACCAGCTTCCAAAAGTACAGCAATAAGGAAACGATACTTTTTTGGCATTTTGCGAGCAACTAGAGAGAGGAACCAGTAGAAGATGAGACCGTGAGCGATATGAGAAAATGTATAGGCATCGGCTACGCGTTGTGAATTTTCGGAACTCCAAATACTTGATTCCCACCAACCAAAGCGACCGTCAGGTCCTAGTAAAGATCTACCCATGAAATATTCAATTGCAAAAGATACGAAGACTATTCCTAGGAAAATAATGATTATATTTCTATTTGTATACCTAAATTCTCTTTTGAATTAGAACGAAGTAGAATGTAAATATGAAAAAAACTTCACGCAATTCTCTGAAAGCGAGCGAAATGAAATGCACCTGTTGCGGAATAAAAAGTATTCTCTCGAAGACATAGGGCTTGTTCTCGGCCGTGCAAAGTCTGCGATATGGAACGAATTGAAAAGAAACAGGACACGAGGTGGATATGATCCACAGAAAGCAGAACACAAGGCATATGTGAGAAGACGCCAGAGCAAGTATCAAGCAAAGAAAATCGTAGAGCACAAGGAATTAAAGAAATTTGTCGAAGAAAGTCTCTACGACGGGCAGTCTCCAAACAACATTGCCGGCAGAATCATGAAGAAGGAAAAAACCTTCCCCGCATCTCAAAAGAAAGCATCTACCGGTACATCGGAAGTGTATACGGAAGAAGGATTGAAGTGTTTCGAAACAAGAGGAAGCACAGAAAAAGGGGTCGCGGCATCAAGGTAACAAAACTTGAAGACCGGGTCTTCATCGACAAACGACCAAGATATATCAACGAAAGAAGAATATTGGGGGATGCCGAAGCTGATTTCATCGTCTCAGGAAGAAGCGGAAAAGGAATACTCCTCACCCTTGTGGACCGGAAGATTAGGGTCACATTCATCGAGCAAATCCTTGAGGTATCAATTGAAAATGTACACAAGGCATTTCTTCGTATTAAAAAACGGTTTCCCGAACTAAAGTCTTTCACGACCGACAACGATCTCCTTTTTAGACATCACAAGAAACTCGAAACTCTTCTCAAGATCAAAATATATTTCTGTGACCCATACAGTTCGTGGCAAAAAGGGACGATCGAGAATACCAACAAATACATACGTAAAGACATTCCCAAAGGAAGTGACATTTCAAGGTATTCAAAGAATTTCATCCGGAAGATCGAAGAGAAAATTAATCGAAGATTTATGGAAGTGCTTGGTCATGAGACACCTTCAGAAGCTCTGACGAGATTTAGACAAAGAAAAAGACCTCGTTCTAATTGAGGCCTGGCGGTAGGATACGATTCATGGTTATATTATAGCAGACTATGTTTATGAAAATATACCAATAAACAAATATGTGATTGTTTAAATATCAAGCAATGTCATGTGCTATAATAAAAACCTACTGGTCTGCATTCTAGTAAGTAAATATTTTAAACAATTTGAGTACAGTGTGAGCAACGCTTTGCTTCAAGGGGAATCTCACTCAAACATTCAGAACACTTTTTTGTTGTGGGATCGGCAGGCACTCCTTTGCGAGAGCGAGCAACAAGCATATTCATTGGCTTTACTACGAAGAAGAATATTGTACTTGCTACTAATGCAAAAGAAATGATTGTGTTTATAAAATGCCCAATCATAAATTTACTACCATTTAGGGTAAAAAATAACTCTGAGAAATCTGGCACTTTTGCTATTGCGGCGATAAATGGAGTTAGTAGATCAGATACTAGGGCAGTAACAACAGTACCAAAAGCTGCACCTATCACAACACCAACTGCTAGATCGACGACATTTCCGCGAAGCAAAAATTGTTTGAATTCTTTTAGCATGTTTTTTATTAAATATTAATAAACATATTATAATATTAAGTTATTTCAAATTATCTATTTAAATATGTGATAGTAAGTTGCAGAATTGTGGCAAATGAAACCCAGAGAAGGTAAGGAATATTGATATAGGTAATCCAGCGGAAGTGAGGCCAAATGGCAATAAGTGCCCAGATTAATGTTCCAAGTACTAGTAGTATATCGATCGATGCAAGCAAGTTATTTTTCAATCCAAATTGAAAATAGGTAAAAGAAAAATTAAAAATAAGATTTAAAATAAAGGGAAGTGCTATCGCCCATGACAATTTTCCGATAAAAGTTTTATAAAATACTGTACCAAAACTAAGAGCGATGATTGTATATAGAACTGTCCAAACAGGACCAAACAACCAACTAGGTGGTGACCATGATGGTTTGATGATCGTCGAATACCAATTGTAAGTATCGTTCATGTTTTAGATTATAGCAAAAATCCGAACTTTTATTTTCATATTTTAAAAGTTAATTAATCAAAGTAATTGTATCTGAATTTGACACAATGCCACCATTTAAATCATAAATACTATTTATTCCCATATTCTTCATGATCTGTAGTGCGTTACCGGACCTATTTCCAGAACGACAGTATATAAAATATGTCAAAGATTTATCTAGTTTCCCAATCTCACTTTTGAAGTCTGAATTATTGAAATCAATATTTATTGCTTTTTCAATATGTCCACTATTAAATTCACTAGACGTTCTAACATCAATCAATACCGCATTCTCTGTTTGCGAAAATTTATTTATAAAATCCTTACCCGAGAGAAAGCCGCCAATTGTATTGGTTGATACTGCTGCAGTATTTTGTCTTCCATTTAAGCCAAACATGTTATTTGATGATTTATTATTACTAGTTATAAGGATAAAAAACATAAAGACTGTAATCAGTGTGGTCAGTGAACCTATAATCAATCTCTTATTATTTTTAAGCATTTTTTTATTTATTTAATAATTGTTCGAAAACGTCAGGTTGAAATCCTACAATGATTTTACCATTTATATCGATAACGGGTACACCCATTTGACCGCTCTTTGTTATCATCTCTTGTGCCCTTGATCTATCACGTGTTACGTCTACATCTTCAAATGCGACATTGTTTTGTTTGAAATAATCTTTTGCATAGACACAATAAGGACAAGTTGGTGTTGAGTAAACGATAACTTTGTTATTTTTGTTTGTATTCATATTTTTTTATTATTAATTATTAAACTATTTATATTTACATATAAAATCTCTAAGATCAGCAACCACGTTCTCTTTTGAGAGGGTGTAGCATATTTTTTTGCCATCACGCTCTGATTCCAATAAACCTTCTTTTGCAAGAGTTTTTAGGTGATGAGAGGTAACAGCTACGCTCATTCCCAATTCTAGAGCAATATCCGAAACACATGCTTTTTTTGTATTAAAGATACAGCAAAGAATCTTCAGTCTACTCGGGTCTCCGGCAGTCTGAATCTTTTTGGCAAGAGACTCTATTTTTTGCTGTTTTGTTTTATTTGTCATAAATACGTTCAAATGTATGTTTGAATGATATACCCATCATGAGATATTGTCAACAACAAAAAACCACCCTTCGATAAATACTCAGGGTGGTTTTTTGCGCTAGTTATTATTTATTGAATCTACCCATACCTCTACCTCCTCCCATACATCCACCGACTCTGTTTTGATCAGAAGTTCGTAGCCCTAGATCCTTTCGGATAGCATCCGCCTCTGTAGTTTTACCGGCCTTTGCAAGTTTCCACGATTCTGCAAATTTTCCAAAATTATCCTTTGTTATCACATCAGTAACTCTTCCTCTGTTATTCATCAGTGTTTTCCATGCTTCATAATTTAGAGAATTCATAGCCTGAGTAATTTGCGCCTCACGCTCTACTGTATAATTTGGACCTTTTTGTGTTGCGTCTCCCATGTATGCCAGAGTGTACTGTGTTGTTCCTAATCCCAATAAGACTAAAGCTAGAGTTCCAACGATATATTTATTTTTCATGTGTTTAGATATTTAATTTAATAATGCGTCCTCACTATTAATACGCATATCAAACACTTTTTATCTCAAACCTCTCATCATGCTTCCGCCACCATTCGTCATTCTTCTAGCACCCATACCCATCCATGAACGTATCTCATCGGCAGAGAACAACTTGTCACCTTTGTTGGTACCAATAATTTTTATTATTTCATTTGGAGATAATTTCACCCGACCTCGGACAAGTGCATTGTCTATATTTACATTCCACTTTATATTATTGAAATCAATTATTTCAATCGTGCTACTGCTCACAGATAAAATAGTACCAGACAGTAGACCTTTTTCAGGTTGTGACCATGTATTTTGTTGATCGAACATCATAGATCTATATACTGGAACATTTGTATATAATTTATTCTCGATACTTTCACCAAGACCAGAAGCATACAAGATAGAACCAGATAACACGGTGATCAGAGCATATACAGCAATTATGGTTAGCAATCGATGTCTATAACCAAATGTTGTCTTTTTATAATAATACTCTCCCAGAAAAATAAATATTGCCAAAAAGATAAACCAGAAATATGGCAAAGTCTTTAGAATAAAACCAGTCCCGAGTCTTCCGTGAAGATACCAGTCGTTATTGATAAGTAAAAATAGAATAACGGCAAATGATAGCGACCCTACAACAATAGTGATACTAACAAGTAACCAGAACATGATCTTACTAAAATAAAATCTTGCTTTCGGTGCCGGTTTCATGCCAGTTTGTTTTATTGTTTCAACAGCTATTTGGCTTATATCTTTTTGTGTCATATATTTTTTGATGTTATTGTCTCTTGATATTTTGCTTTAAAAATATTTTTTCCTCTAGCAATCAGATTTCCGATAGTACTCACTGGTTTGTGTAGAATATCAGCTATTTCTAAATAGTCTTTTTCATCTAAATATCTCAAAATTAAAACTTCTCTATATTTCTCATCCATAAGCCCTAAGACAAGATTTATATTTTTTCTATTGATAGCATTATCTCAATTATCGACCA
>Ga0163154_10006135_pt1 | contig 14852 bp, 13 predicted proteins | sample OliLakLV19MP9P1_FD_148649 | JGI IMG/M metagenome (GOLD analysis project Ga0163154, IMG submission 148649) | Freshwater microbial mat bacterial communities from Lake Vanda, McMurdo Dry Valleys, Antarctica - Oligotrophic Lake LV.19.MP9.P1 | ecosystem: Environmental > Aquatic > Freshwater > Lake >... | reverse complement strand
GGAGAGGGGTTGGGGTGCGGGGAAAAGAATGGCACTGCCTGTTATTTGAAAGGTATTGAGCCTAGGCGCGCACCTCCTATTTCTTCCTGCCCTCAACGTACAGCATATACGCCGTTGGGCCACGCTGGGTGAGTGAAAAGAAGATCGTCTCAAATGCTGCTGAGCTACGTGCTTCCAGTGCGTTGGTTCCAGCAGGCGTCTGGGCATAGCAGGATGTTACGCCAATCACCTCGCCCGCCTCGTTATAGAAAACCGCCACCACTTCTGGAAAGTTGATCGCGGTATCGCGATCATTGTAGAACGTTCCCCGCACCACTGGAATATCGCCGAGGCTATTCTTGCCAACCTCGCTCACCGTAACCCGCAAACCATCATAGATATAGTAGCCCAATGCGAAGGATTCATCTGGCTTACTGAGCACCTCAATCGTATAATTGGCGAACTTCGTCGATGGGACTTCCTCCTCGAAGAACAACACATGGAATGGGGTTATCTCGCCTGGCTTTACAACGCCAAGCTCCACCTGGCTTTTGGTCTGCGAGATCATCTGTCCAGCGCTATTGAGCAGGGTGATCTGAACAGAGACGTTTGCCTGAGGCGTTTGGCTGTCGTTGCGTAGTTCGCCATAGAATGTAATTGAATTCGCTGTATCTTCCCATGTCACCCCCGAATAGCTGAACTCGCTGGTGTTTGCGGCTGGCTTCGGGTTCACCATCCGTCCCTGTCCGAGTTGGCGCAGCGCGAGCTGTGTAAGCTGGCCAGGTGGCTTGGCGGTTCTCACGATAGGCTGAATTGTCGGGATCTGTACGTCAACGTGTGTATCTTTTGGCGGCACGGCTAGTCTCAGCAGCACAGCCAGCAGGATAACAGCGCCAATTGCAATGAATCCCAATATCAATGGTTTGCGCGGCTGGCTTGGCATCGGGGCTGGACGTGCCTGCTGATGGATTTGATTCGCCCGTCCTGTCTTCGGCGGCATCTGCGCCAGGCCAGGCGTGCCCAGAATCACCATGGTTGGCCCGGTTGCTGCTGCAGGTGTAGCGTTGGCCGCAGATGGCGTGGCAGGCAGAAGCCTACCTTGGATGGCCATCAGCGCCTGGGTGACAGATGCTGCGCTGGCTGGTCGTTGCACTGGGTCTTTATCAAGCAATTGCAACACCAGTGTTTCCAGATCGCTCGGGATGTTTGGCACCAGCGTTCGCAAATGCGGTACCGGGTGCTGCAAATGGCCCTGGATGATCTCGGCAGTCGTGCCATCAAATGGAACCTGGCCAGTTAATGCTTCAAACAGCAACACGCCCAGCGCATACAAATCGGTATGCACTGTTGCTGGTTGGTGGCGGAACTGCTCAGGGGCCATATAGGCTGGCGTACCAAGCAACGATGTTGTCTTCTGTGTAGAAACACCAGCAACTGCCCGCGCCAGCCCAAAATCAGCCAGCACAGGCGTCTCGTCCGGGCGCAGTAGCACATTGGCGGGCTTAATATCGCGATGAATGATCGATTGGTTATGGGCATACTCAAGCACATCAGCCAGTTTCAGGCCAATCCGGATCACTTCGGCTGGTGCCAATGGCCCATTTGCGATCCGATCAGCAAGGCTCGCGCCAAACAGTTCCATCACAAGGAATGGTTGGCTCTGGTATTCATCAACATCAAATATATTCACAATATTGGGGTGCGATAATCCGGCGACTGTTCGCACCTCGCGCATAAAAGAGGCATGCGACTCGGCATCGCTGCTCTGAATAAGCTTGATCGCAACCGGGCGAGCCAACTGTGGGTGAAACGACTCATACACCGTGCCCATCCCACCGCGCCCGATCTCACGCCCTAGTATGTACTTGCCAATCTGCATCGTTCCTGTTTCTTTATATGGGCTACGTGCCCATGCCCGCATCCAGGAATCTATTCTTGTAGCCGCTGCTGTGCGCGGCAGGCACCAGGGAACCACTCTAATCTTTTCTGGGATCCGCTGTGCGCGGCACACCAGGGAACCGTTCCGTCCAGTTCCCGGAACCCTCCAATCGGCCAGGCGCTACGGCACCCAGAGTTGTACCCGACCCATAATGGATGTGATTGGCTTCCTAATGCCTGTTGGTCATGCCACGGCTGCTGATGGCAACCACCATGGCATAGCAATAGTGACATCGCATCCAATGAACGTAGCGGCGATACCAAGCCGCCTCGATTCAACCACCGCAGTTATATTGCCACGCGGCGCGTGTTCGCCCACACCGGATACCGCGTTGGAATGCGATGGATAAAACGGAATGCCTCGGCTACTTGTTCGGGCGGACACATAGGTCCGCACCCTCCACGGGTTTTTGCTCTTCTGACTTCTGACTTCTGACTTCTCGGTTCTCCCGCTCAGGGTATTCTAACTCCTGACTTCTGACTCCTGAATACTGGTCAGATCGCATCCAGTGTTGCTACTGCCCGATCATACACATCCGTCTGCCAGCCAGCATACCAGGCGACCCAGCGGGCTGCGCCAATCAGAAACGGCCAGCGGTCATCGAGTTCACAGGCCCGGAACTCTTCCACCATGGCGTGTAAATGCTTGAAGTTATGCAGCAGCGTTCCATTATCGGTGCAGGCCACCGCAGTCAGCAGTGCAATCAGCGGCTCTGGGTCAGCGTTGGTATTGGCGTAGGCCCGCACAGCCGCCGTCGCCGTTCGATGATCCTGTGCGAACAGTGCCTGGTGGAGGCATTCAAGCAGCGTTTCGGCATTCTGGCCAGAATGGCGCGCAAGATCATCGGCATATGGGTAGGGCTGTATAGCCGTAAATGGAATAAACATAAAATCGCAATCAAGCACACTCGGCCCACGTTCGAGCAAGCTGCCAGCCTGTATTGCTGCCAGTGCTCGTGTGCGTGGCTGCATGAGTGGCAGTGCTGCTCGCAGCGCATTCATGGTCGTGCCAATATGGATCGGTGCAACCTCACGGCTGACAGCATCGTAATCCATGTGCGGCACGGGATCTGTCATGAGGTACATATCGGCGGATGCCAATGATGCCGCTGCAATCACCGATGCGGGCGAAATGCCATTGGCAAGTGCCTGCGCTGCAACCACAGGCCGATCACAGGGTTGGCTCGTATGGAAGGCGGCCCGTAGTTCCGCAACAGAATGACCAATCGGGCGTGCGTCGATCTGATCGCCAGGCGCACCAGCGGAAAGCTGATATGACTCAAGCAGGGCGACGGCGCGGTCATATGGCTGGAAATCACGCGGGAAGCTAGCACTATAGCGGATCGACCAACGCAGCAATGGTTGGGCTGCTTCCCAGCCAATCAGATCGGCCATGCCAAGGCACAGCGATGGTGAAATAAAGGTGTGATCATCGGTGACAACGCCCTCTAATCCGATATCCAACAGCAGGTTTGTGATCTCGGCCTGCGAGAGATCTTCCTCCAGCGCCACAAACCGATGGTCAACACGCATATACTCGCCAAAGCGTACATCACTGCGCAGCAAGCTGATATTTTCCGCCAGGGTTGCTTCACGAGTAGGCCAGAAGGGCACCAGTTCATATGGGGCAAAACATGGGTCAAACAAATCATACACCATCTGTGAAAGCGCCTGGATGATCAACAGATGGCGCGTGCGCGTTGGTTGGGATGTAGCGAGTTGGCGCGCATCCTGGCACCCAATCATTGCGTGCGAAACAAACCCAAGCAGATTGCGAGCCTGATTATTGAGGTAACGCGCCGAGCATAATACTCCCGCCGCCCACAGCTGATCTTCATCGGCGCCATCGCACAATACCGTGGCCAGCATCGCTGGAGCAGTTGCCGGTGTCAACTGCCGCAGCCATGCAATGCGCTGTTCGATGGCCGCAACGTCAAACGCTGGAGCGGTTGCTGTGAATGTCATAACATACTCCTTCCTTGTGCTGCCAGGCGACATTCGTGACTATTCTTGACTAGGTGACCGGGTGACACGGTGACACGGTGAATGTGCTTTATCGATGTGGTACAGTTTCGATCAAACATCTGTCACCGTGTCACCGTGTCACCCCTTCACCCGTTTTGGCAGCCATGCAACTACATCGAGGTAACGGGCAAAATGCAATAATGGCTGGGTATTGGGGCAGCGCAGACCGATCTGGAACATCATTTCGTTCTGTTCAAATTCGGCCTCGGCAGGTTGAAGTGGCCAGGGTGTGTGCAGAATGTCGCCTCGCGAAACATGCCCATGTTTGTCGGCTGCATACAAACAGTAGCGCTCGGTCAGCCAATATTCAAGGGTTCCTGGTTGCGATTGGTAGATCGGGCCGGTTGGGCAGTAGGTAGCCCGCAGTGCAGCGTCTGGTGCCTTACGATGTGTTCGCACACTGCGATACCGAATACCATCGCCATGTGGTTGGCATTGCATGTGTGCATCGAAATAGGGCAGATGAAAGGTTGCCCGTGCCACTTGTACAGCAAGCGGGTTGGCCGCATCGAGGCTAAAAAACCAGACTCCCGGTTTCCCGCCTGCCGTAACATAGGTACGCACATTCAATTCGGCAAAATGCGAAATCCAGGGTAGGGACGGAACCATCCGTGGGCGCACATTCGTCATGCGGAAGGGCACAATCCCGATCCATGCCCAACCATCGAATGTTTGGAGTTCCAGTGTTGGCGGGATGAGGCCACGCAATGCAGCAGCTGGAATGGGCCAATGTGCAAATAACAGATCGCGCCATTCCATCGCCATTACCCATGGGCCGCTTGGACGAGGTGACACGGTGACATCTGACACGCTGGCATCCTTTAAAATGGTGACATGTGACACGGGCAATCTTGACACGGTGACATCTGACACGGTGACAAGAGCTTTATCGAAGCTGTGCCACACCAATTAAGCACAGTCACCTGGTCACGTGTCACCGTGTCAAGGAAGAGTTACTCTTCTCGCAGAATATACCCAACCCCGCGTACAGTATGGATCAGGCGTGCCTCACCACTCGCCTCAAGCTTCTGGCGCAGGTAGCGCACATATACTTCAATAATGTTGCTCTCACCGCCGAAATCGTAGCCCCACACCCGATCATAAATGACCTCGCGGGTCAATACCTGTTGGGCATGGCGCATAAACAGATCGAGTAGTTCATATTCTTTTGCTGTAAGCTCGATCCGTCGCCCGCCAATCGATGTGGTATGGGCAGCGGTATCCATCACTAGTGGCCCATAGCGCAATACAGTTGGCTGATCATCGCGCTGGCGTCTGCGCAGTTGGACCCGCACACGGGCAAGTAGTTCCTCAAAGGCAAACGGCTTGATCAGATAATCATCTGCACCAGCTTCAAGCCCGGCGACCCGATCTGGCACAGCATCACGGGCAGTCAGCATAATGATTGGCACATCAGAAGCCGAACGGATGCGGCGTGCGACCTCCAGCCCATCAATGCCAGGCAGCATCAAGTCCATCACCACCAGATCCGGTGGGCGGTCGCGCGCCGCCACAATAGCCGCATGACCATCGGCGGCAATCTCTGCCGTGAAGCCTTCGAGCATCATGCCGCGCCGCAGGAACCCAGCGATCTCGGCCTCGTCCTCAACAATCAGAATGTGTGTCATAGCAAAAACTGCCTGATATAGCGCTGCGTCAGCAGTAGCATCGTCCGACGCAGCGGCGGCTGCCCCCAGATTGGCCCATGTGGTTCGATTGTCAGATGGCCCGAATATTGGTTTTCATACAGGAATGCAAAAACCTTGCCCCAATGTATATCGCCCATACCAGCTGCTGGCTGTGAAGCAACATCGCCCTGATGGTTGAGATGTTCCTTAATATGCACATGCGTCACACGCGAACCATAGTTGCGCAGGACAGCAATATAATCTTCGCCTGCATGATCAACATTCGCTGGGTCGAATTTTAGCCCAACATCTGGCACGGTTTGCCAGAGCGTTGCAAAGGCATCGGCTGTTCGTAAGAATCCGCCATGGAAGCCATACAGAGCCAACTGCATCCCGGCGCTTTTGACCTGATTGATCGCTGGGCGCAGCACATCCGCAAACACAGCAACATTCTCGTGCAGGTTCTCGGAATACTGCCCACCACCAGTAATCAGGGTTGGAGCACCAATGATCTGTGCGAATTCAATGGCACGTGCAAGCTGATGCAGGCTCTCGGCTCGCTCATCGGGATTGGGCGAAATGTGGTTCCAGCCCCATAATCCAAATGTCGAACAGGCCACCCCATGATCATCAAGGATCTGCCGCATCTGGCGAACCGTCTCTGCGCTCAGATCCCTGAAATTGCCCCAGTAGTTGAACTCCAGCCCTTCAAACCCATGCTCCACTGCAAAACGACAATCCTCTGCAATGCCTGGGAGATCGCTATTCGCAATAAATCCAAGTTTCATAGCGCCACCTCGCGACCACTTGCGGCGCTTTCGAGCAGGGCTTCCATCATTTCCTGAACAATCAACCCATGTCGTAATGGCGCAGCGCAGGGGATACCATCCAGCACACAGGCATTAAAATGATCGGCCATGGTCGTCCAGACATCATCGACCGTCGGAAACGTGATCGTCGTATCGGTGGGTGCTTCGTTCACAGTTCGGTATATTGTTGGCGGGAAGACCTTGCCGCCCGCTTCGGTGCCGAATAGTTCGATCTGCAATTCCTCGGGTTGATGCGAAGCCCAGAAGCTCTCGACCTGTAGGCCAGCCCCATTTGCGAACCGAATCATGCCGCCGGCATAATCATCGCTGGCATATTTGGGGCCAAGCTCTGGGTGGGGAACGTAATCCCAGTAGCCAATACCGCGTGGGCCGAATTTCGCACCCGAAACCCCCGAAACAGCAATTGGGCGCGGCATACCCATCAACCACCAGACTGAGTCGAGCACATGCACACCCATATCGCGGAAGGCTCCGCCGCCAGCCTGGACAAAGCCCAGGCTCCAGCTCGGAATACCGCTGCGCCGCACACTACGTGCCCGTGCATAATAGATATCGCCAAACTCGCCGCCCTGGACGGCCTGGCCCATATACTGGGTGCGCTTATCAAAACGGGTGCTCAGCGACATCATATTGACGACCCCGGCTGCCTCGGCGGCTTCGACAAGCTCGCGTGCAGCGGCAACAGAATCGGATAGTGGCTTCGTCACCATCACATGCTTGCCATTGCGAACCGCCTCAAGTGCCACTGGCACATGGAACTGATTTGGCGTACCAATAAAAATAGCATCGATCTCTGGATCGCGGCACATCTTGTGATGATCGGTGAAAAAGCGAACTGGCTCGGGCATTTCTTTGGCAACGCTCTCCATTCGCTCTGGGATCAAATCACAGAGTGCCACAACCTGGCTGCGCTTGCTACGAGCAAACCCACGTGCATTCGTGCGGCCAATACCCATCCCAATAATCCCGACTCTGATGCTCTCCATGGCTCCCCCTTGAGCAGAATATTCTTAGTGATGAGTATACCATGGGCAGCGGTTTATGTGAATTTGAGGTGCCAGGCTGGTGTAAGGCGAACCTTGTGCTCGCATACATTGGAGCCAACGATGATCATCAAACCACACAGTTGCTCGGCCCGAAAATATACATTGCACCTATATAAGTGTGGTATCATGATGTAGATATTGTACGCATGCTGTATTGGAGAATATATCATGGTTCGTACCCAAATTCAATTGACCGAGCAACAGGCACAGGCACTCAAGGCTCTGGCGGCTACGAATGGTGTTTCAGTCACCGAGCTGATTCGGCAAGGAGTCGAGTATATCTTAGCAACCAAGCAAATGCTGAGTTCAAGCGAGCGCCAGCAACGTGCGTTAGCTGCGGCTGGTCGCTTTCACTCAACTATTACCAATCTTGGCACTGCTCATGACGAATACCTTGCTGAGGTATATGGAGAGACAAACTAATGGTCTTTGTTGATACCTCAGCGCTCTTGGCAGTGTTGGATGCATCCGAACAAGGCCACGTTCTTGCCAGGGATGCTTGGGAGCAACTTGTCACCAACGCAACACCAATGCTCACAACCAACTATATCCTGGTAGAAACCATGGCGCTTGTTCAGCATCGTCTTGGTATGGAGGCGGCGCGGGTCTTTCAACAAGATATTGCACCAATGCTACAGATATTCCGGATCAATGATTCCTTGCATGCGATTGCAGTATCGGCAGTATTGGTGGCGAATCGCCGCAATCTGAGCCTAGTAGATTGCTCCAGTTTTGAGGTCATGCGGCGGCAGGCTGTAATTCAGGCATTTACACTTGATCGACACTTTGCTGAACAGGGTTTCATGTGCATACCATAGCTGGGTTTAACACACAGCGCCCAGAGCGTTAGCTCCGGGCGCTGTGTGACTCTCACGAACCGTGGATATTACTCCGCTGCGGTTGCTGGTGCAATTGGTGCCGATGCAGGTGGTTGGCGAGTTGGAAGGCTCACCAATGGCATCTCACCAAGTTTCGTGACACCCTGCAACTGAAGTTTTTCCGCAAAATGGCAGGCGACCCAATGCTCGCCACCAATGTCACGCAGCGGCGGTCGCTCCGTCTTGCAAATATCTTCTGCATAGCGGCAACGTGGGTGGAAGTAGCAGCCCGATGGCGGATTCGCCGGGCTTGGCACGTCGCCGGGGAGCTTCAATGGCCGGTTACGATTACGCGGATCTGGCTTGGGAATCGATGCTAGCAACGCTTCGGTGTATGGGTGCTTTGGCGTGTAATACAGCTTATCGGTTGCGGCCATCTCAACCATATAGCCAACATACATCACCGAAACTCGATCCGCGATATGCTCAACCACGCTAAGGTCGTGTGCAATGAAGAGGTAGGTAAGATCATACTTCTTCTGCAGATCCTCAAGCAAATTGAGCACCTGCGCCTGGATCGACACGTCGAGTGCCGAAACTGGTTCATCGCAGATAATCAGCTTTGGGTTGAGTGCTAATGCACGGGCAATACCGAGACGTTGCCGCTGCCCGCCAGAAAAGGCATGGGGGTAGCGGGTCATGTTCTCTGGCCGGATACCAACCTCATCAAGCAGTTCTGCTACTCGGTCGGTGAGCGCCTGCCCGCTCAGCGTATTCTGGATCATCAGCGGTTCGCCAATGATATTACGCACCGTCATACGTGGGTTCAGCGATGAGAATGGATCCTGAAAGATGATCTGCATGTTCGGGCGGATCTTCTTCAGGGTTGCCGAATCTACTTTGGCCAGATCGACCTTCCCGAGGTTTGGATCATTAAACATGATCTCACCTGCGGTTGGATCATACAAGCGTAGAACCGTACGACCGGTCGTACTCTTGCCACAGCCCGACTCACCCACCAGGCCGAGCGTTTCGCCCTTTTTGATGTAGAAATTAATTCCATCAACGGCCTTGACCTGGCCAATAACCCGCCGCATCAACCCGCCCGTAATCGGGAAGTGCTTCTTCAGGCCCTTCACTTCGAGCAGAATATCATCGCCGGGCACTTGTGTCGCCATAGGGCAGCTTCCTTATGTGTACAGATGGCAGCGCACTGTGTGTGACGTACTGCCCTCGACGAACTGTTCCACCGGCTCGATTACTTCGCAGACACCAGGAATGGCGCTTGGGCAGCGCGGGTGGAACGGGCAACCCGTGACGCGTGAATAGGGATCTGGCACCGAACCCTTGATCGATTCAAGCCGCTCGCCATGATTGACACCCAGGCGTGGGATGGAACGCATCAACAGAATGGTATAGGGATGCTTCGGATCATAGAACAGGTCATCGATCGTCGCCCGTTCGACAACCCGCCCTAGATACATAACCGCAACCTCATCACACATCTGCGCCACCACCCCCAGGTTATGGGTGATGAACATAATCGATGTACCAATTTCATGCTGCAGATCACGCATCAGATCCAGAATTTGGGCCTCGGTGGTCACATCCAATGCTGTAGTTGGCTCATCGGCAATCAGCAGCGTTGGTGTGCAGGAAAGAGCCATTGCGATCATGGCCCGTTGGCGCATTCCACCCGAGAGTTGGTGCGGAAACGATGCCGAAATCCGCTCTGGGTTGGGCATACCAACCTTCTGAAGCACATCAATAGCCCGCTTATGCGCCTCGTCCTTATCCTGGGTCTGGTGCAGTAGAATGGCCTCTTCGATCTGATTGCCAATCGTGTAGCATGGGTTCAGCGAGGTCATCGGCTCCTGAAAGATCATCGAGATATTATTGCCACGGATGTGGCGCATCTCGGCACCATTCTTCTCGAGTTTCAAGATATCGATTGGCTGCTTACCAGCAAACTCCTGGAATAGAACATTACCGCCTTCATAACGCCCAACCGATGGTGTCAGCTGCATCACAGCCATGCCAGTTTGGCTCTTGCCACAGCCGGACTCACCGACTACACCAAGCACCTTGCCACGTGGAATGTTGAAGCTGACACCATTCAGTGCCCGTACGACACCCAATGGTGTATAGAAATTGAGCCGCAGATCCTGCACACGCAGGACATCGTCCTCGCTGACGATCTGGGTGGATGATGGCGCAGCAGTTGTTCCTGTGCTTGTCATAACACGCTCCGTCTTCGTCGTCGGCTTATCCGTAGGGGTCGACTGCATCGCGAACACCATCGCCCAGGAGGTTGAAGGACATAACTGCAACAATCAGTGCTCCAACTGGGATGAGCAACCAGGGGTAACTAATCACAGCCTGGATCGTTTGGGAGTCGCGGAGCATCACCCCCCAGCTCACAGCTGGTGGTAGCACTCCAAGGCCCAAAAAGCTCAGCGCTGTTTCAGCACCAATTGCTCCTGGAATAGCGAGCATACCAACCACGATGATATGGCTCATCGCATTCGGCACCATATGGGTTGTGATAATATGCCAGTTTGAACCACCAGCTGCGATTGCTGCATTGGTGTAGTCCGACTGACGATAGGCCAGTACTTTCCCGCGCACCTGGCGGGCCAGGCCGGTCCAGTTGATCAGACCAATGATCAGCGTGATCAGGAAGAAGCGCGTCAGGATGGGTACATTTGGTGGTAGCGCAGCAGCCAACGCAAGAAACAGCGGCAGATCCGGAAAGGATGTGATCAGCTCAATCACACGCTGCATGAGGTTATCGATCCAGCCACCAAAGTAGCCAGAGGCCGAGCCAAACAGTGAGCCGATCGTCACCGAGATGATCACACCAACGAACCCAAGGCTCAACGAAATCTGGCCGCCTTTGAGAACACGGGTGAACACATCGCGGCCCTCTTTATCGGCCCCCCACAGAAAGATCTTCGGTGCAGGCGTTACAGCCGCGTTCGGTGGTACCTCAATGTTGAACAGGTGCAGCTTGGAGGGAATAAGGCCGAACAGCTTATACTCATAGCCCTGCACGAAAAACTTGATCGGGTACTGGATGTTCGGGTCAACTTCATAATAGTACTGAAACTTTTCGGGATCAAGTTTCTGTACTAACCCATACACTACCGGGCCACTGCCGGTCCAGTGGATCTCGCTCGGTTTGATGAAGGTTGAGTTTGAGTCAAGCTCATCATGGGAATATGGTGCGATGAAATCACCCAGGATGATCACGATATACAACACAATCAGGACATACAATGCGCCAACCGAGAGCTTGCTCTTTTGGAAACGCCGGATCATCAGCTTCCATTGCGGAATCTGGCCGACATCCTCGACTTTTTTACCTTTTCCCTGATCGACCTGCTTCAGATCTTCAGCGACGGTTGCCATATGCGTACTCCCTATTCAAGCCGCACACGCGGGTCGACCCAGGCCAACAATAGGTCTGCAATCAGATTCCCGACCAGTAGCAGCGCTGAGAGCATCACCAGAATAGTGCCAGCCAGATACAGATCTTGTGAAATCAGCGCATCCAAATACATGGGGCCGATGGTTGGCAGGCTCAAAATGATCGCAATCAGCGTCTCGCCAACAACCAGTGCTGGCAGCAGTGTCCCAAGCGACATCACCAGTGGGTGAATCGCATTGCGTACCGCATGCTTCCAGATCACAACAGCTTCTGTCAGACCTTTGGCCCGTGCGGTTTGGATGTATTGCATGTTCAGCACATCAAGCAGATTGGCGCGCATAATGCGCGTCAGGCCGGCGGTAGCGCCAACCGAAAGAACGACGAGTGCGATCCAGACATGCCGGAAGAAATCGACGAACCTGGCCCAACTCCATGGCGCAGCAGCAAATTCGGGTGAGAACAGGCCACCGATCGGCTGGTTTGGGATCAGTCGGGTCGCAACAATCAGCAACATTAGTGCTAATAGGAAGCCGGGTATAGAGAGGCCAAGGAATTGAAAGAAGGTGATCAGATAGTCGGGCACAGTATAGCGATGGGTAGCTGAGTACACGCCAATGGGAATCGAAACCAACCAAGTAAACAGCAGTGCGGTTAGCGAAAGCCCAAATGAGATGCCAAGCCGATTGCCAATCCGCTCACCAACTGACTGATCAGTATCGAATGATGTGCCAAAATCGCCTTGAACAGAGCGCGAAATCCATTTCCAGTATTTGACAATAAATGGATCATCAACGCCATAACGGCGGCGTAGCGCTTGGATCTGCTCTTGTGGTAAATTGCCGCCCTGAGCACGCAATTGGGCGATTTTCACGTCCAGAATAGAACCAGGAGGGAGCTGAATAATCCAGAACCCAACAAACGATACCACGATCAGCAGTACGATCATATTAATAATGCGCCGGAGGATGTAGGCGACCATAGGAATGCTCTCCTCAATGCTGCTGTGCAATGCCACCAACAATGGCGGCGAATGGGCCGATGAACGATTGGCGATGAGAGCCGGGGTTTCAGGCCCAATCCCTCATCGCCAATCATCACCTGCTCATCAATCGAGGTGCAGGTTTAGCCGCCGTGTGCTGACGGGTCGTCCCAGAACCAGGTCTCTGGATCATAAACGGCTGGTGCCGGGATGATCCACGGGTTGACGAAGCCACCCAAGCCTTCCTTCAACAGGTCGTCATGGGTTGGCACGTTCATGAGGCCCTTCTTAACCAAGATGATACGTGGTGGGTTGGAGATCGTTCCGCTGAAGAACGGCCCCTCCGTCACGTGAACCTTGATCATGTCCCACACCAACTGGTAGCGCTTGGTCGCATCCGGCTCAACCTTAGATTTGTCGTAGAGCTCGTGCAGCTTCACAATCGCCGGGATGCTATCCTTCTCGCCATCATTGATGCGAGCCGGTGTGCGCTCCCATGGATCTTTGTCGAGCTGCTCCTTCTCGGCTGCTGTACCACGCAGGGTGTATGCCTGGCCGTGGAGTGCTGCCCAGCGGGAGTTCTCGTCAGCAACGACCCAGGATGCGTACACCAGGTGGTTCGGGCCATCGCCGACTTCCCAGGCCGTCTTCATTGGGATATCGCCAGCAGAATACTTCTCGTCGTAGCCAGTGGCTGGGATGGGCGTCAGCACTGAGTCAACGCCAATCGCCTTCCAGTCACGGACTAAGCGCTCGTTCTTCGAAAGGTGCTCGCCACCAGGTGCCTGGTCAGCCGGGTAGGTGACCTGGATCTGCAGTGGGCTACCATCTGGCAGTGTGCGCTTGCCATCGGCACCCTTCTTGTAACCAGCTGCGTCCAGCTTGGCCTCGGCGGCAGCGACATCATACTTGACATATGCGTCGCGCCACTCGGCATAGGCTGCCTTGGCCTGATCATTGACGTTGTACTCAATCGCCTTGGGGCTCATGGTACCTGTTGTCAGTTCGCCAAGACCGAAGTAGACGGCCTTTTGTACGTCGGCCCGGTTATAGGCCAGCGAGAGTGCCTGGCGGAACTCTTTGTCGCGGAAGGCTGCGCGCAGCTTGACATCTTTGACATCCTGGTTGAAGAAGTACATCGAACCAGTGCCGGAGCCTGAGTCCCAGAAGCGAACTTCCAGGCCACTCTTGCCCTCGGCTGCCTTCAGATCCTGGATGTCGGAAAGCACCTGATTATGGAAGTGTGCATGATCGGCCTTACCCTCGGTATAGGCCAACTTCTCAATTTCCTTATCCTTAACGGCTGTGACAATGATCGTATCGATGTATGGCAACTGGTTGCCATCGCTATCAACTGCCCAGTAGTATGGGTTGCGGCCCCAGACAGCCCGCACGCCATCCTCAAAGGTGTCCAGCTTCCAGCCACCCAACCGTGGGCAGTCTGGGTTGTTATGGTTGAACTTCTGCTGGTGAATCTCATAGTCCTTGTTCGCATCTGGCTTGAGTACCGGATTGAACTGCTCCATATAGTGCTGTGGGATGACCCAGGCCGGTCCAATGAACATGTTCGTCCACATGGCCAGGCGATCAGCAGTCAATGGCGCTGGTGCATCGAAGATCATGTCGAACGAATAGTCGTCATTGGCCTTCAGCGTCATCAGGGTACCCTTACCGGAGCGGGCCTCATCGGGTGGGGAGTTAATCGGCTTCAGGCCGCTCGGGAACTCCTTCTCCTTGCCGTTGCCGCCGACGGTGTATTCCCACCAGTAGATAATGTCCTTGGTGGTGAATGGCTCGCCATCGGACCACTTGATGCCCTCGCGCATCTTGAACGACCACTTGCTGGCATCGGCATTGGCTTCCCAGCTCTCAACGAAGCCAGGTCCAATTGCGAGGCCGTCCTTGAGCCAGCGCAATGGCGAAGCGCCATACTGGCTTTCGTGGATGAAACCGGTGATGCCCCAGTTGTTGTTATAGGTCTTATTCAGCACGCCACCATACTTGCCTGGCTTGAGCCACACATGTGGTGGGGTGTAGGGGTTCTTTGGCAGGCGCTCCTCAACTGGCTTGAGCTTGCCATCGGCAACCATCTTGGCCAGCATTGGGGCTTCTTTGAACTTGCTGGTGACGGCTGGAATGGCAGTGGCTGCTGGAACGGCAGTTGCGGCTACTGGAACGG